>WNGD01000682.1_pt1 | contig 36523 bp, 24 predicted proteins | sample 5400671 | NCBI WGS metagenome assembly WNGD01 (sample SAMN13153369, study PRJNA577476) | soil metagenome | isolation source: 40 cm soil or saprolite under grassland replicate 2 | place: USA:California | collected 2016-06-15 | reverse complement strand
TTTCTGCGATTAAGCGTTGATTCATAAATAAGAGTGACGATTGAGTGACAAAAATACTGGAGTGCGGACTTTACACGCAGCAATCTTCAAAACGCAAGCTCAAAATTTACGCAACTGCCGAAAACAAAAGAAATTACAAAACAAGGCACATGCGGCCGTGAAACGGATCGCGGAGCTTTACCGAAACGGAAGCGGGACCACCTCAACTGGAATTGCTCCCACTGCGCCGGAATTTTCCGGTTCAAGCGCATCCAGCTTTCCGCCGGGCTTGTTGAAGCCGCGTTTCACATAACCGAGCGCGATTTCCTTTCCGATTTTCTCACTGCGCGTTGCGCTCGTGATCCAGCCGACTTGTTTGCCTTTCTCCGGCGTAGAGGCGAGTCTCATGCCAGCCTGAAGCGGGACACCATCCAGCGAAATCAACCCGCATAATCGCTTATTGGTCTGACCGGACATCTTGATTCGCGATATGACTTCCTGGCCAATGTAGCAACCTTTCTCATAATCGACGGTGCGCTCTTCCAGGTTGGCCTCGATTGGAATAATCTCTTCCGTCAGTTCGCGCCCCCAGCGGGGAATGCCTTCTTCAATTCGCATGATCTCCGCAGTCGCAGGATCGAGGTGGTCAAACGTCGACGACAATTGTCGCGAAACATCATCATGCGCCGCTGCGTCCGCCCATATATCCCACCCCGGCTCGGCGAAGCGGCGTAATGAAACAATTCTGCAGTCGCTTAGGTTCGGCGCGGCTCGCGACAACACATGAAAGACCGATAATCGATCCGTGACGTTTTCAATCTGAACGTCGTCGGCGATTACATACCGCTCCAGTCTGACTGGGAGTGCTTCTCGAAGTTCACGATCGGCATCAAGCCAAAAGCAGTCCGGTGCCGCGGAAACGAAAATGTGCGCGTTCATCTTGCCTTTCGCGTTGAGCACGCACGCCTCAACTGCGACTGCTTCGCCAGCCTTGCGCACGTCATTCGTAACCTGCCCATTCAGAAAGCGAACCCGGTCATTCCCCGTAATACGAAGCTTTGTGCGTCCAGAGAAATCGAGAAAGGCACTTTCCTGTATCTGAAGCAGCGCCGTCATCCCTCTTTGGACGAGACGGGTTGTTTGAGCAGTTGCCGAGCGCGACGCAATAGCTGCGTGAGAAAGCCGCGACGCGCTGGTATCGCCTCCTTAGCCTCTCCGGCGCCGGCCGAGCCGACGGCCGGCGCAGTGACCGAAGGCGGGAACGACATCTGGGCTAAGACGGGCGCTGCCTCCGGCGCTGGCGCGATTGCCTCAGCGCTGGCCTGCTCCTCCTGTTCTGCCAGTTGAGGCTCCTCGTAACCAGTCGATTCAGTTTCGGGCAAATATTTGCGCGCGACCGCGGAAAAATCATCGTCTCCATAACCCCACTGCATTTGCTCAAGCAATCGGTCGCGGGCAGCGGCGGTCACTCCAAGGTCGAGATAGTGCGACAAACCAAGCTGATTGGCGATCTGCATATCCTTGAGCATATGCTTTGTGGAAAAATGCGGCTCAAAATCGCGCTTGATCATTTTCGGCATTTTCATTGCCAAAGTCGTAGAATGACTCGCGTTCCCCTTCATCGCTTCGACAAACTTTTCCAAGGGCAAACCTAAAGCCTGGACCAGCGCCAAAGCTTCCGCCGTGGCCTGGACGCTCGCGGCCGTGACCATGTTGGTTGCGATTTTTATCGCCGTCGCCTGGCCAAGCTCGCCGATCTTCATGATCTCTTTGCTGCTCGCTTCGAGAATAGGACCTGCCTCCTGCAATGTTGCCTCGTTCCCGGCAACGTAAAAAACCAATTCGCCTTTTTCCGCCGCAATCTTGCTGCCCGTAAACGGCGCCTCGATAAAGCGCGCGCCGCGACCTTCGACAATTTCCGCCGCGGCCCGCATGGAATCCGGAGCGACCGTCGAATGCGCAATAACGATGTGCCGCGGTGCGAGCTTTTCACTGAGCTGTTGGGCGGTCTGCAGCAAAGCTTCGTCGTCGGAAACAAAAATCTGGATGTAATCACAGATCTCGGTCAGTTCGGCCGGTGAGCCTACAAAATTTGGAACAGGGCGCGGCGTCCGGTTCCAAACGAAGACCTGAAACCCTTTGCTGCGAAGATTTGCAGTCACTCCGCGCCCGATGATTCCGAGGCCGATCACTCCAATCTTTTGGCGCTTTGAATGGGGCATTAAAGTCAGGCGCTGCGTTCGAGGTGGGAATTCCTGGTCAAACTGCGGGCAAAAGCGTCCGCAGGCAATACAGAAGTTTGTGGATTCTCGATTCCTGAAGCGCCAAAAAAAGTTAGCCTGTGTCTGTAGCCGGGGCCCTATCAGCTGTTTCTTGGCGGTCCCCGTAGAATTGCTTAAACAGAGGCCCCCAAAGAGGCCCGGTTGGTCACAAATTCACCGCTGCGGTTCTTTGTAGTCGGGTCGGTAACCCAGGTCCGGTCACATCGGCGTTTCATTTTAGTGCAAATTCAGACAGGTAATGCGCGGCGACCGAGCCGACGATCTGGAGGCTATGCGCGCTGAGCTTATCCATCGTATCCTCGGCCGTGTGCCACCAAGGGAAACTAAAGTCAATCACATCGATCGTCGGAATTCCGATTGCGTTCAAAGGCGTGTGGTCATCGATCATTTCCCGGTCCAGATAAGTAAAATAACTTCGTACCTTGAGTGCCTCTGCTGACGCAAAAACATCTCGCGCCATTTCCGCAGGCGAATCTGCTGGCAAAGTGATCTTCAGAGAACGGTTGCCAACCATGTCGAATAAGATCCCGCCCCGAAATTGTTTGGCGCCGCTGCCACCAAGCTGCCTGGCAAAATATCGGCTCCCGTAAAGGCCGTCGTGTTCGGAAAAATGCTCATACGCTTCCTCGCCGTCAAAAAACACCAGCTCAATCTTTGCAGCCAGGTTTGGATGCTGCCCAAGCACTCGACCCAATTCCAACAGCAAGCCAGTGCTCGAACCGCCATCGTTCGCTCCGACAAAGCGGATCGTGTCGAACGTCTTTGTATCGTAATGGGAACACAACAAAAAAGAGGGCGCGGTGCTCCGCTGCCCCGGGAATCGCGCAATGAGATTCAGGAACTGAACTTTGCCGCGTGGCGTGTCGTCCGTGAATGCCTGCCGCGTCACCTGCCAACCCGACAGTCGGAGCTGATTCTCGATGTAATCCCTCGATTTTTCGATGGCCCCAGACGCGGGCGGACGTGGCCCGAGATCAACCAGCCGCTGGACATGAGCCAAAGCTTTCTCACCGGAAAACTCTTCCCAAATCTTCGCCTGCGGCGCACCCGGCAACTCAGCGCTCAGTGTCGAGACAACGAAAAGAACGATGAAAAGAGCGAGAGCAGACCGACGCAATCGAAGAAGGAAAGAAAACGCGGGCCAGCGTCGTTGTAGCCGGGATCGGTGATCCCGGCCGGCACCGCGCAGGTTTGCAAGACCGGCATCACCGATGCGGGCGACAGTAATTGCGACTCGGTTCACAGTTTAACAATTTAGCGCGTCAACGCCACGGAGCGCAGCGAAGTCAGCTCTCGCTCGACGTCAGTCCGAGAGCAGTAAGAATCCGCTGGAGATCGTCGTTTCCGTAGTACTCGATCGCAATCCGCCCACGTTTCTCTCCGTGGTGAATTGTCACGTGCGTCGCAAGCTGTTCTTGCAATCGATTCTGTAAATCCTCGATTGCGGCAGATGTAGCCCCTTGTTCGGTCCCGACGCGTCGGGACCTTCGCCGGGAACGCCCGATTCCAAGCTGGCGGGCCACCAATCGTTCCGTGGAGCGGACCGTGGCGTTCCGACGCAGAACCGTTTCAGCGGCTAACAGTTGTTCCTCCGGCGCTTTTAATGCGAGCAAGACTTTTGCGTGACCGACCGAAAGTAAATCCTGAGCAAGCCAGACTTGCACCTGCGGATGCAGATCAAGTAATCGTATCGCATTGGCCACTGCCGCCCGACTCCGCCCCACTTTTAACGCGATGTCCTCCTGCCGCATGCCAAATTCATTGGCTAATCTGGCGTAGCCCTGTGCTTCTTCGATCGGGTTCAGGTCGGCGCGCTGCAAGTTCTCAATCAGCGATAGTTCGAGCACTTCCATGTCGCTCGCGCTTCGAATAATCACCGGTGCTTGAGTAAGACCAGCCTCCTGTGCTGCGCGCCAGCGCCGTTCACCCGCGATCAGCTCAAACCGCGCGCCAACCTGCCGGACAATGAGCGGTTGAATAATGCCGTGTTGCCGAATTGAATCGATCAGTTCCTGCAACGCCTCGCGCCCAAAATCCTTACGCGGCTGCAATGCGCTAGGGACGATGCCTGCCAGATCAATCTGGTGAACTCTCTCGCCCAATTCGACCGCATCCGCTCGTACCGGGGCAGCGGGAGTGCCAATGAGTGCCCCAAGACCTTTGCCAAGACCGGATCTTGCCATGCGCCTGAGGCTACCGAAACAGCGCAGCTAACGCAAACCGCAATGGTCTATTTTCCACTGGCCTTCTGTTGTACCCGGGATCGCTGATCCCGGTGTCAGACACGATTTCATCATACCTCACCGCGCCTTGTATGATTTAGTGCGGGCAGCCGTCACGCCAGCTCCGAAGCGGAGTGGAGGCGAGGGTAAATCGGCGCACAGGGAAGGAAAAAAGAGCCCGCAACCCGGCGGCGCCCCATTTGCGGCAACGCATGAAACGGATAGCGTCCGGCCATGGCGGCGGAGCGCGGTGTTTTTGCGCTGGGTCATTCACCTGATCCGGACGACGCATTCATGTTCTATGCGATGGCGGAAAACAAGATCGATCTCCGTGGTTATCGGTTCGAACATCGCCTCGAAGATATTCAGACGCTGAATGAACGCGCGCTCCGGGGCGAACTGCACATTTCGGCAATCTCAATCCATGCGTATGCATATGCGAGTAAGCGCTATGCGTTGCTGCCCTGCGGGGCGAGCATGGGCGATGGGTATGGGCCGGTTGTTATCCGAAAACATCCATCATCCAACATCCAACATCCAAGGCCGAAGCAGTGGGGCGCACGCCACGAGTCGGCGGCGGATTTTCTGCGCGGCAGGAAAATCGCGGTGCCCGGAAAGATGACGAGCGCATTTCTTACGCTTCAGCTTTTCCTTGGAGAATTCGAGTTTGTCGTCGTCCCTTTTGATCAAATTTTCGACGCGGTAAACGACGGGCGCGCCGATGCCGGTCTAATCATTCATGAGGGCCAACTCACTTACGTGCGATCCGGTTTTCAGAAAGTGATCGATCTCGGCGAATGGTGGAAGCACGCAACCGGTTTGCCGCTTCCGCTTGGCGGCAATGTCTTGCGCAAGGACATCCCGAAGGCAACGCAGCACGATCTGCTCGAGATTATCCGCGAAAGCATCGATTTTGGTCTGGCGCATCGGGAGGAGGCTGTGCGCCATTCGCTTCCTTATGCACGCGACATGAACGCGGACCTCGCGGGCAAATTCATCCGAATGTACGTGAACGAATTTACTCGCGATTACGGCGGGATTGGACGCGCGGCGATCCGCAAGTTCCTGGGCGACGCGCGCGATAAAGGCTACATTGACGCTCCAATCGCAGTGGAGTTCGTCGAATGAAAATCAGCGCTGCTTCTTCGATTTCTCAACTTTCTCCGTCTGCTTCACGACAAATGATTTTACCCGGGCGAATTCCTTCTGACACCCATTGGTAAAGTCGTGTGGTCCGTACTCGAATAACACGACAAAGCAAAAAGCCAGAACAATAAACAGAATGAACCAAAAGAGCCCGCGCAACAGCGCCATGATTTGGCAGAGTAACTTGCTCGAAGTGGAAGGTCAATGGCGGTGGCGAGGCGGCGAACCCTGATTTTGGTGGGAACAAGGACCGGAAAAGTTCGAATCGAACGAGGGACCGAAACTGATTGCGTCGCCCATCCGCGAAAGGCGGATTCGCCACGGCGAACAGCGCTACGGCTACAGGAGGGCGCCGATGTCCAAACCACTTGCGAGGCGCACAGCGCGAGCCTATATCAACGCTCGCACGGACGGGTAGGTACCGAAGTGGCCAAACGGGGCAGACTGTAAATCTGCTGGCTTTACGCCTTCGCTGGTTCGAATCCAGCCCTGCCCAAATTCTCTGCCGATCGGCTCTTCCGACTCTTAATGGCCTCTTCGCTGGCCACCATCGCGGCGGCCACCACCGTACCCGCCACCGCCGCCATAACCCCCCCCGCCATATCCGCGTCCGCCACCACCGGGTGGTCTCGCCTCTCGCGGGCGGGCCTCATTCACCGTCAGTGGCCGGCCTTCAACGGTTTGGCCGTTGAGTTTGGAAATCGCATTTTGAGCGTCCTGTTCCGAACCCATCGTCACAAAAGCAAAGCCACGCGACTTGCCGGTGAATTTATCTTGCATGAGAGTGACTTCCTGCACGGCGCCAGCCTGTGAAAAAAGCTCCTGCAGTTCGTTTTCCGTCGTGTTGAAGGAAAGGTTGCCTACGTATAATTTAGTTCCCATTGAGTTTATTCTGGAAAACGCAGCCAGGTCACTGTTCCCGCTTATCGGATTTCAAATCGCCACTGAATAAACTCAACTGACAATCCACCAACTGCCGAGCTTCCGTTTTTCCGTTTCGTCTAACTAGTAAAATGCTTCTTTTTAAGAATGCAATAAGAATCAGGAACCAATTTTTCTTTGTCGAAAAATGGCTAAATCCAGTGACACGAATGAGAAAAGGGGCACTGCCCGCGTCGCGGTGGTGGCTGCGGGCGTGGTCAGCCCGCTGGGGTTCGGGTTGAGCGAAACGCTCGATTCGTTGCGCGAGGCGCGCGATTGCATCAACGAAGTAACGCGATTTTCGGTAACTGGATGTCGATGCAAAACTGCGGGTCAACTGCCCGATGAGCGTCTGCTTGAGAGGCGGTATAACGGAGCTCACGCTCGACGCTCGCATCGCGCGTCGCACATGGTGATTCAGGCGCTGGGAGAAGCGCTGACGCAAGAGCCGCAATTCAAACCTGAGTTGACAGTAGTTGGAACAACGAGCGGCGGCATGTCTTACGGCGAGGATTATTTTCGCTCGTTAAATCGAAACAGCAGCTTACGACATTCGCCGACCTGGATCGCCAACTATCCCGCGCAAAAGCCGGTAATTGATGCGCAAGAAGCATTCGGAATTTCTGCGCCATGCCAGGTCATTGCGAACGCCTGCGCCTCGGGCACAAACGCGATCGGTCACGCGTTCGAGTGTGTGCGATCAGGTCGCTACCAACGCGTGCTGGCGGGTGGGTATGACGCACTCTCTGAGCTTGTCTTCGTCGGCTTTGATTCGCTTCAGGCCTCGACGCCAGAGAAATGCCGTCCGTTTGATCGAGACCGCACTGGCATGGTTCTTGGTGAAGGCGCGGCGGTTGTTGCCTTGGAGAACCTCGATGCCGCTCGAGCCCGTGGCGCGCGCGTTCTCGCAGAAATAATCGGCTACGGCATTTCCACTGATAATTTTCACATGACGCAGCCGGATCCCTCCGGTATTGGACCGCGGCAGGCGATGGAGCGAGCCCTGGGGAGCGCTAACATTTCAGCGGACGTGGTCGATTACATCAATGCGCATGGAACAGCTACGGCCTTTAACGACGCAGCCGAAGGCAAAGCAATCAGCGCGTTATTCGGCCGCGTGCCGGTAAGCTCGACCAAGAGCATGATGGGTCACTCATTAGGGGCAGCCGGCGCTGTCGAAGCGATCATCTGTCTCCTTGCCCTCCAGCATCAATTTCTTCCTCCCAACATCAATTTTAACGCTGCAGATGAAGATATCGATCTAAACATTGTAGCGAACGAAGCGCAGTCCGCGGTTCTGCGCATAGTTCTTTCGAACTCCTTCGGCTTCGGAGGGACGAACGCGTCGATTCTGATGCGTAAATTCGAGGCATGAATCTTGCAATCGCCGGCATGGGGTGGATTACGCCCCTTGGGAGCGGCGTTGATCCGGTGTGGAAACGTTTATTGCAGGGGGATGAGGCGCGCGCGGAAAAAATTACGGATCAACTCGGCGATCAATGTTACAGCGTTTTTCACGTTCCTGAATCCGCACTAGCCAGGCCGGCCGCTCATCCACGCCTCCGCCGGGCCAGTGTGATTTCGCGTTTTGCAGCGACCGCAGGTGTGGAGGCGTTGGAAGCCGCAGGAGTAAGGCCCGATTCGCAGAGCGCGCAGCGAATCGCGCTCGTTTTCGCAATCTCAAATGGCGGGGTGATTTACACGAAGCGCTTTTATCGGGATATCGTTGAGACGGGCGCGCAATCGGCCAGTCCGCTCTTGTTTCCGGAAACGGTCTTCAACGCGCCGGCAAGCCATCTCGCAGCGATTCTCGGCATTACCGGCGCAACCTACACTCTGGTGGGTGATAGCGCGGTGGGTCTCATGGCAATAAAAATGGCCGAGGATCTGATGACGAATGAGGCGCTGGATTATTGCCTGGTCGTGGGGGCGGAGGAGGTCGACTGGCTGTTGTGCGACGCGTATCGGCGATGGCGTCTGCTCCGCTTAGCGCCTCCGGTGGAGCCGTTCGCTAGAATCAATCGAGGAATGATTTTGAGCGAAGGGGCGGGAGCAGTCCTGATTGGGCGAAATGGCCCGATAATAATTGAAGCGACTCAAGCTGGCGGGCATTACCGGACACGGGCGGAAACAGAAGGAAAAATGAAGCAAATTCTCTACGACCTCAGCCAAGCCAAAATCGATTTTGTTATCTCGAGCGCGAACGGCACATTTATCGATAAGGCGGAATGCCGAGCCGTACAGGGGATTATCCCGAAGGCATTTGTCTATACAGCGAAGCCAGCGCTGGGTGAAAGCGTCGGTGCTGCGGGACTCTGGCAGGTCATTTTGGGAAGCCAAGCTTTGCGCTGTGGAGAGCTTCCGCCGCTGCTTCACGCAGAAGCAACAATTCCGTTGCGGATATCGCCTTTGCGCATTCCAGTAGCGGGAGCGCGCCACACCATTGTTTTAAGCTGCGGAGTCAATCAGCAAGTGGCAGGCTTGCGATTGTCAATTCGATGACTATCGATCCAATTCTTCAAGTTTGCCAACGTTCTGGAGCCCAGCGCAGGGTGCTTTTGGCTTTGCATGAAGCCTTTGATGCAGTACCTTCGGCGTCCGCCATGCGAAAGCCGGTTTTGCTGCTCGTCGCTCTTCTTGCGGGCGCCGGTTTTATCAGAGGAGAAATCAAGACTCCGGAGAATGCTCCGATTGAAATCACGTCAACCGGGCAAACCACATATGAAAACGGGCTGGCGACAGCGCGTGACAACGTCGCCATTCACGTGGGCGACACAGACATCTACGCCGATTACGCGCAATACAATTCGACCACGCACGAAGTGGAACTGAGAGGTCACGTACGGATCTACCGCGATAAACCGACAGCTGCGATCCCCACTAAGACCTCCAGGAGGCGCAACGATGAAGAGCCTGGCCACGATACTTCGTTCTACCTTGCTGATAGCGGCATTTATAACGTCGACACGAAACAGATTCGCGCGACCAACATGCGAACTGAATCGCAGCCTTATTTCCTGAGCGGTCAAAATGTGAGCGAACTCTCCGAGAACGCTTACCTCGTACAGAACGGGACGTTTACGACGCACGATGCATCGACACCCGATTTCCATCTTCAGGCGCGAAAGATTCGCGTGTATGAAAAAGATCGGGTGATCTTTCAGTATGTCACGATGTACGTCGGAAAAGTGCCCGTTTTTTGGTGGCCTTACCTGTATCAATCGCTCAACGACGCGTTCAGTTTTACAGTTTCACCAGCGTACTTGAGCGAATGGGGACCATCGCTTCTTACTCAAGTGACATTTCCAATCACGGAACATGTTAAGGCCCGGGTTCGGCTTGATTATCGGGAGTCACGTGGCGTGGCCATCGGTTTCGAACCGCATATTGAATATGGCAAGGACGACAACAGCTACGCCAATCTCAAAACATATTATATTCAGGACCAAGACCCGCTGCAGAATAACACGGCCCTGCCACGAAAGGATGTTCCTACCGGCCGATACCGTCTTAGCTTGGAAGATCGGACGAACTTTACCGACGACATCTACGGCATCGCGAACCTTACGAAATTGAGCGACCAGTACGTGATGCAGGACTTCTATCAGGGGGAGTTTCGCATTGATCCTGTTCCGGACAATGTGATTGCACTGACGAAGACGGACCCTTTTTACACTCTGACGGGGATCGCGCGCTTTCAGGCTAACCAGTTCTTCACCACAACAGAACGTTTGCCAGAAGTGGTATTGGACGTTAAGCGTCACGCGCTTTTCGGGGGACCCATTTTTTATGAAGGCGAGACTGGCTTTGCTAATTTGCGGCTACAATTCCCTCAGGGCGCAGGTTTCGAGAACTACGGCACGGATCGTTTCGACACCTTCCATCAACTAACTTATCCAAACACATACTTTGGATGGCTCTCCATCGTGCCGCGGGTCGGCTTTCGCGAGACCTATTATGGTAAGACATTTGACCTGGGGTCGACAACCTTCGTGCCACCCTCAAATCCGCTCGTGCCTGACTTTATTCTCCCGCCCCCGACGTTGGCTAACCCAGTCAAGTTCGACGGAGACACATTTCGCACGGTTTTTGACACAGGTGCAGAAGCCTCTTTCAAGTTCTCGCGTACATGGGAGAATGTACAAAGCCGCGCGCTTGGGTTGGATGGACTGATGCACGTTATCCAACCATTCACGAACTTTTCCTATGTCTCAGAAAACGGGCCGAACCCGACGTCAATTTTGGGGTTCGATCGATTTGAACCGTCCACGCAACTGCGGGCGATCGACTTTCCACAGTTCACCCCGATCGATTCAATCGATAGTTGGACAGTCTGGCGACTCGGTGTTCGCAACCGGCTGGATACGCGGCGTGATGACAAAACGATCACCTGGTTTGAACTCGATACCTTCTTTGACGTGAACTTCGACAATCCGTATGACCGCACGGATTACTCAAACTTCTTTAATAATATCCGCTTTTCACCGCTGCCATGGATGTCGATTTCGATCAACTCTCAAGTACCGGCTTTCGCCAAGGGTTTTACTGAAGTCGATACGATCACGAGTATTCAACCGATGGCCAATCTGCAATTGAACCTCGGGCATCGCTATTTGAACAACAATCCCTTCTTCGACAACAGCAGCTTGTTTGTCGTCGGCGGATATTATCGCATCAATGATAACTGGGGGGTTGGAATCGAGGAACAATATGAAGCCGCGACCGACACTCTGGAGCAGCAGCGCTATGCTATTTACCGCGATCTGACGAGCTGGGTCGCATCGTTCGGGGGAGTGATTCGCGACAACGCCGGCGTGAAAGAATACGGTGTCCTATTTACCGTAACGCTCAAGGCATTCCCGAAATTTGGGTTCGATTTGAATTTCGATCCCACCTCCGAGGGACAATGAACAAAATTGCGCAAACAATGTTAAGCTCATTGAGTTCATTACGCCCCTCGCGTTGCGATTGAGTCGCCGCGACGTTCCATCGCTTATGGATCTTGCAATTATCGGTTCGGGTTACGTTGGTCTTGTGACCGGCGCGTGCTTCGCCGATGTCGGCCATAACGTCATTTGCGTCGATAACGACGCGCAGAAGATCAAACTGCTGCAAGGCGGCGATGTGCCGATATATGAGCCCGGCCTTGAAGAAGTAATTCATCGCAATGTCTCCGCGCAGCGATTGCGTTTCACCGGCAGCATTAAGGAAGGCGTGGACAACTCGCAAATCATTTTTATCGCCGTTCCCACTCCCCAGCAGCCAGATGGCGATGTCGATCTTAGTTTTCTCGAGAAAGTCGCGCGGGAAATCGCGGGGGTATTGACTGACTATCGAGTAATTGTCGACAAGAGCACGGTGCCTGTAAAGACGGGCGAAAAAGTGGCTGAATCGATCAAGAGATACAATCGCCACGGCGCAAAGTTCGACGTTGTTAGCAATCCTGAGTTTTTGCGTGAAGGCTGTGCGGTTGCCGATCTGATGCATCCGGATCGCATCGTGATTGGAGCGCAAAGCGAGCACGCCATTGATCTCATGAAGAAAGTCTATGAGCCATTCATGGCGCCGATCCTCGTGACTGATATTAACAGCGCCGAACTGATCAAACATTGCGCAAACTCTTTCCTCGCGCTGAAGATTTCATACATCAACGCGGTCTCAGCGATTTGCGAGGCGAGCGGTGCAGATGTCGAAAGAGTCGCGGATGGGATTGGGATGGATCACCGCATTGGCCGCGATTTTCTCAATGTGGGGATCGGATACGGCGGCTCGTGTTTTCCGAAAGACATTGCCGCATTCATCACAATCAGCGAACGGCTCGGTGTTCCATTCAATTTGCTGAAGGAAGTGCAACGAATAAATACCTCCCAAAAAGAGCGTTTTCTGAAGACGATTCGAGAAACGCTTTGGGTTTTGCGAGAAAAACGAATTGCAGTCTGGGGACTCACGTTTAAGCCCGATACAGACGATGTTCGTTCGTCTGTCGCGATAGAGCTGGTCGCACACTTGCTGCGCGAAGGAGCGCATGTGGTTGCCTATGATCCGAAAGGAATGGAAAAGGCCCAGGCCGTAAAAATGATCGCCGGCACCGAATTCGCTCCGTCCGCTCTCGAGGCGGTGCACAATGCCGAAGCGCTGATCCTCGCCACCGAATGGAATGAATTCGCTAATGTCGATCTGGCTGTTGTGAAGGAAAAAATGATGACACCAATCGTCTTTGACGGGCGAAACCTGTTGGATCCTGAAACGATGAGACACTTGGGCTTTCATTACCATTCGATTGGGCGGGCCAGCGTAAAGCCGGGATAAACTTTACCCGGGGATTTTATGGCGCAGCTCTCTGCTCGCCGAATTGCGCTGGCTGCGCTGCGCAGGTGGCGAAGAGAAAAACACTTTGCCGATTCCGTCATCTCGGAATTTCTTGCAAAGGCGAAGCTTACTCAGTCAGATCGGGCATTTGCTCTCGAACTGTTTTACGGCGTGCTACGCAACTTAACGTTGCTTGACTTTTGGATCAGCTGCCTGCGCGCTTCCCGAGTAGAGGTTGACCTTCGTGAGGTTTTGCGACTTGGCTTGTATCAACTTTTCTTCCTCAAGACAGCCCCGCACGCGACCGTTTATGAAACCGTCGAACTGGCGCCGAAGAGGCAACGAGCGGTAACCAATGGCGTGCTTCGCAATGCTGCACGGCGGCGGGATGAACTGCTTGCGCGAGGGGGCGCGCAGCCTCTATTCGTTCGAACCTCGCATCCGCAGTTTCTAATCGACCGCTGGGAACGGCACTTCGGCGCCAAAGCTGCGGAAGAGTTATGCAGATGGAATAATCTGCCGTCGCCAGTTTATGGGCGAGTTAATCAGCTAAAAATCGATCGCGGAAAATTCCTCCAACAGTATCCAGAGTCGCGGCCGCTGGTACGCAATGCTGAGTTCGTAGAATTGGATGGATTGCCTGAGAACGCTCTCAATTATGGCCATTGCTATGTTCAAGATCCGAGCACAGTGATCGCCTGCCAGCTTCTTGATCCCAAACCCACAGAAAAAATCCTCGATGCATGCGCCGCGCCAGGGGGCAAAGCCAGCTACGTCGCTCAGCTCATGAAAAACCGGGGAACAATCGTGGCATGCGATCGCGATCCAGACCGGCTTCAAATCCTGAAAAACAACATGACGCGCCTCGGCGCCCGGATTGTCCGCAGTTTGCATCACGATTGGATGCACAGCTGCCTTCCAAAAGAGATCGGTTCGATCGCGCCATTTGATCGCGTCCTGGTTGACGCGCCCTGCAGCAATACCGGAGTGATGCGACGCCGGGTGGACGTGCGGTGGCGACTGCGGCCCGGAGATCTGACCCGAATGCCAGACGAACAATTTGAGATTACGCGCTCCGCGATCAGCTTATTAAAACCGGGCGGCGTTCTCGTTTACTCCACGTGCAGCCTCGAACCAGAGGAAAATGAGCAGCTTGTCGAGCGTTTGCTAAATAAATTTCCACGGCTGCAGCTTGCGGACGAAAAGTTCTGCCTGCCGCTTCGAGATCATTTCGATGGCGCATTTGCCGCGCGCCTCATCAATACCTACCAAGTCCAAAACCACAAGGCATCTGGCTTTGTTGAAAGGCTGCGCGGCCGAAATGGCGAATGACGAAACCGAATGCCGAAAAAACTCGGCTTATCCCTTTCGTCATTCGACATTCGTGCTCCGTCATTTCGGGCCAAGAGCCGCTCAACAGAGCGTTATAACCTCAGTTGCATCTCGTGTGGTGAGTGGAATCATAAGCGTCTATGCACGACGCACGTTTTGACAATCTCGCCCAACTTCTTGTGGAATATTCCATCCGGCTCAAACGGAACGAAGCCGTGTTGATTGAAGCATTTGACACCCCGGACGAAATGACGATTGCACTCATTCGAGCGGTACGGAAGGCCGAAGGCATCTCGTTTGTACAGACTCAGCACGCCAGAGTCAACCGCGCGCTCGCGCTCGAAGCATCCGATCGACAGCTGAATCTCTTGGCAAGCCATGAACTGGCGCGGATGAAGAAAATGGATGCGTACATCGCCGTGCGTGGAAGCAACAACATCACCGAATTATCTGACGTGCCACCCGAAAAGATGAAATTGCTCGCCAAGAAAATGCGTCCGGTGCAGGACCAACGAGTGAAAAAAACCAAATGGGTGGTCTTGCGCTGGCCGACGCCGTCAATGGCACAACTTGCCGGAATGAGCACGGAAGCCTTTGAAGACTTTTATTTCGAAGTCTGCACGCTGGATTATCGCAAACTCCAGCCGGGCATGAAGGCGCTTAAGCGATTAATGGAGAAGACAGATCGCGTCGAAATCAAAGGGCCCGGTACTGATCTGCGTTTCAGTATCAAGGGAATTCCGGCCGTGATCTGCGGTGGCGATCGCAATATTCCCGATGGCGAAGTTTTCAGCTGCCCGGTGAAGGATTCCGTGGAAGGCCAGGTGACGTTCAACGCGCCGAGTATTTATCAGGGCATCGGATTCGATGGCATTCGTCTCGAGTTCAAGAATGGAAAGATCGTCGATGCGACGAGCAACGAAACAAGAAAGCTGAACAAGATCCTCGATTCGGATCCCGGGGCCCGCTACATCGGCGAATTTTCTCTCGGATTTAATCCCCGCGTCCTGCAGCCGATGCGGGACATATTGTTCGATGAGAAAATTGCCGGCTCGTTTCATCTTACTCCGGGACAAGCGTACGAAGAAGCGGACAATGGGAATCGGAGCCAGGTCCACTGGGACATGGTAAGCATCCAGCGACCCGAATACGGCGGTGGGGAAATCTACTTCGACGGGAAATTGATTCGCCGCGATGGCGAGTTTCTGCCGAAGCAACTGAGTTCCCTAAATCGGGGCCGAGTAGGCGGACACGCCTAAGCAAACTGAGCGAACAGCGCCCCTCACGGCGCTGGGCGAAGGCGATAACCTGGGCTGCTCCTATCCCGTCGATGAGCGTAATGAATTACGCTCGCTTCGGTCCCTGGCCGAGGAGATTCAGCTGCATCGTTCCGATGTCGCCACTTTCGTTAAGCTCCAAATTCGCAATCTCGAACATCGCCGGTCCTTCAGATTGATTCGGTCCCGCGCCAGGCAACTGAACGCGAACCTGTTTTGAATTCGAATTTAGGACTACAGCCGCAATTTCGAGCGACGGCGAAAACTCGATCGTCGTAATTTGGAACGGGACTGTAACGAAAACAGAAGCCCGGCCCTGCTGCGATGGCGTTAGTTGGACCGGCGCGGTCTCGAAATTAGGGACGACTTGCAATCCGGCGACTGCAAATGAGGGCGAACCGGTCGTAGTTGGCCTCTGTTGAGACGGAATCATCCGAATCGTGCCGAGGGCGCCTCCCGAGGGCTGAACCTTTGCGATTTCAAAACTGACCTGCAAATTCACACCAAGCTGAGGCTGCTGAGACGCAGGCAAACGCATTGTGACAAGCTTGGATATGGGACGCACCTTTAGGACACCCATTTTGAAGCTCGAGGTCAACTGCACGGCTGCGATCTCGAAAGAAAATGTGAGCTGCACGGATGTCTGCATCGTAGCGGCGGGTTGCGGTTTGGCCACGGTGGCAGGGGAAGGTTTGTTTGCTGGAGCGGTCGGGATTTCGGTTGTTTCAGGCATGGTTGCGGGTGTGGTTGTTTGCGGAAATACGGGCTCAGTGGAAATCGCAGCAGGCAAATTAGACGCGGGTTTCGTGACCGCTTCGGCAACGGAGGATTTGATCGCAGTTGGCTCGTACGAAACAGGCTGCTCTTGCTCGATCGGTTCAACCTCTCCGTTCGGGGCTGCCTTTGCCTCGGCAGTCCGTGCGACTTTCGCACCTGTGGGAATCTCACTCGGCTCTTTCGCCGTGATCACAGAAAGCTCGGCCGGTTCCCGGATTGCCGAAACTTCGGCAATTTCAGGCGTCTGCGGAACTCCAGGCCGGAAGCTCTCTGCTGTTTGCTCGACGACTGCTTCTACCGATGACTCAAAGATCGGCTTAGCAAGCGGGAATTCCGGGAGGCTCGGCCGCAAGGTCTCCGCCATTTGCTCGACAACTGGCTTTACAGATGACTCAAAAACCGGCTCAGTGACAGGCGTCAATTCGCGATCTGGTTCCCCTCTGTGGTACGCGGGCGTTTGTGACGCTTTGCCTTCCACATCCACCAGCTTGTCAGGAGCACCGCTCGGTTTTGTTGAAGGCAGGACGGTGCGACCCAATGAGGGTTTCGATGCCATTAGTCGTAGCGAGACCTGACGGGGGCCGCCAAAAAAGCCGTTGCCCTGACGACCGTTCCTTTTCGCCAGTGCCACGCTCGGCGTCACGCTTGGTTTAAACACGCGGGAGCTGGCGGTGGACCTGGTCTTCCAGGACGTCGAGGCATTAAATACGTAGCGGCGAAGCCCGGGAACGACCACCCAAGCCAAGAGAAAGATACCGGCTAACAGGAATCCACCGACAAGCCACGTTCGCCGACTCGCTATCCCGGCAGCGTCAGGCTGTGAGATGTTGGACCCGTTGGGGGTTGCGGCGACAGCGGGCGCGCCGGATGATTTTGTTTCGCCCGCTGCTGCCTGCTCATTTTGTCCGGGTGGAGCAGTTGAAGCGATTGGGGCTTTAGAGGGGGCGGCTGCTACAGACGTCGAGTCCGCGCTAGACGACGATCCCGAAACCGCACCACCTGCAGGTTCTTTCTCAGGCTGACCACTTGATCCCGGCGTCGCCGACTCGTTCGACGCGGAAACGGGAGGCTGTTGAGCGGTTCCTTTCCCCTCACTTGTAGATTCCATCCCAGTAACAGGCAAGTTCGCCGCTGGGGCCAAAGGAGCAAAAGATTGGCCCGTCGATGTGTCTGCCTGTTTGTTTGCAGCAAAAACACTGTCGGGAATAGGACTTGGTTCAACGGCTGGGCTGCTCCCTGCTTGCGACGCAATGACACTGCCTGTGTCAAACGCGGGTGCCGGCGCCGGCGCAGCCTCTGGGCTTTTCATCCAGCCAACGTCATAAAAAGCATCGGCGAAAACGCTGTTGAGCGCTGGCGAATAAATCTTCGTCGCTGAGGCGGTCCAGTCGGTTGCCTTCTCCGGATTGTTATGTTTGAACTCCCACGCGGCCTGGGCATAATAGAGCGCGGGCGTATCGCCCGTGAACTGGAACTGCTCCATCATCGCCTGCGCGCGACTCTCCTTTCCTTCCAGCAAAAGGGTCATGTAAATTTTGAATTTAATGAGCTCTGCCGCCTGATTCTTATCGCCCCCTGGAGTTCGATCATACAGCGCTTCGAAACGCTCCCGCGCCTTCGCGTAGTCTTTCTTCTTAAATGGAATTTGCGCAAGGTTGTATTGCGCCTCGCGGAACTTCGGATCGGCCTTAGCTGCTTTTTTGAAGGCCCCTTCAGCGCCGTCAAAATCCTTCTGCTCCATCAGGATCTCGCCCCGTAAATTAAGAGTCGCCGACTGGTTCGGCTCCGCCTGATCCGCTTCATCGATTAATTTACGAGCCGCCGCCAAATCGCGCTGCCGCAATGCCTGCTGCGCTTGCTCGAATTTCGAATGAGCCAGCGCCTTCGTTTTTTCCAAGCGCTCGGCAGTCGTCATCAGCGGCAATGAAGGTCGCGCCTCGCCAGCTCGTTTTTCCAGCCACCCGACTTCGTATAGCGATTCTGCGAAAAGCTTGTTCAGTTGCGGTGAAAAATTCTTTTCCGCTACGGCCATCCAATCTTTTGCTTCTTTTTGATTCTTGTGTTGGAGCGCGACGGCTGCTTTCACATAGTCAACAGCAGGCGTATCGCGCGAAAGTTCCAACTTCGCCAGCATGGAATCGACCATGTTTTCTTTCCCCTCGAGCAGATAAGTCAAAAGAATCTTGTACTGAATAAGCTGCGAAGCTTCGCTGGCCAGATCGGATTCACTGCGGGAAAGCAGCTGCTGAAAACGGTTCCGCGCCTCCGCCCAATCTTTTTTGAGAAAGGGGATTTCCGCCAGGTTGAACCGTGCATTCCAAAACTTGGGATCGATCCGGCCCGCGTCGAGCAATGCTCCTTCCGCCTTATCATACTCGCCCTGCCGCATCAGGATGACACCCCGCAAATTTTTCGACGCAGCAAGATCGGGCTGGCGGGCATCGATCGAGTCAAGTTCCTTTAACGCTTCCGGAAAATTGTTCCCGTCAAACGCCCGGAACGCTTTATTGTACATTTCCTCCAGTTCAGATTTGGTCGGAGCGACATTATCCGCTGCGAGAGACGTGAGGGCCAACCCCGCGATCGCAGCAATCTTCCAGATTCTCATGAAGTAGGGAGTGAAGCTTCGATCGCATCTCCTGACAAGTCCAAAGTTATATGAGATGCGGTGATTTTCAGCCCGCTTCGGAAAAATGGGAGGCCAAGTCGGACCCGCCCTCGGATTGATCAATTCAGATTCGCGACGATCCGCAATCCTTCCAGAGTCAGATGCGGGCGAACCGCGCCGATCTCCGGCAACCGTGCCGCGATCAGCCGCGCGTAACCGCCTGTTGCTACGGTGTAAATTTTTTTTCGCGGAAACTGTTCTGCTCTGATCCGCGCAACAATTTCCCGGACCAACCCCCTGTAACCAAAAACGGCGCCGGATAACATCGCCTCGATTGTCGATTTACCAATCGCGCGTCGCGGCTCTTTCAAAGAGAGCTGCGGCAAGAGTGCCGTTCGTTGATAAAGAAAATTCGTCATTGCTTCGAGCCCCGGCGCAATCACTCCGCCAATGTAGGTGCGGCGATCGGAAACAATGTCGAAAGTCACCGCCGTGCCGAAATCGACTACTATAGCGGGAAATCCGTAAAGAGCTGTAACTGCCGCGGCGTTCGCCAGCCGGTCTGCGCCAATCGATTTCGGCTTGGGATAATCAATTCCTACTCCCAGTTTTCGCGTCGAATCCAGCCAGAGCACGTCCACTTTTCGGGCGGCCTTTGAAATCGCCGGGTTTTTTGCCGGCACAACCGAGGAAACGACCACTTTTCGCACCTCTCGCTTTCTCAGAAATCTCGCAACAACGCTGCTTGAAAGCTTGCTCGTCGTGATCCGCGCAGGGGTCGAAATCCGCGTTGCCGACGCAAACGCTAGCTTGGTGTATGAATTACTGATATCGACTAACAGGTAATCGGTCATTCTTGTAGAAGTTGTTATCATGTCGAGCGGAGTCGCGACAGCTCTCATTGTTATCCGCTCATTATTCTTTCAATGGCGAGAGGGTCTTTGACTCCGTTTGGCAGTCGCGAAACTCCGCTCGGAATGACAAAAAAAGTCACTGCTGCGCCGGCCAATCATACAGAGCGAGAGTTCTCCACGCACGCGCTATATAGAACGCTCCACACCCGTCAAGTCCCGCGGCGGGCTTGCGACGCTTCCCTCAACCGGGTACCTTCATCCGTGAGAAAATTGGTGCATCGCCCGCGCCGTTTGCGGCGCTCCCCTGCCCTGCGAAATCTTGTCCGCGAGACACAATTAAGCGCCCACGATTTTATTCTCCCGCTTTTTGTAAGCGAAAAATTGAAACAGCGCCGTCCGATTGCGAGCATGCCAGGGGTTTTTCAGCTCTCTTTGGAGGAAATTGTCGATGAAGCCCAGCGCGCTCAGGATCTCGAGCTGCAAGCTGTCCTGCTTTTCGGGATTCCGGAGCACAAAGACGAACAAGCCAGCGGCGCGTATGTGGAAACGGGGATTGTTCAGAAAGCGCTACGAGCCATCAAAGCAAAGTGCCCAGAGCTCGTTACCATCACCGATGTCTGCCTGTGCGAATACATGAGCCACGGCCACTGCGGCGTCACGCGCATCGATGGAAATCATTTCCATGTTCTTAATGACGAGACCATCGAGCTTCTGGTCAAAACTGCGCTCTCCCACGCGGCAGCAGGCGCGGACATGGTAGCGCCGAGCGACATGATGGACGGTCGCATTGGCGCTATCCGCGAAGCGCTCGATGCGAATGGCTTCGATCAAACTGGGATTATGAGTTATGCGGCCAAGTTTGCGTCGGCTTTTTATGGCCCTTTTCGCGAGGCCGCCGAGAGCCCACCGCAATTTGGCGATCGTCGTTCTTACCAAATGGACTACGCGAACGCAGACGAAGCGCTGCGTGAGGTGGCTCTGGATGTCGATGAGGGAGCGGACATCCTGATGGTGAAACCGGCTCTGCCGTACATCGACATTCTCTGGCGGGTGCATGAACGTTTTGGTAAACCGACCGCCGTTTATCATGTCAGCGGCGAATACGCGATGATCAAAGCGGCCGTCGAAAAAGGGATCGTTGACGAGCGCGCTGCTGTTCTTGAGATCACGACTGCGCTGAAACGCGCGGGCGCGGACATTATCGTCACCTATTGGGCATGCGAACTCGCGACATGGGTGTCGGAGTAACGAACGCGCGGGGGGAAACCGTGAGACATGCCCGGCTGAAACGTCTTGCCTTTCTCTGGGCTCAAGCGCACGGCTATTCCGCTTGCGCGATGGAAGTCGGGTTGCCTCAATGCCAATATCGCGCCGACGTGGCCGCTTATCGGCCACATCCAAAAACGATCGGATCGACAGCGATTTTTGAATGCAAGCAAGCGCTCTCTGATTTGCGAAGGGATAATTGCCGCAGCGAGGCAGCGCGCCAACGCCTCGAAACAATCTGCCAACGCCGCCAAATTCTCGAAGCACGCTTGCGTGTGCACTATCCAAATTTGCGGATTACCGATTCGCTCTTTCCGGAATTCGATTCATATGATTTCACGGCGATCGGGCACCGCGGTTATGCGCGCGTTTTGCGTGAGCTGAACGCGCTGCAAAATCGCCTCTATGATTGCACGAAGTTCGACAAACTGATCCGCTACCGCTACGCCAATTTGTTTTTTCTCGTCCTGCCTGCCGAGCTATTCCGTGATTCAGAAATTCCAGTTGGATGGGGTGCTCTTGTGGAATCGGATGGCGTGCTTACGCTCATGCGCAACCCGGATTGGCACGAAACAACCACCGAAAATCGCACTCGCGTTTTGCAGCGAATCGCCGCGGCGGGGACGCGACTGTGGAATCGGCAATTGGAAATCACATTTGACGACATAGCCATCGAACGTTGCAGATCTACCTGTAGCCGGGATCGTTGATCCAGGCCCTCCCTGTAGCTGCTCTTACGCCGGCACGAGCAAATTGTGCCCGGTCATTTCCCTTGGTTGCGGCAGCCCAAGTAGAAATAGGAGCGTGGGCGCCACATCGGCGAGGATTCCGTCTTCGCAGCGAAACCTTCCGGCATCGTTGGCGACGTAAATGAAATGCACAAGGTTACTCGTATGCGCAGTGTTCGGCGACCCATCAGGGTTGCGCATTTGCTCGCAATTTCCGTGGTCCGCCGTGACGATGCATTTGCCGTCGAGATCGAGAAGCTTGGGAATAATGCGGGCAATGCAATCGTCCACGGTTTCGACGGCGTTGATTCCGGCGTCCAGAATTCCGGTATGGCCGACCATGTCCGGATTGGCGAAATTAAGAACGATCAAATCGTAATTTGCCATGCGCGCGAGGACTTCGTCGGTAATCTCGCGCGCGCTCATCTCCGGCTCAAGATCGTAGGTCGCGACTTTTGGCGAAGGCACAAGTTTTCGGTCTTCGCCGGGAAAAGGGCGTTCGATCCCACCGTTAAAAAAGTAAGTCACATGCGCATACTTTTCCGTCTCGGCGATGCGCAATTGTGATTTGCCTGCGGCGCTTACGACTTCGCCCAAAATGTGCGCGAGCTTGGCGGGCTCAAAAATGAACGGCGAAGGATAAGTCACGTCGTATTGCGTGAGAGTGACGAAATGGACTTGCGGCCACACTTCGCGATCAAAACCATCGAAGTCCTTCAGCAAAAACGCCTGGGACAATTGCCGCGCCCGATCTGCACGGAAATTAAAAAACAATACGGAGTCGCCATCGCGCACGCGCTGTTCATTTGCATAAGAAAAAATCAGCGGCGGCATGAACTCATCGGTTTCGCCATTTTTATAGTGCCGATCCACAGCGCTAGAGGGGGACGATTTGCAGATTTGGCCGCGTCCAAGAACGATCGCGTCCCATGCCTTTTTCGTGCGGTCCCAACGCCGATCGCGATCCATCGCGAAGTAGCGTCCCACGACGGTTACGATCCGCCCGCCGCTCTTCTCAAGTTCCTCCTCGCACTTTTTCAAAAACCCGGCCCCGCCGGTAGGAGACGTATCCCGCCCATCCGTGAACGCGTGGATTAAAATCTCCGCAACGCCCGATTCCCGCGCAGCATTCGCAAGCGCGATCATGTGCGAGTAATGGCTGTGAACGCCACCATCGGAAACCAGCCCGAGCAAGTGAAGCCGGTGGCCGCGCGCGTCGGCAAGAGTTTCCCGCAGTACGGCGTTGCGCGTCAATTCGCCGTCCGCTATGGCCTTGTTAATTCGCGTCAGATCCTGATAAACGATCCTGCCGGCTCCCAAGTTAAGATGGCCAACTTCGGAGTTGCCCATTTGGCCCTTAGGTAAACCGACATCGGCGCCGCTGGCGCTCAATTTAGCGCCCGGATACTCCTGGTAGAGCTGGTTGTGAAACGGCGTTCGCGCAAGAAGCGTTGCGTCACTGTTTTCTTCCCGTTTTTCCCGACCACCGGGATTAATGCCCCAGCCATCGCGAATAATGAGCATAACGGGGCCGGCCATATGCAGGGCACTTTGCCGACGATTGCGAAGATCGACAAGCGGTTCTTTCTTCTGTAGGGAGGGCCCTATTGGCCGTTTCTGTTTCTTCGACAGCGGCAACGCGCAGGACAGATTGATGTTACCTATGTGACACTATCTTGTCCGACGTATCGCCTCATTCCAAAGCCCGAAAGCGTTCAGGGTTGCATTATTTGCCGGGCGATATTTGCGACGGTCACGGACCGCCGCTACAGGGAAGGAAATGAAATGGCGCAACCAGTTGCTGGCGCTTTTCTGTTTGCTCGCCTTTGCCGGACTTGGCGTCCTTTATTTTCAGCACTGGGTCATTCGAAAACCTTTCGGAATTATCTTGTTTGTTGGAGAAGGCCTTACGCCGGCACGGCTTGCCCCGACGCGTGCGTACGCCGGTGGGTCAGGTACGCACCTGAGCTTGGATTCCATGCCTCGTGCAGCTTTGCTAACGAACTACTCGAAAGATTTCGCCGCTCCGGATCAAGCGGCGGCCGCAACTGCAATTGCAACAGGCGTCAGAGCGATCAATCGCGCGATCGCGATCAATGGCGATGGGAAACCGATCACGAGCATCATTGAATTGGCACGCGAACACGGACGAGCCACCGGTCTGGTGACAGACGTGAAACTAACTGACCCGACGAGCGCAGCTTTTTACGCGCACCCGGCCGATCCGAGCGACGTCGAGAAGATTGCAACTGAGTTCGTTGCTGGAGGAAAGATCGACATCGCAATGGGTGGCGGTGCGGCACAATTTCTTCCCACTGCAAAGGGCGGAGAGAGACAGGACCGGCGCGATCTCTTACTCGAGCTTCGTAGCAACGGTTTCGACATTGTTCGAACGCGAGCCGAGTTGGAAGCGATTCCCGCATGGCGTCGGCCGAAACTTTTCGGCGCTTTTAGCAAAGTGGACCTTGCATTCGTGAACCAAGTCGAAGAGCGAAGCCAGCAACCAAGTCTTTCGGATATGGTACGTCGGGCGATCGAATTACTTCAATATAACGCTGGCGGATACATGCTCGTGGTCGATGCAGGACTAATGCGCAAGGCGGCGCAGGAAAACAATGGTGAAAGAACGCTCGGCCAAATGGTTGAATTGGATCGCGCAGTCGCCGTTGCACGAAATTATGCCGGGCCCAAATCGACCATCATTGTCTCCGGCGATGCCGCAATCGCCGGATTGAGCTTAAATGGATTTCCATTTCGGAAAGACAGCGGCATCGCCTTGTTGGGATTTAACTCGGCCGGCCAGCCGTGGATTACATGGGCGACCGGTCCGAATGGCACAAAATCGTACGGAGCGGCGAAAATACCTGGCAAGCTGAACGGAGACAATGGCGAACAACCCGAAGCAGAACAGCCAGAGCCAGCCGCATTCTATACGAAATCCGCGTTGGGCACTGTCGAAGACGTCGTTGCGTTTGGCAGCGGGCCTGGAACAGAGGCATTGCAAGGCGTGCTCGATAACACAACCGTTTTCAACATCCTGCGCGACGAGCTCTGAGGGCCGATAGCTCTGCCGATAAGAGATTGGCTCGAAGCCACTGCCACATCGCACGCAAGCTTTTGTCGCATATCGATAAAAGTTAGTCACTGCTCAAGCTACTTCGGCATTTCGCGATAGGGCAACGCCAACTCATAAAGCGCAATTTCTTGCTGAAGCGCCCCTGCCAAGGAGTTGTCGCCTTGCGTCCGTGCTAATTGCATCGCAGCTCGCGCAATTTCAATCGCTTTTCCAAATTGCCCACTCTCCGCATACGCGGCTGCCAATGCGCGCAGCACAAGCGTGTTGCTACCGCCTGAAAGTTGATCAGCTTCCCTGGCAAGCTCAATCGCTTTGGTCCCGTTCCGGAACGACGCGTTGGAACACGTGGCCAGTAGCCACGCCAGATTAGTCAAGGCGGAAATGGACTGTGGAGAAATCTCCAACGCTTTTTGGTAATGTTGAATGGCCTCCGCTGCCTGGCCTTTTTCATCGAGGGCAATGGCCAGGTTTGTGTGAGCATCTGCATTTTCAGATTGGATCAACAACGCAGCGCGGCAATGGGAGATCGCAGCGTCGATTTCGCCCTTCTCAAGAAAGGCATGGCCAAGACTGTGGTGGGCAAGAAAGTAATCAGGTCGTATTGACAACGCCTTTTGGTAATAAACAATCGCGTCATCGATTCGCTCTTTTTGAAGAAGTGCGTTGCCAAGAGAGACCAAAGCATCTGGATCATTTGGCGCGATCCTTACCGCATTGCTACAATGGGCGATTGCCTCGTCCACTTGCCCTTTGCTCAGAAGAGCAATGCCAAGATTGTACTCCGCATCCCAAAAATCCGGCTGCATCTCCAAGGTTGTCCGGTAATGAGCGACGGCCTCGTCGGTGTCACCTTTCTGGAAAAGTGCAATGCCCAAATTATTGTGAGCCATCCAGCATTCTGGATTTCCTTTTAGCGTCGTCCACCAGAGGGCTTCAATGTCAGCATACATCGCGGCTTGTCGCCACGTCAGTAGCGCTAAAGTTACGGTCACACACCCCGCCGCGCTCAAAATCAGAGGGCGACTCCTCTTAAAAGTGCCAGCTAGCGTGGCCACACCCGCCGAAGCCAACGCAATTGGTCCAATGCTCGCCAAATACTGGTAATGGTCTGCCACAAACGTGTAGCGAAATGTGTAGAGCATGATAAAGCCGAGGACTGGACTGAGCGTCGCCACGAAAAATGCGGCCGCGACCTCGACGCCCCGCCCCACGTAACGCCTCGCGAAGTAGATCACCGCACATAGCACGACTCCCGCCAGCAACCATGCGTAATCCAGCGGATGCGCGGGCGAGATGTTCCATTTTGGATAAATGAAAGTTAAATTGGATGGCCAGATGAGTTTGCTCAGATAAAACCAAACCGCGCGACTCGCGATGAGGATGCGCTCAATCGGACCCAGAGCAAAAAGCGCCCCGCGTGTACCCTGATGGTAGCGTTCCCACCAGACTGCCAGTAAGCCCATGCCGATGCCGAGGATAAGAAACGGAACGACCTGGCTCAGACGCCTCTTATTAATCGGCTTTTTCTGCAACCAAAGAATCAAGAGCAACGCCGCCGGCAGCGTGCAGGCCGTTGTCTTGGCCGAAAGCGCCAGCACGTAAAGGATCAATGCCAGCCCGTAAAAGCGCCATGGCCGCTTGGTCCGTTCGTCAAGAAACGCGATCCATGCAAGCAGCGTCAGCAGGAAGAAAAAGCCCATCAGCACATTTTTGCGTTCCGTGATCCAGGCAACTGATTCCACGTGCACGGGATGCAGAGCGAAAATCGCTCCCGCAAGCCACGCGCCTGGCACCTTCAAACGCACCAGCACTCGCCACACCAGCAGCGCATTGGCAACATGAAGCAGAAGATTGATCCAATGGTAGCCGGAAGGGTTTAGTCCCCAGAGCGCGTGCTCGATGCGAAACGTAGTATAAACCAGCGGGAAATATTGAGAAGGCGAGTCCAGCGAAAACCAAATCCGTCGTAAACCATTGGGCGCAGTCAGCAGCTCGTTATTTGTCACATAAGCATCGTCATCCCACAGAAATCCGCCATTCCACGCAGGCTGGTACATGAAGATCGTCACTGCGGCCAAGAGCAGGCCGAAAAGCCAGGCGCGAGTACGCGATGATAACGGGCGTTCAGCGATTTTCTGCACGATTGATTTTAGTCAGACAATTTCCAATCCCAATGGGCAAACGGCACGAATCAGACGATGTTAGTTTAAGTTTTGTAACGCGGCGCTTTCCCTGGGCTGCCATATTTACATATGGTGTCATTTGACGAAAATGCAGTGTGGTGCAAATCGCTTACCTGCGAGCGCAGTCTTTGCGTTCGATAGCGCATTCAAGTGACAAACGCGATCTTCAATCCTGACAAACTCGTGCGCGTCGCGTGGTGGGTTTTAGCGGCGATCGTTTTTGGCCTGACACTCGCTATCCGAATTCGACTCCTGGGTGTTCCGCTGGAGCGCGACGAAGGCGAATACGCGTATGCGGGCCAACTCATGTTGCAAGGTATCCCCCCGTACAAACTGGCTTACAACATGAAGTTTCCTGGGACTTATGCTGCTTACGCTTTGATCATGTCGATCTTCGGACAAACAATCACTGGAATTCATTTGGGCTTGCTTTTGGTAAACGCCGCAACTGTGGCGCTCGTTTTTCTTCTGGGTCGAAAACTGATGAATTCGACCGCAGGGATTGCCGCGGCAGCAAGTTATGCGGTTCTTTCTGTGAGCCCTTCTGTGCTGGGCTTCGCTGGTCATGCCACACATTTCGTAATGCTGCCTGTGGTCGGTGGAACTCTGCTTTTGCTCAACCCTTCAGATCGGCAAACGTTCGGGCGTCTATTTGCGAGCGGATTACTTTTCGGTGTTGGACTACTGATGAAGCAGCCTGCGGTTTTTTTCATTTTATTTGGAGCGATCTATCTCGTCTCCACGGATATCCGTCGTCGATTAGGGCTCAAAAGAATCTTCCTGCGAAATCTGACCTTCGGTGGTGGTGTAATTACCCCCTTCGGGCTTACATGTTTCGTTCTCTGGTACGCGGGCGTATTCAATAAGTTTTGGTTTTGGACGATCAACTACGCGCGCCAATATGGCAGCTTAATTCCCATCTCCGCTGCACCGCAGGTTTTTATGTACAGTGTAAAGGAAGTAATCGGGCCTGGCTGGGCGCTCTGGATGCTGGCTGGCCTCGGACTGATGGTCGGGCTGTGGGACAAGCGAACACGCGCCAGCACGGGGTTTCTGCTTGGCCTGCTCGTTTTCTCAACGTTGGCGTTGTGTCCTGGATTTTATTTTCGGCGGCACTATTTTATTCTGGTTCTTCCAGCGGTTTCGCTGCTCGTCGGCGTTGCGATCAGCAAGGTCTCGGACTTCTTGCGCGATCATTTGAGCGTGCTTTCGTTTATCACCTTCTTTCTGCTTGGCGCGGCCCTAGGTTTGCCAATTCTTTGGGAAAGCAGCTTCTTCTTTCGGGCTTCTCCAGATGACGCTTGCCGAATGATTTACCAAGTGAACCCATTCCCGGAGTCCATCAGGGTTGCAGAATATGTGCGCCAGCATACAAACCCGAATGATACGATCGCAGTATTAGGCTCCGAGCCTCAGATTTACTTTTATGCGAAACGGCATTCTGCGACCGGCTACATTTACACATACGGCTTAATGGAACCGCAAAAATATGCGCACCAGATGCAACAGGAGATGATTCGCGAGATTGAACTCGCGCGTCCAAAATATCTGGTATCCGTCGTGGTGACTTACTCCTGGTCACGGCTACCTGCGTCTGAGCCGCTGATCTTCACTTGGGCAAATGAGTATACCGCGCAAAACTATGCCGTGGCAGGTTTCGTCAATCTCGTCGCGCCCGATCGGACCGATTATTATTTTGGAGAGCTCCCGCAATCGGTGCCACAGTTGGGAGCTTATATTTTGATTTACGAAAGGAAATCGTAACTGATCCCTGCCCATCCAATCCGTTTTCGAGCGCGCGTGTTCCAGCTCCTGAAATAGGAAGATCTTTCACCTCCCAAAATCGCATGACGCACGTGCGCGCTGTCGGCTCTCGATCAATTGCTCCTCCTAAAACCAACCGCCGCTGGCTGACCATCGGTGTCTGCATTTTTCTCGCGGCACTTACCTGGGTTGTTTTCGGTCAGACCCTCGGCCATGACTTCGTTAATTACGATGATCCGAAGTACGTCTATGAAAATACGAAGATAACCAGCGGTCTGAGCATGACCGGCATTGCGTGGGCGTTCACTCATATTCATTCCGAAAATTGGCACCCACTGACGACAATCTCGCACATGCTCGACTGCCAGTTATATGGGCTAAAGGCGGGAGGCCATCACTTCACCAATGCCCTGCTGCACTCGATCGCAGCGATCCTTCTTTTTCTCACTCTCCAATATATGACTGGAGCGTTTTGGCGAAGCGCTTTCGTGGCGGCGGTGTTTGCCATTCACCCGTTGCGAGTGGAATCGGTTGCCTGGATAGCGGAGCGAAAGGATGTGCTCAGCGGCGTCTGTTTCATGCTGACACTGCTCGCCTATGTCCATTACGTGCGCGCGCCCTCGATCGGGCGTTATCTGTTCGTAGCAGTCGTATTTGCTTTTAGCCTCATGTCCAAGCCGATGCTCGTGACGCTTCCGTTTTTGTTGTTGCTCCTGGATTACTGGCCGCTCAGTAGGATCAGAGATCCGTCCTCCGACATCAGACGTCGGTTGTTAACGCTGGTCGTAGAAAAGATTCCACTGATCGCTCTCTCCGCTGTTTCAAGCGTCGTCACGTTTCTCGCCCAGCGAGGTGCGGTCGGCTGGACCGAACAGTTGCCGGTATTGGCACGAATCAACAATGCAGTGGTTAGCTATGTTGCCTACATCTGGCAGATGCTCTGGCCGGTGAAGCTCGCCGTGTTCTACCCGCATCCGGAGAACCGGCTGCAGCCTTGGGAAATCATCCTGTCCCTTTTACTTCTACTTGGCATTACGGCGGCAGCAATCGCTCTGCGAAAACAGCGGCCCTACTTCATCACCGGTTGGTTGTGGTATCTGGGGATGCTTGTGCCGGTGATCGGATTGATGCAGGTCGGATGGCAGGGCCGGGCAGACCGATACACTTATTTGCCGCAGATCGGTCTATACATCGTGGCCGCGTGGGCGGTATCCGATTTGACTGCCTTGTGGCGCCGTCAACGCACGATTTTGAGCGCTGCTGCGATACTGACGATCGCCGTTTTAAGCTGGCGCGCCTGGGTCCAAACCTCTTATTGGCGCGATAGCGAAACACTCTTTATGCATGCCCTTGCAGTAACCTCAAACAACGACGTTGCTGAAAATAACCTCGGTATTGTCTTTTTGCGAAAAGGCAAATTGGACGACGCGATTTCTCTGCTCCAGGCAGCCGTGGATCTTCGACCCGAAAATAGCCCTGCCCATGAGAATCTTGCCAAGGCTCTTCTTCAAAAGGGTCAAGTGGCCGATGCGCTGGTTCACTATCGCAAATTACTCGAGCTACAGCCCGATAACATAGAGGTGCACAACATTGTGGGCACGGTCCTGATCCAGCAGGGCCACATTAGAGAGGGTGTCGAAGAATGGCAGAAGGTGTTGGTGATTCAACCGGACAACGGAAATGCCATGAGCAACCTCGCGTGGGTATTTGCAACGTCGCCAGACGAATCGCTTCGAGACGGTGCACAAGCGGTTCAGTTGGCAGAGGAGGCACTGCGAATTTCTGGGAGACGAATCCCGCTGATCTTTCGCACCCTAGCAGCCGCCTACGCAGAGAAAGGCATGTTCTCCCAGGCGATTCAAACTGCGCAACGCGGCATTGAACTAGCTAATGGCCAGGGCAACTCTGGTTTGGCCGCCGATCTCCAAAGCAACATTGCTCTTTACCAAGCCGGAAGGCCGCTGCGCGATCCTAGCCTGGCAACTGGCAGTTTGTCGCCCCACAGTGAATAACAACAAGCGGCAGTTTGGCGCCCGTCCAAGCGGATTACCAAGAGGCGTTCGCAGTCGTAGCATAACTATCGCTATATACCTGTTTCTTGCCGCAATCAGCCTGGCCGTATTCGGTCAAACAATCCGCTATGATTTCGTTAATTTCGACGACGATGTATACGTCTATAATGCTCCGGCTATTCAGGCTGGATTAACGATAAAAGGGATAGCGCTTGCCTTTACTAGCCCACACGCACGCAACTGGCACCCGCTAGTGACTATTTCGCACATGCTGGACTGCCAGCTATACGGTTTGAACGCTGGGGGCCATCATGCTACCAACATCGTCTTGCATACCATCGCAGTGCTCCTGCTGTTTCGGGTGCTGCGGCAAATGACCGGCGCAGTATGGAAGAGTGTGGTTGTCGCAGTATTATTCGCGGTTCACCCGCTCCATGTCGAATCAGTGGCATGGGTGAGCGAGCGAAAAGACGTTCTGAGCGCAGTGTTCTTTTTACTCATGCTGGGCGCATACGTTCGTTATGCACGCGCAGCGTCTATGACGCGCTATCTTGCGGTCGCTGTCCTGTTCGCGGCCGCGCTCATGTCCAAGCCAATGCTGGTAAGCGCACCCGTCGTCCTTCTCCTTCTGGATTACTGGCCACTACGTCGTTTTGAACAACCCTCCTCAACAAGGGGAAAGGCCAAAATCTTAAAGTCCGCTAATCAAGGGCGCGTAATACGACACCTCTTCCTGGAAAAGATTCCCTTGCTCGTTCTCTCCGCGGGCTTCTGTGTCATCACATTTGTCCTTCAAAAACGCGCCACTGGCGCGATCCCGCCGTTGCCGGTCCTCTGGCGCGTGCAAAACGCATTCGCGAGTTACGTGATTTACGTCTGGAAAACATTGTGGCCGACACGTCTCGCAGTTTTCTATCCTCATCCAAATAACACCCTGGCAATTTGGGAAGTCATTCTCGCGATCGGATTCCTGCTCGCCATCACTGTGACAGCAATCGTTTTCCGACGTGAACGACCTTACCTGTTCACCGGCTGGTTCTGGTATCTCGGTATGCTCGTCCCAGTGATTGGCCTCGTTCAGGTTGGAGAACAAGGCCATGCCGACCGCTATACCTATCTCCCCCATATCGGTCTGTTTCTGCTCGCAGTTTGGCTCGCTGCTGACGTGACAGCAGTCCGCCAGTCGACTTCACGGTTTGCTGTAGCCACCGCGGTAGTAATCATCGTTGCCCTGGGATGGGCGGCATTCATTCAGACTTCCTACTGGCGCAACAGCGAAACTCTTTGGACCCATGCTCTTGCCGTGACTTCTGACAACGACTTTGCCCACAATAATCTCGGGTACCTGTGCGTCGACCGCGGTGAACTGGACAAAGCGATCTCGCACTTTGAGACCGCGTTAAGGATTAGGTCTAGTAGGATGGATACGCACTACAACGTGGGTTCAGCTTTTGTGCAAATGAACCTCGCCGACGCTCTGGCCCGAAAAGGACAATCCGATGAAGCGATGGTTCACTACGAGGAGGCAATAAAATTGGAACCGAATTATGCAGATGCCTATTACAACCGCGGAAACGTTCTTTTTGCAAAAGGCCGAATCGACGAAGCAATCGCGGATTGGGAGAAAACTCTCCAAATACAACCCAATGACGCGGATGCCCACACCGGCCTTGGTAACGCTCTTCTGCGGCAGGGTTCGCTCAAGGAAGCGATCGCTCATTACGAAAAGGCATTGGCATTAGCTCCCAAAGATCCCCATTCTCGCATCAACATTGCCTGGGTGCTCGCGACATCTTCTGATGCCTCAATCCGCGACGGCGCAAGAGCGGTCGAGTTCGCACGGAAAGCAGTGGAGCTTTCAAATAGTGGAGATCCAAAGTTTCTCCGGACGCTGGCGGCTGCGTACGCGGAGACTGGCCAATTCTCTCAAGCGATCGCCGCAGCCCGACAAGGCCTAGCGATAGCCGCCAGCGAAGGCGATTTCCCTCTTGCGAACCTTCTTCAAGGGGACATTGCTCTTTACCGGGAGCACGTTCCGATCCGCAAAATCTATCCTGTGAATTAGGAGTAATCTCGTGAACGGGAATCCGAATGGCAGAGATGGTCGCGCTGCTCCCCTACCGTTACTTATGATACGGCAAACCCAAGTCGTAAAGCGCGATTTCGTCTCGGACAGCGTTGGCCAAAGTGGAGTTGCCTTCGATCTCAGCCGCTTGCAACGCCTGTTCAGCAGTTTTTTTAGCCTCAGCAAAGCGGCCAGTTTCAGCATAAGTCGCAGCCAGGATGCGTAGAACAATTGAGCGATTCTCGCTCCGGGAGCTTTCAGATTCTGCCCGTTCAGCCAGCAGGACAGCCTCTGGTCCATTTCTGAGCGACGCGTCGGAGGACGTTGCCAGCAGCCATGCTAAATTACTTTGGGCGGCCACATTTTCCGGAGAAATCCGAAGCGCATTCCTGTACTCAGCAATTGCATCTCGGACGCGGCCTTTTGCAAGAAACGCGCTTGCCAGATTTGCGCGAGCGTCTGCGCTTTCTGGGCGCAACTCGAGCACTTTTTGGTAGTGAGCAATCGCTTCATCTGTCCGACCCATTCGGAGAAGGGCGCTCGCCAGGTTGTACTGAGCCTCAGCCTGATTTGGCGATAGTGCGAGGCACGCCGAGTAACGAGCGATCGCGCCATCCAAATCACCCTTGGAAAGAAGCGCGTTCGCCAGATTGCAAGAGGCATCGGCGTAATCTGGCTGGATTGTCACTGCCTTCTGGTAATGAGCAATCGCATCATCCACACGCCCGCTCCCAAAAAGCGTGACGCCAAGATTGTTGTGTGCTTCTGCATCAGCGGGATTTATTTCCAGTGCTTCTTCATAATGAGCAATTGCATCGTTGATCTGGCCTTTCTGCACCAGAAGCCGGCCTAGATTATAATGCGCTTCCGCGTAATTCGGCCGCAGTGCAACAGCCTGGCGATAATGAGTGATCGCCTGATCCATTTCGCCCTGATCGCGAAGAACGATCCCCAGATTGTAATGTGCCATCCAGCAACCTGGATTTCTTGCAAGTGTTGCCGTGTATAGGGTAACAAGATCGTGGTAAACAGCGGCCTGTCGCCACGTCAAAAAACCAAGCGTAAACAACAATGTACCGGAGATTGCTGGAAGGAAGAGCGATTTTAATCCAATTGTAGCGATGCGATCGCCAGAAAATTGTAGGGCGTTCGTGTCAGCTCGCGAAAGCTTTCGGAGTTCACCGAGACGCCCTACAGCAGTCACGATCCCCGCGCCAGCTAACGCGAGCGGTCCCATGCTGGCCAGATACTGGAAATGATCGCTCACAAACGAGTAACGGAAAAAAAAGACACTGAAAAAGCCGAGCACAGGAAACAGGGAAACCACGTAGTACGCGGCGGCAAAGAATACGGAGCGGCTCCATTTCGCGCGGGTTAGCCACAAAGCAAGCAATCCAGTCAATGCTGCGAGTAGCGGTAGATAGGCTATTAGCTGCGACGAATTAATTTCCCACCGCGGATAAATAAAAATGAGCGGATGAGGCCAAATCAGTTTACCAAGATAAAACCAGATCGCGCGGCCCGCGATGATGAGCCGCTCCGGCCAGGTCTGCGCCCACTCAGCACCAATTGCACCAGCGTGGAACTTCTGTTCCCAAATCGTCCAGACGCTGGCAAGCGCGGATATTAGCGCAAACGGCGCAAGCGCCGCAACATCCCGCCATTGGATTCGTCCTCTCCGCCACCAGACACAGAGAGCGAGCACAACAGGCAACATGACCGTGGATGGCTTGCTTACGGTCGCGAGTATGAAAAACACCAGCGACAAAGCAAACCGCCCCTGGCGCGCGGATGATATCAACCAGCGGCAGTTTCTTAACCGCCGCTGGGGCATTTTGGGAAGTGCCCCTCCTTGTTTCCTTATGTCCGCCATCCGTGTTGTCCGCGTCATCCGTGGTTGCTCTTGCCATTTCAAAAAACAGAAAATCGATAAAAGATAAAACAGGCACGATTGAGTATTTTTTAATTCCGTCACCCAGGCGACCGATTGCACCATTATCGGGTGCAATGCCCAGAGCGCTGCTCCGAGCCATGCTCCGCGAATGTTAAGTTGCCGCAAAACGCGCCAGAGCATTACCGCGGAGCCTGCGTGCATAAGCACGTTGAGAACGTGGTAGGGCACGGGATTTACGCCGACAAACTTGTGCAGAGTCCAAAAGGTAGTAAGCACCAGCGGGTAATAGACCGCCCGCGTGCTGGTCCAGATTTCCTTCAATCCGAGCGGGCCAATAATGCACGGATTCTGGGTCAAATGCGATTCATCATCCCAAATGAAGCCGGCGTTGAAGACGCGGGTATATGCTATAAAAACCAGAGCGATCAGAAGGAGCCCACAAAGCCAGTTCCTCTGCCAGGTCGATCGTCGCCGGTCGCGCGGTTCGCTGAAAAGAACACCGTTGGCAAACATGGGAACACTATGAATTAACCACAGAGACCACGAAGGTCGCAGAGAAAACGGAACCTAATCTGCAGGCACGCCGAGAAAAGTCAGCGATGTTGTCATTTCAAGGCCAAAAGCTTTCGGGCTCGCGAATGGGCTGAATCCGCGAACAGTTGTAAAATCATCGATTGATTTCGCCGTCGGTTTGAGGAAAGCTTAATTCCGCTAAAGGCATGCAGCACGTTACCGCGTTCTCACGTCCGGAAACTGTCCCGGCTACGCCTGCTCCGGCAGCCGCCGGACGAAAGCCTAATTTGTGGATTCTGGACAGTTGGCGCGACCTGATTCTCTACGTCTGCACGCCGCTGTTGATCGTCCCAATCTTCGTCCTGGCACAGACGCGCTGGAGCGCAGAAAACATTTATCTTTTTGTCGCTGCCTTCGGCGCCATGGGTCACCACTTGCCAGGGATGATTCGCGCCTACGGCGATCGTGCGTTATTCCAGCGCTTCAAGTGGCGCTTCATCTTTGCACCGATTTTTCTGGTGGTCGTCTGCGCGATCTTTTTTTTGTGGGACCTCAAAGGCATTGTGCTGATCGCCTTTATCTGGGGCGTCTGGCACGGCATGATGCAAACGTATGGGTTCTGTCGCATCTACGATGCGAAAGTGGGCTCATTCGCTACGCTGACGCGTCGGCTCGATTTCGCATTATGCGGGATCTGGTTTGCAGCCGCAGTCCTTCTCTCGCCGCAGCGAATGAGCGATACGCTGGACAGTTATTATTGGGCGGGTGGACCTTTCATTCCGCCGGCACTCCTCCGAGCGGCAGAGGAAGGGGCGCTGATGCTGGCACTCGGAATTTCAGCCGTATTTCTGGCAAATTTCATCTGGATGTGGAGCAGCGGGAAGCGACCAAATCCGGTAAAGCTGGCGCTTCTCATCACGAGCATTTCTTTCTGGTGGTACTGTAACAACATCGTGGCAAGCATTCTCGTCGGCGTTGCGTTGTTCGAAGTATTTCACGATGTCCAATATCTCTCACTGGTTTGGATCTATAATCGCAAACGCGTTGAGACAGATAACTCGATCGGAGGGTTTATGCGTTTTGTGTTCCGGCGCAGTGGCTCGCTCATCGGTCTTTACATCGGCCTGATCTTCGCCTACGGGGCGCTGGGTTATTTTAAGTCGCATGTCGGCATCGACACGGTCAAACGCGCGCTCACCGGTGTGGTGACCGCGTCGGCACTGCTCCATTTTTATTACGACGGATTCATCTGGAAAGTACGCGAGAAATCCACTCGACAATCTCTCGGCATCGGCGGCGGTGGCACAGCAGATGT
>WNGD01000809.1_pt1 | contig 36545 bp, 30 predicted proteins | sample 5400671 | NCBI WGS metagenome assembly WNGD01 (sample SAMN13153369, study PRJNA577476) | soil metagenome | isolation source: 40 cm soil or saprolite under grassland replicate 2 | place: USA:California | collected 2016-06-15 | reverse complement strand
TAGCGCGCTTGCCCTGACGCTGGGGCTCCTGTCCGGATGCGCCCTGAAAGGGGACGTCCGGAAGGTGGAGCTCCAGGTCGAGGCGCTCCGCGCCGATCAGGCGAAGGGCGATGAGGCGCGGTCGGCGGAACGGGACACGATCCTGGCCGCCGTCCGCCTGCTGCAACAGGCATTGGCGACGCAGCAGGCATACCTGGTGCAAATGCGCGGCGACCTGCGCACCGAGCTGTTGTCGGTGCAGCAGCAGCTCGTCGCGGTGCAGGAATTGACGGGCCAGAGCCAGCAACGGCTCACCGAGCTGCGGTCGCGCATCGAATCGCGCGCCCAGCAGCCGGACCCGGGGATGCCGGCCACCGGCGGCGCCCCGGTCGGTCCGTCCGGCAAGCCTGCGGGCCCTGGTCCCGATCAGATGTACGACATCTCGCTGCAGCAATACCGCCGTGGCAGTCTCGCGACGGCGCGGCTCGGGTTCCGCGAGTTCCTGCGCGTCTTTCCAACGCATGAACGGGCGCCCGACGCCCTCTTCTACATCGGCGAAAGCTTCGAGCAGGCGGCACCCGATTCCGCCGCGGCGGTGTACGACCAACTCGTGCGAGCCTATCCCAATTCGCCGCGCGCTCCATCCGCGCTCTATAAGCTGGGCCTCCTCGCCGAGCAACGGGGAGACAAGGCCACGGCGCGGTCCTTCTACTCCCGGGTGATCGCGGGCTACCCGCGCTCCCCCGAGGCCGATCTCGCGCGGCAAAATCAGCAACGCCTCAGGCCCTAGCGGCCGTCGCCGTACCCCAATATGACCCCGCGCGGTGAGATGCCGTTTCTCGACCATCTCGAGGAGCTGCGCTGGCGCATCCTCTGGAGCCTGCTCGCGATTCTGGTCGGCACGATCGTCGGCTGGTGGTTGCTCGACAAGATCGACATCATCGAGGTGCTGAAGCGGCCGATCGCGCCGTACCTGCCGGGCGGGCGGCTCGTCTTCACGAGCCCCGCCGAGCCCTTCATGCTCACCTTGAAGGTCGCGTTCGCGCTCGGCGGCCTGCTCGCGTCACCGGTCGTCATCTATCAGATCTGGGCGTTTCTCGCGCCCGCGCTGTACGAACGCGAAAAGCGCTTGATCGTGCCCGCGCTGGGCGTGGGTGTGGTGCTGTTCCTGGGCGGAGCCGCCGCGTGCTACCAGTGGCTGCTGCCTGCCGCGCTCAAGGTGTTGCTCGGCTTTCAGCGCACCGACCTGACGGCGATGATCACCATCGATCGCTACTTCGGCATGGCGATACCGTTCGTCGTCGGCTGCGGGCTCGTCGCCGAGCTGCCGCTGGTGGTAACGATTCTCTCCTCGCTCGGGATCGTCACGCCGCAGTTCCTGGGCCGGCAGCGGCGTTATGCGATCGTGATCGCCGCGTTTCTCGCCGCGATTCTGACGCCGCCCGATGCCGTCTCGATGATGCTGATGCTCGGCCCGCTGCTGTTGCTCTATGAGCTCAGCATCTGGTGTGCGTGGGTGGCCAGCCGGCGGCGCGCCCGCCGCGTGGCGGCGGCAATGGTCGTGCTGGTCCTGTTGGGGGGGGGCGGCGCGGGATCACTCCATGCGCAGAATCCACGGCCCGCGCCGCCCGCTCCGCCCGCGCCGCCGGCGCAGCCCGCGCGGCCCGTGCTGGGCGACACCGGGCGCGGGGGTCGAGTCGACACGTCCACGGCCCACAAGCTGGGACTGCCCACGGCGCCGAGCCGCTCATTTCCCGCTCCCGATCGCGTCATCGACTCGCTGCTCAAGCTTCCGAACTTCCGCATCACGCGGTACATGTCCGACACGATCGTGGTCGAGGGCGACAGCCAGACGACGTTTCTGCGCCGCGAGGCCTTCGTCGAGCGTGAAGGGGCACAGCTCGAGGCTGATTCGATTCGTTACCACGAGGGGAGCTGCCGGCTCGATGCCGCCGGCGATCCGCATCTCTTCGATCAGGGGACGGTGCTCGTCGGAGAGGGGATGCGCTACGATACGTGCGTGCGGCGAGGAACCGTGCGCGACGCGCTCACGGACTTCCAACAGGGTGGGGCGACCTGGTACGTGCGTGGCGAGATCGCGGCCGATTCGGGAAACAAGCGCGTCTACGTCGCCTCCGCGAAGTTCACATCCGACCCGCAACCCGTGCCCGACTACCATTTTTCGGCTGGCCAGGTCAAATGGATCAACAAGCGGACGATGATCGCGCGGCCCGCGGTGCTGTACGTGCGCGACGTGCCGATCATGTGGCTGCCGTTCATCTTCAACGACATCCGTGGGGGGCGGCGCAGCGGGATTCTGTTTCCGCGCTTCGGATTGAACGACCTCGTCCGCCCTACGCGCCACTATTCGCGGCACCTGACCGACCTCGGCTACTACTTCGTGGTCAACGACTACCTCGACGTGCTCGTGACCGGAGATTGGTTCGCCGGCCGCTACGTGGCGATTCACGGGCAGGCGCAGTACGACTGGCTCGATCGGTTCGTCCACGGCACGCTGAGCTACAGCCGGCAGATGCAGTTGGACCAGCCGAGCACCAACACCCGCATCGGATGGTCGCACGCCCAGCGCTTCAACTCGCGCACCGATTTCAATGCGCATCTCGACTACGCGACCGACGCGTCGGTCATCCGGCGCAACTCGCTCAATCCCATGGAAGTGACGGCGAGCATCAACTCGAGCGCCACCTTCACCAAGCGGTTGTCGTGGGCGAACCTCGATATCGGCGGCACCCGGCGTCAGGAGCTCTCCTCGAACGCCATCGATCAGTCGTTCCCGTCGATTCACTTGACGCCGACGACCATCATCATCACGCCGTGGCTCACGTGGTCGCCGACGTTTTCGTACACGAATGATCAACGGTTTCACCAGGTGGGCGGCCGGCTCCTGATACCCGGAAGGCCGGGCAGCACCGTTGCCGATACGCTGCCGCAGTTTTTCGACGATCGCCGGACGAACATCACCATCGGGACGCCGGTCCGCATCGGGCGGTGGAATTGGACCAACAATTTCACGATCGTGGACGTCCGCAGTAACAACCGCGCGGAGTTCACGCTGCCGGGAGACACGGCAGATCGCGGTATCCATCGCGTGCTATTTGGCCGGACGTTCGAAACGCAGGTCGATTGGTCGACGAGCATCAATCTGCCGACGCTGTTCACCAGCACGTGGAAGATCCAGCCGGGGGTGGCGATCGTGAACACCACGTCCGGTCCCTTCATGCTGCGCAATCAGTTCTCTGGTGGTGAATTCGTCCGGCAGGGGAAGCGTCTGGCCTTCAACCTGGGCATGTCACCCGCCTTTTTCGGGTTCTTTCCCGGGGTCGGTCCATTGGCGCGCATCCGCCATACGGTGACGCCGATCATCAGTTATCAGTACGCGCCGGGCGTCAAGATTCCGGAGGAGTATGCCCACGCCTTCGATCCGACCGGCCGGACGCTGAAAGGCCGCACCGATCCGCAGCAGACAATCAGTCTGGGGTTGGCACAGACGTTCGAGGCGAAGCTCAAGCCCGCGGCCGGCGACACGGCCGCCGAGAAGACACCGCGCAAGATCAAGCTGCTCAGCATCAGCACGAGCGCGATCAGCTACAACTTCGAGCGGGCGAAGCTGCCGCATAACACCGGTTGGCAGACGGGAACATTGAGCAACACGTTTCTCTCCGACCTGGTGCCCGGCTTTCAGCTGAGCATCACGCACGATCTCTGGAAGGACGGCGACGTAGGATCGGATACGGCCAAGTTCTCTCCATTCCTCCAAAGCGTGAATGCTTCCTTCCAGGTCACTCCCGCGACACTGCAAGGCATCGGCCGCCTGCTCGGGCTGCGGTCACGACCGGCCCGGCCACCGGCGGCGGACACGACTGCGCGTGCCGACAGCGGCCGGGGCCGCCCCACCGACGATTTCCGGCGCTATGATCGCGGAACTCGGATTCCGTACGGCCCACAAGGCAGCATGGGGGGCGGCTACGGCGGCGGGCGGCAATTTGCGCTCGGCGTCACCCTCTCGAGCACCCGCAGCCGCGCGGATACGGGAGCCTTGAAGCATCGCGCCGGGCGGCAGACTGCCGGCCTGAATCTGTCGTTCAGCCCCACACGAAACTGGACTGCGAACTGGTCGACGTCGTACGACATCGTGACGCGGCAATTCGCCGACCACTCGCTGACGTTCCAGCGCGATCTGCGCCGCTGGCATGCGAGCTTCGGTTTTTACAAGACCGCCACCGGTAATTTCTCGTTCATCTTCAACATCACGTTGACCGATCAGCCCGACATCAAGTTCGACTACGACCAGCGCACCTACGTCCAGTAGACTGCGCTGTCCTCTCGCGGTGACATGGCAGGCCGGGGTTCTGTTGTAACTCACTGACAATCAGCGACTTCGCTTGCGGCACGTCCCGTGCTTACACCTCCAGCGATCCCCGTCCAGAGGCTCCTATGCGTTTGCTCTTGTCATTGCTGTTGGTGGCAGCCGTTGCTTGCCAAGGGTCGCTCGTCGCTCCCGCGGGCAACGGGCCGTCCACTCCGGCGAATCTCACCTACGAGCTCGAGCCCAGCGGCGATCCCAATCGCCCCCTGGGGATTCTGCTCATCTGGGACGACGTCACCGATGCGAATCTGGCCAGCTATCGCGTCTATTCGCGCGCGTCGAGCAGCGGTTCGTTCGGCCTGCGCGGCGAGACGAGCTCCAACACGTTCCACGATAACGGCGTGCCTCATCTCCAGTATCTCGTGACTGCGGTGGACGACAACGGCAACGAGAGCGGCAACAGCAACGTGATCACGGTCGACGAGCGCCTCCAGCTCGACGCGCCGGCCTCGCTGTTCTCGATTTCGTTGAACGGCGCCATTCATCTCGAGTGGGACGACAATGCGTACCTCACGGCCCCCACGCGCTTCAAGTGGTATCGCATCTACAGCACCGATTACAATCTTGACACCGGCCTGTGCGATACCAGCTGGCTGCTCGAGGGCACGACGGTGGCGCCCGAGTTCCTCGCCAGCGCGATGACCAACGGCGCGCCCCGCTGCTTCGGCGTCACGGCGGTGAGCCGGGAGGGATATGAGAGCCTGTGGTCGCCGGTGCGCCACGACACGCCGCGGCCCGACGCGCGCAATACACTCGTGTTCGCCTATGACGAAGACACGACCAGATCAGGCTTCCGGTTCTGGGATGACGTCAACGGTGACGGCCGTGGCCAGGCTTCGGAGCTGGGCCGGGTGCAGTCCGGCAACCTCACGAGCATCGATTTCTGGGTGTATCGCGATCCCACTGACTCCACGCTCTGGCTGGTGCCCGAGTTCGCCGGGACCCGAATGCAGCTGTACAGCACCTCGCCGGTCGCCGATTTGACGTCGATCGACCTCGCCCCGGACTCCGGTTACTCCCGCAACATGATCCAGGCGGTGCCGGGATATGCGTACGTGTTCGAGATCGTCGAGGGCACCACACTCCACTACGGCGCCGTGCGGATGACGCACGTCGGACGCGACTACTTGATCTTCGACTGGAGCTTCCAGACCGACGTAGGAAACCCTGAGCTCCAGATTCGCGCGGGACAGTCGGTCGCACTGTCTACTGGAACCACGGTTTCAGGCTCGAAATAGGGGTTCTGTGATTGACTAAAGCGCCGGAGTGGTCAACAGCCACTCCGGCGCTTTAGCTTTGGTCTCGATGCCCACGCCTGTCACGTTGGACGGCCATTCCCTTTCCATCGCGGATGTTGTGGCGGTCGCCCGAGGCAATGCGCCGGTGGCGATCGCGCCCCAGGCGCTCGGTGCCGTGCAGCGATCGCGCCGCGCGGTCGAGGCGGCGATCGAGCGTGGCCAGACGATGTACGGCGTCAATACCGGATTCGGCAAGCTTGCGCACGTCCGCATCCCTCCCGCGCAGGCGCGCCAGCTGCAGCTCAATCTCATTCGCAGCCATGCCTCGGGCGTGGGTGAGCCGCTGGCGCTGGATGCCGTGCGCGCAATGATGCTGCTCCGCGCCAACGTCCTGTTGCGCGGGACGAGCGGCGTGCGACCGGTGCTTCCCGAGCTGCTCGTCGACATGCTCAACGCCCGCGTGCATCCCACGGTGCCGTCGCAGGGCAGTGTGGGTGCGTCGGGCGATCTGGCGCCCCTGTCGCATCTCGCGCTGGCCATGATCGGCGAAGGAGACGTGCAGGTCTCACGGCCGATAACGCTGGAAGCCAAGGAAGGCCTCGCATTCGTCAACGGGACACAGGCGCAAACGGGTCTCGCGGCGCTGCTCGTGACCGATGCCTGGACCGCCTGGCGCACGGCGCATGCGGCGGCGGCCATGAGCCTCGAGGCGGTGCGCGGCTCACCCGATCCCTTCGATGCCCGCATTCACGACGCCCGTCCGCACCCACAGCAGCAACGCTCGGCGACGCTGCTGCGCGACCTCCTGGCCGACAGCGAAATTCGCGAATCGCACCGTGAGAACGATCCGCGCGTGCAGGACGCCTACTCGCTGCGCTGTACGCCTCAGGTGCTGGGGGCCGCCGGCGAAGGACTCGCGTTCGCCGAGCGGCTCGTCTCGACGGAGCTGAATGCGGCGACGGACAACCCGCTCGTATTCGGCGACGACGTGATTTCGGGAGGGAACTTCCACGGCCAGCCGATCGCGCTCGCGCTCGACGTCGTCGCGATTGCACTGACGACGCTCGCCGGACTCGCCGAGCGGCGCCTCGAGCGTGTCGTGAATCCGGACCTGTCGTCGGGGCTGCCGGCATTTCTGGCGCACGACCCCGGCCTCGAGTCCGGCTTCATGACGGCGCAGATCGCCGCGGCGGCGCTCGTGGCCGACTGCCGCGTGCTGGCGACGCCCGCGAGCGTGCAGTCCGTGCCCACCGAAGGCAATCAGGAAGACGTCGTGCCGATGGGGATGAGCGCCGCGTGGAAGGCGGGACGGATCCTGGCCAACACCGAGCGGATTCTCGCCATCGAGCTGCTCGCGGGAGCCCAGGGACTCGAATACTTGAAGCCGCTGCGGCCCGCCCCAGCCGTCGCGCGGCTGCAAGCCGCCGTTCGCGAGGAATCGCCGGCATTGACGGGGGATCGGCCCATGACGGCCGACATCGAGCGGGTCGCGGCCGGAATCCGGGCAGGCAGGTTTGCGCCGTGAAAGCGCCCCGCGGCAGCACCAAGTCCTGCAAGGGATGGGTGCAGGAAGCGGCGCTGCGGATGCTGATGAACAATCTCGATCCGGAGGTCGCGGAGCGGCCGCAGGACCTCGTGGTCTACGGGGGCACGGGGAAGGCGGCGCGGAACTGGGCGTCGTTCGATGCGATCTGCCGTACGCTGCGCACGCTCGGAGATGAGGAAACGCTGCTCGTGCAGTCGGGCAAACCGGTCGGCGTTTTCACGACGCATCCCGACGCCCCGCGCGTGCTCATCGCCAACGCCAATCTCGTCGGCCGGTACGCGACGTGGGAGGTGTTTCGCGATCTGGAACGCCGCGGTCTGATCATGTATGGCCAGATGACCGCGGGATCGTGGATCTACATCGGGACGCAGGGAATTCTGCAGGGGACCTATGAGACCCTCGGTGCGGTTGCGCAGCGCCAGTTTCAAGGATCGCTCCGGGGGCGCATCGTCCTGACGGGTGGATTGGGAGGCATGGGCGGCGCGCAGCCGCTCGCGGCCACCATGAATGAAGGGATTTGTCTCGCGGTCGAGGTGGATCCCGCGCGGGTGCAGCGCCGCGTGGAAACGCGGTATCTCGATCGTTCGACGACACGCGTGGACGAAGCGCTGGCGTGGTGCGACGAGGCACAGCGAGCCGGGAAGGCGCTGTCCGTCGGTCTCGTCGGCAATTGCGCCGACGTGCTGCCCGACCTCGTGCGCCGCGGCTTCGTTCCCGATGTGGTGACCGACCAGACGTCGGCGCACGATCCGCTCAATGGCTACGTCCCGGCAGGGTTGAGTCTCGCCGCGGCGGAGGAATTGCGGCGCTCGTCTCCCGACGAGTACGTCCGGCGCGCGCGGGCGAGCATCGCGACGCACGTGCGCGCGATGCTCGACTTTCGCGGGCGCGGCGCGATCGCGTTCGATTACGGCAACAACATCCGCACGGAGGCGCGCGACGCCGGCGTCGCCGATGCGTTCACGATTCCGGGATTTGTACCGGAGTACATCCGGCCGCTGTTCTGTGAAGGGAAGGGGCCGTTCCGCTGGGTCGCGCTCTCGGGCGACGTGAAGGACCTGCATCGCACCGATCAGCTCGTGCTCGAGCTCTTCCCCGACAACGCGCATCTCCGCCGCTGGATCACGCTCGCCCAGGAGCGCGTCGCGTTTCAGGGGCTGCCGGCGCGGATCTGCTGGCTGGGGCAGGGCGAGCGGGCGCGCTTCGGCGTCGCGCTGAACGAGCTGGTGCGGCGCGGCGAGCTGTCCGCGCCGATCGTGATCGGCCGCGATCATCTCGACACCGGCTCGGTCGCCTCGCCATTCCGGGAGACCGAAGCGATGCGGGACGGCTCCGACGCCATCGCCGACTGGGCGATCCTCAACGCGCTGCTCAACACGGCATCGGGCGCGTCGTGGGTTTCGTTCCATCACGGCGGCGGCGTGGGCATCGGCAACTCGCTGCACGCGGGACAGGTGATCGTCGCCGACGGGACGCCCGCGGCCGAGCGGCGGCTCGAGCGCGTGCTCACCAACGATCCGGGGATCGGTGTCGCACGACATGCCGACGCGGGCTATCCCGAAGCGATCGAGGCGGCGCGCCGGCATCATATCCGCCTCCCGATGAGCCAGGACCTCGACTGAAGACGCTGCTCGTGGGCGCGCGGCAGGTCGTGACGTGCCGCGGACCTGCCCGCGCCCGCCGCGGGCGCGAGATGGCCGAGGTCGAGGTGCTGCGCGATGCGGCAGTCCTCATCGACGGAAAGCGCATTGCCTGGGTGGGGCCGCGCCGGGACGCGCCAAACGTAGGGGTTGTCGAGGTAAATGGAGTGCTGTTTCCGGGGTTCATCGATTGTCACACGCATGCCGTGTTCGGTGCCCCTCGGCTCGACGATCAGGAGCGGCGCGCGCTCGGCGTCGACTACAAAGCGATTGCGGCCGCGGGCGGCGGCATCCTGCAATCGGTGCGCGATGTGCGCAGCCGTACCGAGGACGAGCTCGAAGCGCTCACGCGGTCCCGGCTCAGCGCCCTGATTGCGCACGGGGCGACGACGATCGAGGTGAAATCGGGCTACGGTCTGGAGTTGGAGTCGGAGCTGAAGCAGCTCCGCGTCATTCGGCGACTCGCCGACGCGCTGCCGGCCACGCTGATCCCGACCTTTCTCGGTGCGCACGAGGTGCCGCCCGAGTATCGCGGCAATCGCGCGGCGTACGTGCAGCTCGTGTGTGAAGCCATGATTCCCACCGTCGCGCGCGAGGGCCTGGCGCGCTGCTGCGACGTGTTCTGTGAGCCGGGCGTCTTCAGCGCGAGCGAAAGCCGCCAGATCCTCACCGCCGCGCGCCGCCATGGCCTCGCGGTGAAGCTCCATGCCGATGAGCTGGAAGGGTCGGGCGGGGCCGAGCTCGCCGCCGAGCTGGGCGCGCTCTCGGCGGATCACCTCGCCGCCGTCTCAGACGCCGGCATCAAGGCGCTGGCAGCCAGTGCGACCGTCGCGGTCTTGCTGCCGGCGACGATGATCTTTCTCGGCAAGCGGTCGCAGGCGCCGGCGCGTCGCCTCATCGAGGCGGGAGCGGCCGTCGCGCTGGCCACCGATTACAACCCTGGCACGTCGCCGACGATGAGCCTGCCACTGGTGATGGCGCTCGGCGTCTCGCAACTTGGGCTACGTCACGCCGAAACTGTGACGGCGGTGACGATCAATGCCGCCGCGGCGCTCGGGCTCGCCGCCGAGCGCGGCCAAATCGCTGCCGGATACGTTGCCGACCTCGTCGTAGCCGCCGTAGATGACTGGAGGGAAGTCGCGTATTGGCTGGGGTCAGACGTCGTAAGCAACGTCTGGACAGCAGGTTCGGCTTGTCCCGCCTAGTTGGCCCCGATATCTTAGTCCTTCCATGTCCAAGCTTGAGCAGCTCAAGGAAAAGGCGAAGGGTCTCGAGGCCAAGGATCCGAAGAAAGCCGTCGAGATCTGGCTCGGCGTGCTCAGCGGTCAGGAATCCGAGGGTGAGGCGAACCCCGACCTCTCCATTTATAACCGCATCGGCGATCTCTACATCAAACTGAAAGACCCCGGCCTGGCCGCCGATTACTACGACCAGGCGGTGGACAAATACGCCGAGCTGGGCTTCCATAACAACGCCATCGCCATGTGCAACAAAGTGCTGCGCAACGCACCGGCGCGGCAGACGACGTATTTGAAGCTGGCGAAGCTCTATGCGTCAAAGGGATTCCTCGCCGAGGCGAAGCAGAACTTCGTGGAATATGCCGAGCGCATGCAGAAGATCGGCAAGATCGATCATGCGTTCGCTGCCCTGAAGGAATTCACCGACATCTCGGCGGAGAGCGGGAGCTTGCGGGAGATGCTGGCCGAGCATCTCAAGATGTACGGCAGCGATCCGGGCAAGCGCGGCTCGTCGGCGCGCATCAGCACGCCCAAGCCGCTGCCGCCTCCCGGAGGGGATGACGTCAGCAAGTCCGGGACGCGGAAAACGTCGAGCCTCGTCTTTTTGGACCTCGACGAGCCGCGTGTCCCAAAAGCCGCCAAAGCTCCCGCACCGCCACCGCCTCCCCCAGTCGCTGAGACATTGATTCAGGAGGTCGTGCCGGAGCCGGACGAGTCGCTCGAGATCGAGAGCACCAGTCTGGTGGATGAAGCTCCGGGCGGCGGTGCGGGCGGCGGGATGCTCGAAGGCCTCGAGACGACCGGATCGGACTTTGGTCAGATGAGCGCGAGCAGTCCCGCCACGCCGTCGATTCGCGAGGAGCTGAACCCCAGCGACCTGGACCTCGGGCCGATGGCCGAGCTGGAGCCGACGGCTCCAGAGGTGACCGCGGACGAGGTGAGCGGCCTGGAGGACGCGGACCTGGTGCTCGAGGGCAACATCGAGGCGCCCCCCAAGGCACCACCTCCCGCTCCTCCGCGTTCCGCGCCGCCCAAACTGAAGCCGCTGGGCCAGCCAGCGGGCAAGGCGGCCGCTCCCGAACCGCCGCGCGTAAAGCCCGTGATTCCCAAGCGCCCCTCGGCACCCTCGTCGACGTCAGGACCGGGGAAGCGCAAGACTGTGCTCCAGGTGCCACCGCTCGAGCTCGAGCCCGACTTCGAAACGGCGACCACCGACGCGGGACACGATGTCGACGACCAGCCGCTCGCGATCGACGAGGGACCGCGTCACCCCAGCTTCATCCAGACGGAAGACGACACGTCGATTTCCACCGGCGGGCGCAAGACCGGCTTCATCGACCTGGGGATCGATGAGATCAGCAGCGCGGGGGACCAGGCGGGGTCGCTGGTGTTCTCGAACATCGAAGAGACGCCCGCGGCGCCGGGGCTCGAGGAACTGGAGTCGCGCGTCGCCGACAACCCGGACGATCCCGAAGCACATCAGGCGCTCGGCGAGGCGCTGATCGAACAGGGTGATCGGGAACGCGGCATCGAGGAGCTCGACCTCGCGACTGGCGGCTTCGAGAACGGCGGCAACCTCGCGCACGCGCGCGATCTGGTGGACGAAGTCTTGCGGCTCGATCCGAACAGCGTGCGTCACCGCCAGAAGGCGGTGGAATTCGCATTCAAGGCGGGCGACAAGGCGAAATTGATCGACGCCTATCTCGAGCTGGCCGACGCGTTGTTGCGCTCCGACCTCCCCGAGAAGGCGCGCGCGGTGTATGCGCGTGTCGCGGAGCACGATCCCCAGAACGATCGTGCCAAAGGCGCGCTGTCGATGCTCGCGCCCGCCGTCGCGCCGCAATCGGGGAAGCCGGAGGGCAAGGTCAAGGCGAAAGACGCCAAGATGAAAGTCCGCGACGAGGCCGCGCTGAACGGCGACTTCGTCGACCTCGGCTCGATGCTGAGCGACGACGAGGAGGAAGGAGCGCCGAAAGACACGCGCATGACCGTCGCGGACGAGGAGCCGACGGGAGACGAGGAGCAGGATTTCCAGGACATGCTGGCGCGCTTCAAGCAGGGCATCGACGAAAACATCGATGAGACCGACTTCCAGTCCCACTACGATCTCGGTGTCGCGTTCAAGGAGATGGGCCTGCTCGACGAAGCCATCGCGGAGCTACAGAAGGCGCTGCGCGCTCCCGAGGGCAAGCTGCGCACGTCGGAGATGTTGGGCATCTGCTTCTTCGAGAAGGGCGCCTTCGGCGTCGCCGAATCGATCCTGCGCCGCGGTCTCGACCTCCCGGCGTCCGGCGATCAGGAGCGGCTCGGCGTGCTCTACTGGCTCGGCCGCGCGCTCGAGCAGCAGGGCAAGAAAGCCGACGCGCGGGATCTGTACGGCCGCGTCTTCGCCGTGGATATCCGCTTCCTCGATGCCGAGCAGCGCGTCAAGGCACTCGCCAAGGCGAAATAGCATGAGCCAACAAGTCGCTCGGGTCAGCCTGCGGGATGTGCAGCGGCCGGTGGCCGGCGAGCTGGAGCAGGTCGGGGCGGAGCTACGGCGCGTCATCGCCGCCGACTTCCCGATCGTGAGCGAAGTGAACGATCATCTGCTGCAGATGAAGGGGAAGCTGTTCCGGCCCACGTTGCTGCTCCTGAGCCACCAGGCCGTGGGGTGCGCGGATGCTCGGGCCGTCACGCTGGCCGCGGTCGTGGAGCTGATCCATCTCGCCACGCTCGTCCACGACGACTCGGTAGACCATTCGGTGCTGCGGCGCGGCCTGCCGACGATCAACGCATTATTCTCGCATCAGATCGCGGTCATCATGGGCGACTATCTCTATTCGCGTGCCATCATCGAGCTGGTCCGGCTCGACGACCAAGAGGCGCTGCGCGTGCTCGCGCGTGTGACCAACGAGATGACCGTCGGCGAAATGCGCCAGCTCGAAGCCCACGACAAGCTCGCGTACGGCGAGGGCGCGTACGACCTGTTGATTCGCGCCAAAACCGCCTCGCTCTTGTCGGGTGCGTGCGAGGTGGGTGCGCTCACGGCGGCTGCGGCGCACCGCCAGGCGCTGGCGCGCTTCGGGATGCTGCTGGGCATGGCATTCCAGATCACCGATGATCTGCTCGACTACACCGAGCCGGAAGCGGTCACGGGGAAGCCGTCCGGTCTGGATCTACGCGAGCACAAAGTCACGCTGCCCCTGATTGTCGCCCTGGCCCGGATGCCGGCGGAGGGGCGGCGTGTGGTCGCCGCGCTGATGGACGCGGCCGAGCCGAGTGACGAATTGGTCGCCGACGTGATCCGATTGGTAGAAAGCGCCGGCGGGCTCGAGACCGCGCGCCAGCGCGCTCTGGACATTGCGCAGCAGGCGGAGGCGGAGCTCGATGTGTTGCCGCCCTCGCCCGCACGGGACGCCCTGCAGGGGAGCATTGCGTACGCCGTGGAGCGGCACAGCTAGTGCCGCCCGGACCTCGCCGGCCCCTGTTCTATCTCAGCGTTCTTGCGGTAGGGTTTGTCCTGGGGGGGCTGCTCCAGGCGTTCCTGCGGCGGTTCCTGCCGCAGGGTCCGGCCAAGGAAGTGTTTACCTGGGCGGTGACCCCGACCATCGGACCGATTCATTTGGATCTGCTCGTGATGTCGATTACGCTTGGACCTATCGGGCTCGACGTGTCGCTGCTGGCGGTCGTCGGCGTCGTGTTCGCGTACCTCGTCGCCCGGTCGCTCTTTTAGGAAAGGCGAACCATGTTCGGCAATCTGGGCTTCACCGAAATTGCGATCTTGCTGCTCATCCTGGTGCTGTTCTTCGGCGCCAAGCGCATCCCGGAGATCGGGTCGTCGATCGGGAAGGGCATCAAGGAATTCAAGCGCGGGCTCAAGGACGTCGACTCGAGCGAGTCGGCTCCGCCCGTCGCCCCGCCGCCGCCGAGCAGTGAAGCGCCGAAGCGCCTCACTCAGTAAAGGCCGGGTTGATGCTGGGCAATCTGAGCGGCAGTGAGATCCTGATTCTGATGCTGATCGTCCTGCTCGTATTCGGCGCCAACCGGCTGCCGGAGGCGGGCCGGGCGGTCGGGAAGGGGCTGCGCGAGTTCAAGCGCGCGCTGTCCGACGCGGAGAACAGCATTCACCGGCTTCCGTCCGAGGACGCGGAGCCGCCGCGGGACGCGAAGCCGAAGCGGTTGGTCGAGTAGCGGCTAGAGCCCGATGTTGGTGGCGTCCGCCGAGCCTTGAGACTTGTAGATCTCTTTGCGCCGGTCGACGATCTTGGCCTTGGCGCGCAACCCGTCGATGAACTGTTGAATCCGCGCCTGCTGCGCCGCCTGGCGCAGCTGCGTGCGCTGGGTCTCCCGTTGTGCCACCCATGCGGCCGAATCGGCGTTCTTGCGCCCCAGTGACTCGATAATGAAGTAGCCGCTCTCGCCTTCGAGCACGCGACTCCGTTCCGCGACGCTCAATCCGAACGCCGTGCCGACCACGACGGGCTCGCGCCCGAGATAACTCGGCGGCCGCAGCCGGGTGAACGGACCGAAGCGCTGCACCGCGAGGCCGCGCGCTGTCGCCGCGGTCGCCAAGTCGGACACGCCGCGCAGCGCGGCCGCGAGCGAGTCCGCGCGCCCGCGCGCCAGGGTCTTCTGTTTCTCGAGACGCACCGCCGCAGTCACGCGCGCGCGGACTTCATGCAGTGGCGGCACGCCGCCGGCCGTTACCGAGTCGAGCTGGAAGACGTAATAGGCGGGCAGCGCCTCGATCACCGGACTCGTTTCGCCGACGGGCGCCTCGAAGGCCCAGACGCTCACGTCCGGAATGACGTACCGGCCCAGCGTGAACCGGTCCCCTTCGATGACCTGGTAAGTCGGCGATACCTGCAGCCCCAGCCGGCGCGCCGTGCTGTCCAGGACGGTCGGGTCGGTGCGCTCGGCGGCGACACGCTCGAGGGTGTCGGCCTTCGCCTCCACCTGATCGAGGTGCTCTCCCTGCAGCGCGACGGCGATGAGGATATGCCGCAGCTTGAGCGAGTCGCCCTTTTCCTGATCGATGCGGATCAGGTGATAGCCGAACTGTGTCGTGACCGGGGAGGAGATCTGCCCCGGCTTCAGGCCGCGCAATCCTTGCATGAATTGCGCATCGAACGTCGACTCGTTCCGCTTGATCCAGCCGAGATCGCCCCCGCGCTGACCACTGACAGTGTCGCTCGACTCGCGCTTCGCCACGTCCTCGAACTTCGTGCCGCGCGCCAGCTCGCTGCGCACACGCGCGAGATGCGCGCGCGCGGCGGCGGTGTCCGAGGCGTTCGGCATGCGCGGCAGCGCGATGAAGCGCACGTACGCGCGCGCCGGCCGCTTGAACTCGTCGGTATGCTTGGCGAGGTAGGCCAGCAATTCGGCGTCACTGATCGCCGAGCTGTCCTGGATCGTGTAGGGCCAGACGGCGAGCGACGCGATCCGCACCGAATCGTGCTGATCGCGGTAAATGCGCCACAGCTTCGCGTCGGGGATGTAGACGTCACTGGTGAGGTATTGCGCCAGCTTGATCCGCGGGATCTGGTCGCGGTACACCGCTTCGATCTGCGCGAGCAGCTGGCGGTCGGTATTGGTCGCGAGGAACTGTTGCCACTTGCGGATATCGAACTGACTATCGGTCTGGAACTGCGGATCGCGCATCACCTCGGGCGGTGGGGACGTGCGCGCGGCGTCGATGATCTCCGCATCCGTGACGCGGATCCCGAGGCGCTTGTACTCCTGCTGCAGCAGCGCCTCCTGGATCATCTGATTGATGACCTGATCCTGAATCTGCTGCTCTTCCTCGCGCGTCAGCGGCGCCGTGCCGTTCTGTTGCCGGTATTGCTCGTACGCGAGCTGCAGCCGCTGCTGGTACTCGGTGATCTGGTATTCCCGGCCGTTGACCCGCAGCACCACGTTGCCACTGGGACCGAGGATGCTCATCACTTGCCCGACGGCGAGCCACCCCACGAAGGCGACGGCGAGGATGTAAAAGACCCACTTGGCGTTGGCGCGCATCGTGCGCAGCATGGCGACTTCGAACTCCGGTCAGAGGGAGGGGTGAAGCGGCATAAGTCTAAAAACCACAACGCACAAACTCAAGCGCACAGAGTCTCCGGTCATTTGACAGCAGCGACGGCCAAACACTATCTTCGTTCAATTCCCACATAGACTTAGGGCCGGGGGGCCGTGGCCTATACCAGCGAGATCGACAAGCTCGAAGCGCGCTTTCGTGATAATCCCAAGGGGCGCAACTTCGCCCCCTTGGCGGACGCCTATCGTAAAGCGGGGCTTATAGATAACGCGGTCGACCTCTGCCAGAACGGTCTCAAGCTCCATCCCGACTACGTCAGCGCCTACATCGTGTACGCCCGGTGCCTCGTCGACAAGAAAGACGACGCGGCGGCGCTGGGCGTCTTCAAACAGGTTCTCGGTCTCGACGGGGAGAACATCATCGCGCTGCGCGGCCTCGCCGAGTTGGCGGAGCGCAATGGGAAGTACGGGGAAGAAGTCGAGTGGCTGTCGCGGCTGCTGAACGCCGATCCCATGAACGGCGACGCCGCGGAAGCGCTGGCCCGCGCCAAGGGGAAGGCCGCTGCTGCCCCGCCCGCCGCCGCCACCGCGCCCATGGCCAAGCCCGACTTCGCGATCGACCACGAGACGCCCGAACCGGTGACGTTGAAGCCCACGGCGGCAACGTCGGCACCCTCGCCCGACATCGAGAACTTCGAGAACCCGATCAGTTTCAACCCCAACGCGCATGAGGCTGCCAAGGCCGACGGGTTGGAAGTGCAGGAAGACGTCGAGCTGAACGCGCAGCAGATCGAGCAAGTGGAGGTCGAGGGGCTGGCGCGTACACAGTACGAAGGCAGTGGGATGTTCAAGCTGGATGCGCCCGAACCCTCAGGCGGGCAGCTGGGAGGGGGGGGGCCCGATCTCGACGAGGCGCTGCCCCAGGTCGATCTGCCGCTCATCATGCCGGACGACGAGATCCGTCCTGCTCGGCCCCCAGCACCACCAGCACCCCCCCGGCCCGCTCCAGCGCCGCGCGTTCCCGCCGCCGTCGCCCTGTCCGATGACGATGGTGCGGCGGATACGGCGACGCTGTCGCAGGCGGAGCCGGTGCTGACGGAAACGATGGCGGAGCTGTATCTCAAGCAGGGGCATCAGCAGGATGCGCTGCGCGTCTACCAGGCGTTGCTCGCCCAGCGTCCCAACGATTCACGATTGAAGAGCAAGATCGAACAATTGTCGCCCGGCGGACGAAAAGGATCGGGGATCTCGGCGCAGGCGTTCCTCAAAGGCATTTGGTCGGGTCGACGCTCGGAGCAAAGCACGTTGGCTTCGGCCTTCGATGCCGCCGGGCCGCCGCCCGGCGAGCCGTCGCGTCCCGCTGACGATCACATCTCGCTCGACTCCGTCTTTGGCGACGAAGCCGCGCGCCGCGCCACCGGACAACCCGCCGCCGAAACCGCGCCTCCGCAGGATGGCAGCAAGACGGGAGGATTTTCGTTCGACGAGTTTTTCGCCGGTGGGAAGGCCGGTGCCGCAGGCGCCGCAGAAGCGGGTGGAGCTAGTGCGTCACCCAAAACACCGGCGGGGGGTGGGGCCAGAACGTCCGGCCGAACGCAGCGGCCGCCCGAGGACGAGGCGGAGGCCGATCAGTTCCAGCAGTGGTTGAAAAAGCTCAAGTCCTAGTGTCGCCCTATATCGCCGTGCTGAACGGCCCCAATCTGAATCTGTTGGGTGAGCGTGAGCCTGAGATCTATGGGCGCACCAGCCTTGCCGAAATCGAGCGGGCGACCAAAGCACATGCCCGCGCGCTGGGGGTGGAGTGCAGCTGGATTCAGACGAATCATGAAGGCGAGTTGGTGGAGGCGATCCAGGGTCTGAAGGGCCCGCCCCCTGTCGACGGCGCGATCATCAATGCGGCGGCCTTTACGCATACCAGTCTCGCGGTACGCGATGCATTGCTCGCCGTCCGCGTGCCGTTCGTCGAAGTGCATCTCTCCAACATTTTCGGACGCGAGCCGGAGCGGCGACGGTCGTTACTGGCGGATCTCGCCGTGGGGGTCGTGACGGGGTTCGGGGCCGACAGCTATCGTCTGGGGCTCGAGGGCCTTGTCGGCAGTCTCAAGTCGCGATAAACGGCCGCAGCGGCACGCGGCACTCGCCGCACTGCTCGACGCGGAGGGGATGGACGCGCTGCTCGTCACCTCGCGTCCCAACATCCGGTATCTGACGGGGTTCAGCGGATCGGCCGGCGTGGTCGTGGCGACGCGCACCACGCAGCTGCTGGTGACCGATTTCCGCTACGACGAACAGGCGCGGCAGCAGTGCGGCGCGGTCGCGCGGGTCGAAATCGAAGGGACGAGCGTGTGGGAGCGGCTGTTCAAGGAGCTGCCGACCGTGACGAGCGGAACGCTCAGCCTGATCGGGTTCGAGGCCCATGCGCTCAGCGTGAAGGATGCGGAGCGCCTGTCGAGCGGGCCGGGCGCGTCGTGGCGCTGGAAGCCGGCCGGCGAGCTGGTCGAGCGACTGCGGGTTCGCAAGGACGCGGGCGAAGTGGCCGCGATCCGCTCGGCCGCGGCCGTGGCGACGGCTGCGCTGCGCGACACGCTCGCCGAGGTGCGGCCCGGACAGACGGAGCTCGCGATCGCGGGATTGCTCGAGGGCGCGCTGCGCCGGCACGGGAGCGAGGCGCATCCGTTTCCGACGATCGTCGCCAGCGGACCGCGGAGCGCGCTGCCGCACGCGCACACGAGCAGCCGCGCCGTAGCGGCAGGCGAGTGGCTGCTGCTAGACTTTGGCGCCGTTGTCGACGGGTATTGCGCCGACATGACGCGCACGGTGGTGGTCGGCGCGCGGGCCGACGAGTCGCAGCGCGCGCTGTACCGTTTGGTACAGGAGGCGCAGCGGCGCGCCCGTGAAGGCGTCCGTGCCGGCATGAGCGGCCGCGACGCGGACGCACTGGCGCGCGATCCGATCGAAGCGCGCGGTTTCGGCGCCGCGTTCGGACACTCGACGGGGCATGGCGTGGGGCTCGAGGTGCACGAAGCGCCGCGCCTGGCGCGCACGGCCACGGATCCGTTGCCCGAAGGCGCGGTCGTCACGATCGAGCCGGGCGTGTACGTCGCAGGACGGGGCGGTGTGCGCATCGAAGACGACGTCCATCTGTCGCCCGACGGCCCGGTGCTGTTGACCGACGGCTGTACGGACCTCGTGGAACTGGTGTAGGGGCTAAGGGGGGGTATCTTCTCGGTATGAAGCTCGACATCATCGCCCAGATCGTGCAGATCTTGAAGGATGCCCCAGAGGTGGGGGCGATCGAGATCCGCCGAGGCCTATTCGGCGCATGGTCGTCAGTGCGGGTTTCCAAGGCTGGGCACGGGAATACCATTGGTGGCGGACCTGGGGGAGCACATGTCATCGTGTCGCACCCCGCTACAGCACCAGGCGCTCCCGCCAGCACGCAGCAATCCCAAGCCCCAGCCCCCGCCGGGCCCCAGCTCAGCGAGATCAAGTCGCCGATGGTGGGCACGTTCTACCAGTCTCCCGAGCCGGCGGCACAGCCCTACGTGAAGGTCGGCAGCCGGGTGAATGTGGGGCAGGTGGTGTGCATCATCGAGGCGATGAAGATCATGAACGAGATCGAGTCCGAGGTCGCGGGCGTGGTTCGGGAGGTCATCGCACAGAACGCGCAGCCGGTGGAGTTTGGCCAGGTCCTTTTCCGGGTGGATCCGCATGGGTGAGGCGACGCAAGGCAATCTGCCGGCATTCAATTTCAAGCAAGCGATCACGCAGATGGTGCAGCGCAACGGCTCCGACTTGCTGCTCAAGGTGGGCCGGCCGGCGACCATTCGCGTGAACGGTGAGCTGGTCTCGCTCGAAACGGCGCCTCTCAAGCCGGAAGAGCTGAAGTCGCTGGCCGAGCAGATCATGACGCCGCGGCAGGTCAAGGAGTTCGCCGAGCACAAGGAAGCCGACTTCGCGATCGGCGTGCCGGGCGTGGGCCGGTTCCGCACCAACGTCTACCAGCAGCGCGGCACGGTCGCGTTCGCGTTCCGGGCAATTCCGTACGAGGTCAAACAGATCCGCGAGCTCAATCTTCCCGGCGTGCTCGAGGAGATCGCCCTCAAGCCGCGCGGGCTGGTCCTCGTGACGGGCGTGACGGGGTCGGGGAAATCGACGGCGCTCGCCGCGATGATCAATCACGTGAACACCAACCGGCGCGTGAACATCATCACGATCGAAGATCCGATCGAGTTCCTGCACCGTGACCAGCACGCCAACATCTCGCAGCGCGAGGTCGGCAACGACACGCTGACGTTCAACTCGGCGTTGCGGCACGTCCTGCGGCAGGATCCCGATCTGATCCTGATCGGCGAGATCCGTGACATGGAGACGTTGGACACGGCGCTCAAGGCCGCCGACACGGGGCACATGGTGTTCTCGACGCTGCACACGACGGATGCGACGCAGACGGTCAGCCGCGTGATCTCGTTCTTCCCGCCGCACCAGCACGACGAAATCCGCCATCTGCTCTCGACCGCGCTGCAGGCGATCGTCTCGCTGCGGCTGGTGCCGCGCAAGGACGGCCGCGGCCGGGTGCCGGCGGCGGAAGTCCTCATCAATACGGCCGCGGTCGCCGACAACATCCGTGATCTCTCCAAGCAGCTCAGCATCCCCGATCTCATCGCCGAAGGCTCCGTGCAATACGGCATGCAGAGCTTCGACCAGTCGCTCTTCCACTGGTACCAGCAGGGTGTGATCAGCTATGAGAGCGCGATCTTCTATGCGTCGAACCCGAGCGAGTTCGCGCTGAAGGTGTCGGGCGTCGATTCGTCGGGGAACCGGCTGGGCGGGGCCGACCAGGCCGGGGCGATCGAGCTGACGCCCTGATGTTCAAGAAAGTGCTGATCGCGAACCGCGGGGAGATCGCCCTGCGGGTGATCCGCGCGTGCAAGGAGCTGGGTGTCGAGACGGTGGCGGTCTATTCCGAGGCGGACCGCGAGTCGCTGCACGTCCGCTTCGCCGACGACGACGTCTGCATCGGGCGCGCCCCCAGCCGCGACAGCTACCTCAACATCCCGCGCCTGATCGCCGCCGCCGAAATCACCGGCGCCGATGCGATCCATCCCGGCTACGGATTCCTCGCCGAGAATGCCGAGTTCGCCGAGAAGGTCAGCGCCTCGAGCATCGCGTTCATCGGCCCCACGCCCGATCAGATCCGCCAGATGGGGGACAAGGCCGCGGCACGGAAGCTGGCCAAGCAGCAAGGCATAGCTACCGTGCCCGGTTCCCCCGGGCCCGTCGACTCACTGGAAGACGGCCAGCAGGTCGCCGGCGAGCTCGGCTTTCCGGTGATCATCAAGGCGGCGGCGGGCGGGGGCGGGAAGGGGATGCGGGTCGCGAACGACGCCGATCAATTCGCGCAGTCGTTTACGCTCGCCAAGCAGGAAGCGCTCGCGGCCTTCAATTCGGACGAGGTCTACATCGAGAAGTACCTCGCGCGCCCGCGGCACATCGAGATCCAGATCATGGGGGACACGCACGGCAAGGTGATGCATCTGTGCGAGCGCGACTGCTCCGTGCAACGGCGCCATCAGAAGCTCATCGAGGAAGCGCCATCGCCGGTCGTGGACCAGACGCTGCGCCAGGACATCGGCGACTCCGCCGTGAAGCTCGCCGAGGCGATCGGCTACGTCGGCGCTGGGACGATCGAGTTTTTGCTCGATGCCGACGGGTCGTTCTATTTCATGGAGATGAATACCCGGATTCAGGTCGAGCATCCCGTGACCGAGATGTGTACCAACTTCGACCTCGTGAAGGAGCAGATCGCCGTTGCCGCCGGCGCCCCGCTGTCGTTCGTCATGAACGGCCACCGCCTGCGCGGCCACGCGATCGAGTGCCGCGTCAACGCCGAAGACCCGAGCCGCAACTTCCAGCCGTCCCCCGGCGTGATCACCGCGTATCATCCGCCCGGCGGGCCCGGCGTACGGGTAGACACGCACATCTACGCGGGGTACACCGTTCCGCCGTACTACGACTCCCTGCTGGCCAAGGTGATCGTGCATGGCAATACGCGGACGGAGGCACTCGCCCGTATGCGGCAGGCACTCGACTCGTTTATCATTGAGGGGGTGACCACGACGATTCCGTTTTTGAGCCGGGTCATGCGGCACCCGGACTTCGTCGCGGGCAAGGTGGATACGAAATTCCTCGAGCGCGAGCCGCAACTCCTCAAAGATCAAACATGAAAATCGACGTCTATCACACCCCACTCGGCCTGAATGCAGGGGATTTGACCGGCCGGGCGGTCGTCGTCATTGACGTGCTGCGCGCGACGAGCACGATCGTCACGGCGCTGGCCGCCGGCGCCAAAGCCATCGTGCCCGCGGCGAGCTCCGAAGAAGCGGTCCGGCTCACGTCCAACCTGGAAAAAAACGGCATCGTGCTCGCGGGCGAGCGCCGCCTGCTGAAGGTCGAAGGCTTCGCGCTGGGGAATTCGCCGCGCGAGATGACGGCGGAGGCGGTAGGCGGCAAGACGCTGTTTCTCGCCACGACCAACGGCACCCCCGCGCTGCTCGCCGCCCAGGGGGGCGAGCCGGTGCTGGTCGCGGCGGCATTGAACTTCAGCGCCGTGGCGGAGCGGGCCCGCAATCTGTTTACCGAGCGGGGCGATCTCGTCATCATTTGCGCCGGCCGCGACAAGCAGTTCGCGCTGGAAGATGCCTACACGGCCGGCCGCCTGATCAAAGCGGTGAAGAAGGGCGTGCCGCCCAAGAAGCTCACGCTCAATGACGCCGCGCAGGTCTCGCTCGATCTCGCCGCGCAGCAGGGCGGCTGGCAGGACGCCCTCGGCGCGAGCGACGCGGCACGACAGCTCGCCGAGGCCGGCCTGGGCGACGACGTCAAGTTCTGCGCGAGCCCCGATCGGCTTTCGATTGTCCCCGTGTACGCGGACCGTCGCATCGCGGCATGAATCACAAGGCGCGGCCGGAGCTCATCGGCATCGCGGCCCTGCTGGTGGGTGTCTTCCTCGGCCTCACGCTGCTGCCCCCGCCGGTCGCCGTCACGGGCAGTTGGGGACGCACGATCGGCGGCGCGATGTGGCAGCTGTTCGGGCTGGGCGCCGTCCTCGTGCCGATCCTGGGCGTCGCGTGGGCGCTGGCGGCATTCGGGCGGCTCGGCGCGCTCTCCTGGGGCCGCGCGGCGTCGCTCGGCGCCGGCTTGATCCTGCTCGTTCCCTATGGCATCGCGGTGGCGATCGGGCCCGCGTTTCCTGCCGATTACACCAACTGGACGCGGACCGAGCGTCTGGTGGGGCTGTTCCCCGGTTTCCTCGCGAGTGGCGTGGAAGGCGCGATCGGCACGGCCGGAGCGGTGCTGGCCGGCCTCTTCGCGCTGTCCGCTGTTGGGATTGTGACGGTAGGGTGGCATCCGTTAACCCTCCTGCGGCAACGGGAAGAGGGACGGGGGACGGGAGACGGGGAAAAGCTCGCTCAGAGAATCAAGGTCCCGCCACGCGAACCGGACGCACCCGTCCCTCGTCCCCCGTCCCTCGTCCCCAGAGATCGGAAACCGAAGCCCTCGGCGCCACCGAAACCCGCCTCGCCACCGCCGCCGGGTTCGCTGATCCCCCCGATCGACTTACTGACCGAAGGTCCGATGGCGGTGGAGGACGTCGACGCCGCGCAGATCGAAGACATGGGGCGGCGGCTCGTGAACACGCTCGAAACCTTCCGCGTCGGCGCGCAAATCATCAACAAGACGGTGGGCCCGGTCGTGACGCGCTTCGAGCTGGAGCCGGGTCGCGGCGTGAAAGTGGGACGCGTGTCCTCGCTCGCCGACGATCTCGCGCTCGCGATGCGCGCGCAGTCGCTGCGCATCGTGGCGCCGATTCCCGGCAAAGCGGCGATCGGCATCGAGGTGCCGAATCCGACGCCGCGGCTGGTGCACGTGCGGGATCTCATCGACAGCGCCGAGTTTCGCCGCGCGGCGCGCGTGCTGCCGGTGGTGCTGGGGCGCAATCTCGAAGGCGACGAAGTCGTGGATGATCTCACGAAGATGCCGCACCTCCTGATCGCCGGCGCGACGGGGTCGGGGAAATCGGTGTGCATCAACGCGATCATCACGAGCCTCGTCTACGCACACTCCCCCGACAAGCTGAAGCTGTTGATGATCGATCCGAAGATGGTCGAGCTGTCGATGTACAGCGCGCTCCCGCACCTTGGCCTGCCGGTCGTGACGAGTCATCACAAGGCGGCGAACGTGCTGAAGTGGGCCGTCTGGGAGATGGAGCGCCGTTACCGCTTGCTGCACGCCAACCACGCGCGCAACATCACCGACTTCAACAAGAAGGTCGAAACGAAAGCGCCGCTGAAAGGTCCGCGCGAGACCCTCGCGACGCAGGCGGGGATCCAGAGAGAGCTGCCGTTCGACGCGGCGTACAGCGGCGGGATTCTCCCCTACATCGTGCTGATCGTGGACGAGCTGGCGGACCTCATGCTCACGGTGCAGGGCGAGATCGAGACGCCGCTGGCGGTGCTGGCGCAGAAAGCGCGCGCGATCGGTATTCATCTCATGCTTGCCACGCAGCGCCCGTCGGTGAACGTCATCACGGGACTCATCAAGGCGAACTTCCCGTGCCGGATTGCGTTCCGCGTCTCGGCGAAAGTCGATAGCCGCACGATTCTCGACCAGAACGGCGCCGAGACATTGTTGGGGAACGGTGACATGCTGTTCCTGCCGCCCGGCAAGAGCGAATCGATGCGCGTGCAGGGCGCGTTCATTTCGACGGACGAAACCGAGCGTCTCATGGAGTGGTACAAGGCGCACGCGGCGGCCGCCGTCGCCGCTCCGGGCACGTCGATCGACGAGCAGGTCGCTGCGCTCGAAAAGGCGGAGAAAGAGGGGGAAAACGGAGCTGGGAGCACGGAGCAGGGAGCAGGAGACCGTGATCCGCTCTTCCGCCAGGCTGCTGAGGTATGCATTCAGAATCAGCTCGGCTCGACGTCGCTATTGCAGCGGCGCATGAGCATCGGCTACGGGCGCGCGGCGCGCATCATCGACCAGCTCGAACTTGCCGGGATTCTTGGGCCCGCGAATGGCTCAAAACCGCGCGATGTCCTGCTGGGTCTGGAGGAACTGGACGATCTCACCGGCCCGGATGGCGCGAACGCGAGCAGCTGACGGTCCTGGTGCGGAGTTTTGCACCGGTCAGCGCTATTCCGATTACGTGCTCCAGTCTGCGCGTGATAGCTTCGGCGCATGTCGAGTGGCGTTCGCAGCGATCCCGCGGATTGGAGCGATCCACGCCATCGACTCGGCGTGGCCGGTGAGGAGCAAGCGATCCGTTACCTCCAAAGCCGAGGCTGGGAGGTGGTGTCGCACCGCTTTCGTGTCGGCCGCATCGAGCTCGACCTCGTCGCCAGGCGCGGCCATCTCGTTGCCTTCTTCGAAGTCAAAGCGCGTCGCGGCACGGCGTTCGGCAGCCCCTTTGAAGCGATCACCGGCGCGAAACGGCGGGAAATCGTGAAGGCGGCGCGGGTCTGGATGGACCGTTACGGGCAACGGTCCGACGTGTACCGCTTCGACTGTATCGCTATTGTGGACAATAGATTAGAGCATTTGGAGGACGCCTTCCGTCCTGGATGGCGGTGACGCAGGTTTCGGTATATATTCGGGCCTCACACCAGGAGGCTCGCCACCTATGTCGAGGTCAATCATGGCAGAACAACCGCAGCCTACCAAGCTCACCGACGATCGGCGCAAGGCGCTGACCCTTGCCATTACGCAGATCGAGAAAACGTGCGGCAAGGGCTCCATCATGCGGATGGGCGCCGACTCCCCGCAGGTACGCGTGGCCGGAATCTCGACCGGCGCGATCAATCTGGATGCGGCGATCGGCATCGGTGGCATCCCCCGCGGCCGGGTCACGGAGATCTTCGGCCCCGAATCGAGCGGCAAGACGACACTGGCGCTGCACGTGGTGGCGAGCGCTCAGCGCCAGGGCGGCGCCGCCGCCTACATCGACGCCGAGCACGCGCTCGACGTCGAGTACGCGAAGAAGCTGGGAGTGGACATCGAGAACCTGCTCGTCTCCCAGCCCGACACGGGAGAGCAGGGCCTCGAGATCTGCGAGATCCTGGTGCGTTCCGGCGCGGTGGACGTCGTCGTCGTCGACTCGGTCGCGGCGCTCGTGCCGAAAGCCGAAATCGAAGGAGAAATGGGCGACTCGTTGCCGGGGCTGCAAGCCCGGCTCATGAGCCAGGCGCTGCGCAAGCTGGCGGGGGCGATCAACCGCTCGCGTACCTCGGTGATCTTCATCAATCAGCTGCGTGAGAAGATCGGGGTCATGTTCGGCAACCCCGAAACCACCAGCGGCGGTCGCGCGCTGAAGTTCTACGCGTCGGTGCGCCTCGACATGCGGCGTATCGCGCCGGTCAAGGACCGCGAGGTGGTGATCGGCAACCACGTGCGCGTGAAGGTGGTGAAGAACAAGGTGGCGCCGCCGTTCCGGCAGGCGGAGTTCGACATCATGTTCGACGAAGGGATCAGCCATGAGTCGCTGCTGGTGGATATCGCTGCGGAGGCCGGCATCATCGAGAAGTCAGGCGCCTGGTATTCGTATGGCAAGGAGCGGATCGGGCAGGGGCGTGAGAACGCCAAGCTGTACCTCAAGGACCATCCCGACATGTCGGCCGAGGTCGAGGGACGCGTGAAGGAGCACCTCGGCATCAAGGCTACCGGTGGGGGGGGGGACGGAGGAGGCGGGGCGGGTGGCGACGAGGAGACCGCCACGAGCGAAGAGTGATCCTCACAGGACTCGCCCCCGATCCACGCCGGCCGGACTATAGGCTGGTCGAAGTGGATCGGGGGCGTTTTGCATCGCTGCCGGCCGACGCCCTGGCGGGGCTGGACCTCGCCGTCGGCCACGAGATTCGCCCGCTGGTCCTCGAGCGGCTACAGGAGCTGGCCGACGTCGAGGCGGCCCATCGCGCCGCGCTGCGCGCGCTCGCGCGCCGCGCCCACGCGCGATTCGACCTGCGTCGCCGGCTGCTTCAGAAACAGCACCCGCCCGGGGCCGTGGACGCTGCGCTTGATCGCGTGAGCGCCGCCGGGTTGCTCGACGACACACGCTTCGCCGTCGATTATGCCGCCGCCAAGGCTCGACGCGGTCGCGGTGCGTCGCGTTTGGTGCGCGATCTCCAGGCTCAAGGCGTGGATCGCCGTGTTGCCGAAGATGCGGTGCGTAGCTCACTCGCGGCCGAGGGCGTCGATCCGGCCGACGCCGTTCGTGCCCTGGCGGAGAAGCGGGCGAGGCAGCTGGCGGGGTTGCCGGCGGCGGTGAGGAAGCGGAGGCTCGTCGCGTTTCTGGTGAGGCGAGGGTTCAACGGTGGGGAAGTGCGGGAGGTGGTCGAATCCCTTAACTCCTAGTTGCACTATATTTTACAGCCATGAAGGCCGCCGACATCCGCCGCAAGTTCCTCGACTTCTTCAAGGCCCGCTCCCATACGGAGGTGCCGAGCGGCCCTTTGGTCCCCCCCGACGACCCGACGCTGCTGTTCACCAATGCCGGCATGGTGCAGTTCAAGCGCGTGTTTCAGGGTCTGGAACGTCGTGACTACACGCGGGCGGTGACCTGCCAGAAGTGTGTGCGGGCCGGCGGCAAGCACAACGACCTCGAGCAGGTGGGCCATACGGCCCGCCACCACACCTTCTTCGAGATGCTCGGCAATTTCTCCTTCGGCGATTACTTCAAGAAGGAAGCGATCGAGTACGCCTGGGAGTGGGTCACCGGCAGCAAGTGGCTCGGCATCGACCCCGATCGGCTGTACGTGACGGTGCACCACACCGATGATGAAGCCCGCAAACTCTGGCGCCAGGTGACCGGTATCGCGGACACTCGGATCTACGGCCTCGGCGATAAGGACAATTTCTGGCAGATGGGCGATACGGGACCGTGCGGCCCGTGCTCGGAGATCCTCGTCGACATTCAGGGGAAGGGGGACGGGGGAAGGGGGAAGGGTGCCCTCGGCATGGACGAGTTCGTCGCCCTGAGCGAGGAGGGCCAGTTCCTCGAGATCTGGAACCTGGTGTTCATGCAGTTCGACCAGCAGCCCGACGGGAAGCGCAATCCGCTGCCCAAGCCGTCGGTCGATACCGGCGCCGGCCTCGAGCGCATCACGTCGGTGATGCAGGGCGTCCCGACGGACTACGATACGGACGTCTTCCACCCGATCATCGCGCAAGCCGTTGAGATCGTGGGGCGCCCCTACGACCGCGGCCCCTCCGGCGCGCCGTATCGCGTGCTCGCCGACCATGCGCGCGCCGTCGCGTTTCTGCTCGCCGATGGCGTCTACCCGTCGAACGAAGGCCGCGGCTACGTGTTGCGGCGCATCCTGCGGCGCGCCGTGCGCCACGCCTGGCTGCTGGGCCGGCGCGAGCCGACGCTGGCCCCCCTGACGCGCGCGGTCAGCGGCGTGATGGGCGACGTGTATCCGGAGCTGGTGTCGAAGGAGCAGCACATCGAGCGGGTCACGCGTGCCGAGGAAGAGCGCTTCCTGGAGACGATCGACGGTGGACTGGAGCGGATGGAGGAACTCCGTCACCAACCCGTCATCTCTGGTGAGGACGCGTTCAAGCTCTACGATACGTACGGGTTTCCGCTCGATCTCACGCAGATGATCGCCGCCGAGCATGGGCATGCGGTGGACGTCGAGGGCTTCGAGCAGGCACTGGGACAGCAGCGGCGCAGATCGAGGGCGGCGCGGAAAACGGCGGCGGGGGGCGGCGAAGGGCGGCAAAGGGGCGGCGAATGGGTTCAGGTGAAATCGAAAGGCAAACAGAAGTGGGTCGGTTACGATGCCACGAAAGCCGAAACGGAGCCGATTGCGTTTCGCCAGACGGGGGATCAGCTGGAGCTCATCCTGGAGGAGAACCCCTTCTACGCCGAGTCCGGTGGTCAGGTCAGCGATACCGGCGTGGTCAAAGGTGACGGCTGGGAGTTGACCGTCGAAGATGTCGAGAAGGTGGACGGCAAGAGCGCCGTCGTCGGGACGTTCTGCGAAGCGTTCGAGCCCACGGCCGCGGTGGCCCAGGTCAATGAGGCGAGACGCCGTAACATCGAGCGCAACCATACGGCGACCCATCTGGTGCACGCGGCGCTCCGCAAGGTGCTCGGCACCCACGTCCGCCAGGCCGGCTCGGTCGTGGCGCCGGACCGCTTGCGGTTCGACTTCAGCCATCATGGCCCGATCGCGGATGACGCGCTCGCCCATATAGAAGAGGAGGTCAACCAGCACATCTGGGAGAACCTCGCTGTCGAGACGCGGCAGATGGCCTATAAGGACGCGATCGCCGCGGGCGCCATGGCCTTTTTCACCGAGAAGTACGGCGACATCGTGCGGGTCGTGGATGTCCCGGGCGTCTCGCTGGAGCTGTGCGGCGGTACGCACGTCCCGACCACCGGGCAGATCGCGCTATTCCGATTCACGCACGAAACCGGCGCCGCTGCCGGCGTGCGGCGCATCGAGGCGCTCACGGGCCCCGCGGCCTATCGGTCCGCGCTCGACTTGCAGCAGCGGCTGTCCGAGGCGGCGGGATTACTGAAGACGCAGCCGGAGCATCTCGCGCGCCGCATCGAGGCGATGCTGGAAGAGAATCGCAAGCTCGAGCGGCGCGTGGGGGAATTGCTGCGCGGCGGAGCGGGGAGCCGGGAGCAAGGAGCAGTCGAGAAAATCGGTGACGTGGAGCTCCACATCGCGGAATCGAGTCTCGACGATCGCGCGCAAATCGCCGCGTTGATGGATGGCTTCCGTGAGAAGCATAAGGATGCTATCTCGGTTCTATTCACGATCGGTGACAAGCCGGGCATTCACGTGGCAGTCACGAACAACTTGATCGCTCAAGGCATCAAGGCCGGCGATATCGCGAATGCCATCGCGGCCACAGCCGGTGGCAAGGGCGGAGGCCGGCCGCAGTTTGCATCCGCCGGTATCGGGGATACGGCGAGAATACGTGATGCCCGGGAACAGACGCCTCGCATTGTGAGGGAACTGCTGAAGCGATGACGCGAGAAGATGTTCTGGCCTGGTTAGACGCGCGCAGGCCGTCGCCTCCGGAGACGCTCCGCCGGCGGATCGATCGGGCGATCGATGAGCTGCTCCCGGCTCCCGGCTCCCCGCTCCCCGTTTACCTGGCGCAGGTTGGCCAAACATTGCTCGACGGCGTGGTGGGCAAGCCGCAGGGAGGCCGCGAGCTGGCGCTCGATCTGCTGGCCGCCGACGCGTTCGCCACCTATGCCTTCGAAGCACAGGCCGAAGCGGGAAGAGGGGAGGAATCGCATGCGACTTGATGGTCAGGGTCTGCTCGTGCTCGTGGATCCTGTGCGCACGACCGGCGCCGAAGCGGCGCGGATCGGCCGTGAAGCCAAGGCGGCAGGCGTGCGGGGTCTGTTGATCGGGTCGTCGTTCGACGGCGCCGCGCAGACGCATGACGTGGCGCGCGCGCTGCGCGAGAACGCGCCCGGCATTCCGGTGGCGCTCTTCCCCGGCTCGGCGATGCAGCTCACCGACCAGGTGGACCTGGTGTTGTTCCTGTCGCTCGTCTCGGGCCGCAATGCGCAGTATCTCATCGAAGAGCACGTGCGCGCGGTGCCGTTTCTGCGCCAGCATCCGGTCGCCACGCTGTCCACCGCGTATATCCTCATCGACGGCGGCCGGGTGACGAGTGTGGAGTCGGTGAGCCAGACGCGGCCGCTTCCCGCCGACAAACCCGAGCTGGCGGCGGCGCACGCCACCGCGGCGACGTTGATCGGCATGCAGGCGGTGTATCTCGATGCGGGGAGCGGTGCCGAGCGGCCCGTCACGACCGAGGTGATTCGCGCGTGCCGGGCCGCGGTGCCCGGGCGGCCGCTGTTCGTCGGCGGGGGCATTCGCACGCCGGCGCAGGCGCGCGTGGCGCGGGCGGCGGGGGCGGATTTCGTCGTCATCGGGACCGTAACAGAGGAAGAGCCCAGAGAGAGCCTGGCGGCGTTCGTCGAGGCTGTGCGGTGAGCGTCGAGAAAATCCGGGAGTCCCTCGGCGGCCTCGCGACGCTCGCCGGCCGGGTCGCCGCCGAGCAGGCGGACGAGATCGCGGCCATCGCGGAGCGCTACGAGACCACGCTGCGCGGCGGCGGCACCCTGTTCTTTGCGGGGAACGGCGGCAGTGCCGCCGACGCGCAGCATCTCGCGACCGAGTACGTGGTGCGCTACCAGACGAACCGGCCGGCGATGCGCGCCGTCGCGCTCACGACCGACACGTCGTTGCTGACGGCCTGCGCCAACGACATGGGCTTCGACGAGGTGTTCGCGCGGCAGGTCGAAGCGCTGGCGGAGCCGGGCGACCTGCTGGTGCTGCATTCGACGTCCGGTGAAAGTCCCAACGTCATTCGCGCCGCGCAATCGGCGCGGGCGCGCGGCGTCGGCGTCGTCGCGTTTCTGGGAAAAGGCGGCGGGCACCTGAAGGAGCTCGCCGATGCCGCGCTCATCATCCCGGCCGACGACACGGCGCACATCCAGGAGCTGCATCTCGCGATCGAGCACGTCATCTGCAATCTCGTCGAGGACCGGCTCAAGGGATGATCGATCTTGCCGGGAAGCGCGCGTTCGTGACGGGCGGAGGCAGGGGCATCGGGCGCGCGACGGCGACGATGCTGGCGCGCGCCGGGGCGAAAGTGGCCGTGGGGTATCGCAGCCGCAAACCGGCCGCGGATCCGCGGATCGTCGCGGCCGTGCGTGGCGACCTCGGCACGGCGACGGGTGCGAAGAAGGCGGTCGCCGAAGCGCTGCGAGCCCTTGGTGGGCTCGAGATCCTGGTCGTGAATCACGGCGTCTGGCCACCGGACGACGTGCCCGTCGCCAAGCTGAGCGACGAGCAGTGGGAGGCCACGCGCCGCGCCAATCTCGACGCCGTGATCTACGTCTGCCGCGCGGCGATCCCGAGTATTGCGAACGGCGGCACGATCGTACTCGTCGCCTCGACGGCGGGCCAGCGTGGCGAGGCATTTCACGCCGATTACGCCGCCACGAAGGGCGCGGTGATCTCGTTTACCAAATCCCTTGCCGTCGAATTGGCCCCCAAAATCACGGTGAACTGCGTTGCGCCGGGGTGGGTCGATACCGACATGTCGGCCGCCACGCTCAAGGCCAAGCCCGCGATCCTCGCCACGATCCCCCTCGGCCGCGCGGCGAGCGCCGAGGACATCGCGGGGCCGATTGTGTTTCTGTGCTCCCCGTTGGCGCGGAACATCACGGGTGAGATTCTGAATGTGAACGGGGGCTCGGTGCTCTGCGGATGACGTTCCCATCGCAGCTGCCCATCCCGTCCGAAGTCCTGAAGATCGCCAAGAAGCTGGAAGACGCGGGCTACGAGACGTGGTGCGTCGGCGGCGCGATCCGGGACAATCTGCTGGGCCTGGCGAACCACGATTTCGACCTCACCACCTCGGCGCCGCCTGCGGAGGTCCAGAAGGTCTTCAAGCGCACCGTGCCGGTGGGAATCGAGCATGGCACGGTGGCGGTCCTCGATGCCAACAACCAGCCGCACGAGGTCACGACGTTTCGCAAGGACATTCAGACCGATGGGCGCCACGCCGTCGTCGAGTTCGGGGTGTCGCTCATGGACGACCTGGCGCGCCGGGACTTCACGATCAACGCCATCGCGTACCATCCGATCACGCACGAGTGGCGCGATCCCTTTCAAGGCGAGCAGGATCTCGGCAAGAAGCTGATCCGCTCGGTCGGCGATCCCAACTGGCGCTTTCAGGAAGACTATCTGCGGATCCTGCGCGCGCTGCGCTTCAGCGCGCGATTCGAGTTCCGCATCCATGCCCGGACGCTCGAGGCAGCCAAGGCGAACGCGCAGGGGCTCGCGCAGCTCTCGGCGGAGCGTGTGCGGGATGAGTGGTTCAAGGGACTGCAGACTGCGGTGCGCCCGTCGAAACTGGTTGCGCTGTGGCGCGATGTCGGTGCTACTCGAATCTGGCTTCCCGAATTAGGAGCAGGGAGCACGGAGCACGGAGCAGTAGACAAACTCCCGCGCGATCCGGTGCTCATCAGCGCCTATCTTGCGAAGGATCCGGCATCGTTGCTCACGCGTCTCAAATGCTCCAACAAGGACATCGAGCGTGGCCGGACCATCGGGCTATGGAGGGATAAGTATCCGGACGCGAAGGATCCTGCTGCGATACGTCGGTGGTTGGCGGCGGTCGGCGAGTCCGCGGATGATTTGTTGACGCTGCTCCCTGCTCCCCGCTCCGTGCTCCCTGCGGTTATGAAGGTTCGCGCAGCTAACCCGCCACTCGTCCTCAAGGACCTGGCGGTGAAAGGAGACGATCTCATCGCCGCCGGTGTTCGCCCCGGTCCGGGCGTTGGCGAAACACTGCAACGGTTGCTTGACGAGGTCCTGGAGGATCCAAGCCGCAACACCAAGGAGTACCTCCTCTCCCGTGTCTAAAGCCGTGGCATATGCACTCATCGCGGCGTTCGGCAATGTTCTCGGTGCACTTGCCGTCACGCGGCGTGCCGCCGTCGAGCTGAAAGTTATCGAACACCTTCTCGCATTTGGCGCGGGGTTCATGTTGTCCGTTGCAATAATCGAGTTGCTACCGGAGGCTTTCTCCCGCAGTGGCGCTGCTGCCCCCGCTTTGGTGCTCGGTGGCTACCTCGCCGTACACCTAACGCAACATACCGTCACACCACATTTCCATTTTGGTGAAGAAAAAGCTCCCCGAGGGAGTGACGATCTCGAGCATCATGATGGCCGGTGGCCGGACCGGAGGACGCGCGATCGCCGCCGCCGCTTTGCTCGGCCTGGCGACCCTCGTCGGCGTCCTGCTCACGGATCAGGTGGGGTTTCTCGTACAGCATGGCCTGGCGCTGTCGGCCGGGGTCACGATCTACGTCGCCGCGTCGAACCTCGTCCCCGAGCTGCAGGGGAAGCACGGCTGGACGATGCCGGCCGCATTCTTCGCCGGCGCCGTGGTATTCTTCGGGACCAAGACACTGGTGGACAGACTCTCGTGACCGAACCCACCCTCTTCCAGGGCTCCACCGAGCCGTTAGCCGCGCGGATGCGGCCGAAGACGCTGGACCAGTTTCTCGGTCAAGAGCATCTCCTCGGCCCGGGCAAAGCCCTCGGCGATCTGATTCGGCGTGGCGACGTCGGGTCGTGCATCTTCTGGGGCCCGCCTGGCTCCGGCAAAACCACCCTCGCCAGGATCATCGCGAACTATACCGACCGACACTTCGAACCCTTCTCGGCGGTCACCGAGGGCGTGGGTCGCGTTCGCGAGATCATCAAGGAGGCCGAAGAGCGGCTCAAGTATCAGGGACAGGGGGCGATCCTGTTCTGCGACGAGATCCACCGCTTCAACAAGGCGCAGCAGGACGCATTTCTGCCCTGGGTCGAGAACGGCATCATCACGCTGATCGGGGCGACGACGGAGAACCCGAGCTTCGAGCTGACGGGAGCACTACTCTCACGCTGCCGCGTGTTTGTGCTGGAACCGTTGACGGACGATGACATACGGACGGTGATCGAGAGGGCGCTTGGGGGAAGCGGGAAGGGAGACGAGGGACGAGTACTGAGCGACGACGCGATCGGGCTGCTCGTCACGCATGCGCAGGGTGATGCGCGACGTGCCCTGAACACGCTCGAAGCTGTTCTGAAACACGTCAACGCGTCCCCCGTCCCTCGTCCCGCGTCCCCTGAGGTCATTCGTCAGGTCCTGGAGAAGCCGCTCCCCGTGTACGACAAGGGTGGTGAACAGCACTTCAACCTGATCTCGGCATTGCACAAAGCGGTGCGTGGCTCGGACGCCGACGGTGCGCTCTACTGGCTCGCGCGCATGCTCGCGGGGGGCGAGGATCCGCTCTACCTCGCGCGGCGTCTGGTGCGGATGGCGATCGAAGACGTCGGGCTGGCCGATCCGCGCGCGCTCACCGTCGCGCTCGCGGCCAAAGACGCCTATCACTTCCTCGGCAGCCCCGAAGGCGAGCTGGCACTCGCAGAAGCCGCGATCTATCTCGCCACCGCGCCAAAGTCGAATCGGGCGTACGCCGCGTTCGGCGAGGCGCAAGCCGCCGCCGAAACGCATCCCGCGGAACCCGTCCCACTGCACATTCGCAATGCGCCGACCGGTCTCATGAAGGAGCTGGGATACGGCAAGGACTACAAGTACGCGTTCGATTCCGAGGACGCGTATATCCCGCAGGAATACCTGCCCGAAAAGCTGCGCGGGAGTGCGTGGTACAAACCTGGTGATCTGGGTTACGAAAAATCCGTGAAGGAACGGATGGCCTGGTGGGAGAGTGTGAAACGGAAATCTCGGGAAGCGCCGCCCTGAGTTACGCTTTGCGCTGGCCGTACACTTTGGTGAACGAGAAGCCCAGCTGCCCGCGCCACGCCTTGGCGAGGAACCGGTAGGCGATCCGAACGACCGCCATCGGTCCTGGCAAGGGATCATGCCAGGCGAAGTAGGGGCCAACCGGCCGGCGCATGAGCGACGAGCACAGCCCACCCAGCACGGCGACGATCGAATCGCCGTCGAGCAGCCTGCCGCCCAGCTCCTCGAGCACGGCCAGGAAGGGCACGCCGTCGATCTGTGCGGTGCGATCCCGGATTTCCTCGCCGCACATCTGGCGATAGGCGTCGAGCGTGAGGTTAATCCCGCAGCGCGTGCCGAACCAGTGGCACAGTCCCAGGCGCGGGTTCAGCTCGAGGTATTTGAACTTGCCGTCGCGCGCATCGTACTTCACGTCGATGTCGCCAAGGCCCACGTAGCCGACGCGTCTGCCGACCGTGGCCGCGAGCTCGAGCAGCGCGTCGCTCCGCTCACTGCGGGCGCGGCTCGTCGCTCCGAAATGCGCAGGCATCGTGGCCAGTTTGCGGAACGTGAACGCGCGGACGAGCTCGTGCGTACCGTCGAACAGGCCGATGCATTCCCACAGCGCATCGTCGGGGCCGGGAATCATCTCCTGCGCGATCACGCGGTGAAATAGGTCGGCGCTCGCGCGATAGAACTCGTCTGCATCGGCCGCGCTGCGGATAATGACGTTCCTCCAGCCGATGCGCGCTTTGTCCAGATGCGTGCGCGGCTTGATGATGATGGGCAGTCCCAAGCGCCGGACCAATTCCGCGGGGGACGCCGGCAATTCCTGCACACTCTTAGGTAAAGGAACGTGTCCCTCGAGGAAGCGGGTGTCGCTGGCCTTGTCGAGCGCGATGTTGAAGGCGGCATCGGGCGGAACACAACAGCGGAAGTGCTCCTCGAGGTGCGCGCGATGCTTCGCGACGATGTGCGCGAGCAGGTCTGACGTCGGGATGAGGACCGGCCGCGGCTCCTGGTGGATCCTGGACAACACCTCCAGGATGGCCCCTTCCACATCGCCCGTCTTGGGGACGAGAATCTTGTGGCCGAATCGCGAGAAGCGGGCGGGCTCCATCGGATCGCACATGACCACGATGGTCGGCACGCCGCCGGCGT
>WNGD01002264.1_pt1 | contig 36561 bp, 34 predicted proteins | sample 5400671 | NCBI WGS metagenome assembly WNGD01 (sample SAMN13153369, study PRJNA577476) | soil metagenome | isolation source: 40 cm soil or saprolite under grassland replicate 2 | place: USA:California | collected 2016-06-15 | reverse complement strand
GGGTCGCGGTTCGTCCAGCGCACGGCCTGCCCGGCGGAGATGGTGACGCTCTCGGTGGTGAACTTGACGGCGGACATGCCGACCTCCGCCGCGACCGTGGCTCCCGCGGCCGTGCCGAGCGCGACGGGTTTGGGGGAGCCGTGGAACCAAGGAGCGAAGCGCTTCAAGTGCAGCGGGATCGTGAACTCGAAGCCGTAGAGGACGTTCTTCGGAGACTCGATGCCCTGAGACGCGCCCTGGATCGAGGCGCTGGTAGCGTTGCTGACATGAAACGAAAACGTGTGCGGGGACCCCGGAATCAAGACGGTGATCGCGGCGCTCCAAGCGGCGCGCACGGTGGGGCTCACGAACGAGCCCACGTCCGCGCTCAGCCCGACGTACGGATTTAGCCGTGCGTTGAACCCGCCGGCAAACGCCGCCGCCCCGTCTCCCGACTGCCCCAGGCGGCGCGACACGGCACGAGCGGCTCCGTGCACCGTAAGCGGGCCCTGCGTCCAGTCGACTCCGACCTCCCCATCGACACTCTTTGCGAGGAGGTTGTAAGCCGGTGTCACCGCGACAGCGAAGCCGGGCTGACCTTCGACGCCGCGTACGCGCCAGCGACCGAACACCTCGGTCTCATTGGTCGACAGCGCCCCGTTGCCCAGGCCAACGATCGACCTGGTCGCGAAGTGCGCGCCGAAGGCCGCTTGATGCCCCAAGCCGGCCGCGAGGGTGAAGGTCGGAAAGTTGATCACCGCGTGCGAGGGCCCGGGGGTCACATAGAAACGGTGCACGAAGTTGAACTGTACGACACCGGGGTCCGGCACCCACGTCCCGCCGAGGTTCGGCGGGCGGTACAGGAGCGACTGCGCCTGGAGCGCCGCCGTGGCCGCGAGCACCAGCAGAGCCCACGAAACACGCTTCATAACGTTACCTCCCTTGGCTGTGGACTTTCGATTCGGCAGGTTTCCATTCCGCATTCCGCAATCCGCAATCCGCAATCCGCAATCGCCTACCGCCACTCCCGAACCCACTTTTCGTACAACACCGGAACGATGCCGCCCTGCTGGAGCACCTCGATTCCCGAGGGGTCGCGGTATGCCTTCCTATAGAAGGCGTGCGTCACGCCCGAGTTGATGATCAGCTTGGCGCACATCACGCAGGGGGAAGCGCTCACGAACACGACCTTGTCGCGTACGCTGCCCGGGGCCTTCACGAGCGCGTTCATCTCCGAATGAATGCACCCACAGTTTCCCGGCACCGCCGAATCGCACTTGTTGGGCAAGCCACGCGCATTGCCGTTGTAGCCGATCGCGAGCACGTTCTCGAGCACCTGGTCCGTCACGACGGTCCCCACTTGCAGCCGCACGCAGGTCGAGCGCTTGGCCAGCTCCTCGGCCATGCGCATGTACACCTCGTACAGCGGGATGCGGTTCACGGGCGGTGCGGCAGCCCCGTCGGGCAGCACGTTGAGGAAGTGGGTATTGGCCGGCACCCCGTCCTTAAAGACGCTCATGCAGCTCCTGATCGGGATCGTAGTCCGCGTAGCGCCCACGGGCGCGCTCTTGGGCGAGCCAGGTGTCGAACGCCGACGGGACCAGCCCGTTCGAGCGTGCCTGACGCTCCGCAGCGCTGGTCGCGAGGACGTCGGCGTATTCGTTCTTCGCATGCCCCGCATGGCCTTCGATCCAGCGCCACTCGACCTCGTGCGCCGCCGCGGCCTGCACCAGTTTCTTCCAGAGCTCCTGATTTTCGAGCACTCCGCTCTTGCGCTTCCAGCCGCGGGCTTCCCAGCCCGCCACCCATTCGCTCATCCCCTTGACGAGGTACTGCGAGTCGGAAACGTACACGACGCGGGCGCGCTTCCACTGACGCCGGATCCATTCCAAGGTAGCGATCGCTCCGGCGAGGGCCATCTTGTTGTTGGTCGTCTGGGGGGAGGATTCGTAGAAGTCCCACCGCGCCACGCTGTCTCCGGCAGGCGCCTCGATCAGCGCGGCGTTCCCGCCGGGGCTGGGCTTGGAGCTGTCGTTGCCCAGGCAGCTCTCATCGGCGTGCACCAGGACTCGGGGCCCCCCCCGCCCTCCTCCGGCCGCGCCGGCCATGTCAGGGTTGGATGACCACCGGAATGTCGGTGTGTCGCAGGATCTCCTCCGCGTGGGACACGACCACGGCGCTGGGCCGGCCATCGGCGTGGCTCATGTGCGCCCCGGCAAACAGCGAGTCGCAGCGGATCTGTTTGATGACCCGGGCCACGACCTCACCGGGTTTGCCCGGTTCCACGTGCGTGACGAACGCGACCCGCTGCATCGAGAGGGTCGCCTCGGCCACGCCCACGACCTTGAGCCCGGCCTCGCGGTCGTCGCTCGCGTGGATGATGTGGACCGTGCTCCCGGCCACGCTGGCGAACTGCATCGCCCGCTCGAGGGCCCGGCGGCTCGTGTCGCGGCCGTCGAAGGCGACGGCGATCGACTGCATCGGCGAGGGCAGGCCGCCGCACACGATCACGCAACGCTCGGCGATGCGGATGAGCGATATCACGGTCGGACCGAGGGTGCCCCCTTTGGTGGTCACTCCGCGGCGCCCCACGAGCACCGCGTCCACGGTCTTGGCGAGCTCGGCGAGCTCTACATCCGCCTCACCGGTCAGCTCGGTCGCCTCGACATTCAAATCCGCCGCCAACACCCGCTCGCGCGCCCGGTCGAGCATGGCGGGGCCGTCCGTCTCGTGTCCGTGGGGCTCGCGCACGTGAGCCACGATGATCGTGCTGCCGAACCGCTTCCCGAGCAGGACCGCCTGCTCGAACGCCGCATCGGCCCGGGGGCTGCCGTCGAGTCCCACCAGCAGGCGCGTGAACACGGCTACGGCAGCACCGCGAACGATTCGAGCTCGTGCAGCGGAAACGCCAGGAGCTCCCCCGTCATCGGCAGCCTCCCCTGCAGGGCCTCGTCGCGCGCCAGCATCTCCAGCCGCTCGGCGACGACCACATACTCCGTCCCGCGGCGTCGCAACGCCACCCGCCGCCGCTCCCGCACGGCCCGCTCGAGCGCATCGAGCGCATCGGGAGTGAGACTCCGGAACTCGCGGATCAGGCTCTTCACGCTTGCCTCACGTCACGGCGATCGTACCGGGCGTCCCGGTCACGACCCGGCCGATCACCGCCGCCGCCGGCGTCGCTTCGCGGCGGAGCGCCGCCACGAGCGCGTCCGCGCGCTCCACGGCCACGGCGACCAGGAGCCCGCCCGAGGTCTGGGCGTCCGCGAGCAGCAGGCGCGTCATCTGGTCCACGCCGGGTGCGAAGCTGACCGCGTCGGCCACGCTCGCGGCGTTGCGCTCGGTGCCGCCGGGGATGGCTCCGCGCTCTGCCGCCTCACGCGCGTGCGGCAGGAGCGGCACGGCCGCCGCGCGTACCTCCGCCGCCGCGCCGCTCGCTTCGAGCAACGTCCGCAGATGGCCCAGCAAGCCGAATCCGGTCACGTCCGTCGCGGCATGTACGCCGACGCCGAGCATGGCGCGCGCCGCGCCGGCGTTGAGCGTGGTCATCGTCGTGACGGCGGCCGCTACGTCGGACTCCGTCAGCAAGTCGCGCTTGAGCGCCGTGGTCAGCACGCCGGTGCCGAGCGGCTTGGTCAACACCAGCGCATCGCCCGGTCGCGCGCCGGCGTTCGTGACGATCCGGTCGGGGTGCACTTCCCCGATCGCCGCCATGCCGTATTTCGGCTCGGGGTCGTCCACGGAGTGCCCACCCAGCACGAACGCGCCCGCCGCGCGCGCCACATCGGCCCCCCCGCGCAGCACCTCGCCCAGCAGCTCGAACGGCAGCGTGTCGCGCGGCCACCCGACGAGATTGAGGGCGAACAGGGGCGTCGCGCCCATCGCGTACAGGTCGGAGAACGCGTTGGTCGCGGCGATGCGCCCGAAGTCGTACGGATCGTCCACGATGGGCGTGAAAAAGTCCACCGTCGCCACGATCGCGCGATCCGGCGCCATTTGGAAGACGGCGGCGTCGTCGCGACGCGAGGCGTCGACGAGGATCCGGGGATCCGTCGCGACCGGTACGTGGCGCAAGACCTGCGCCAACTCGGATGATCCGAGTTTGCAGGCTCAGCCCGCGCCGTGCGAGTAGCGCGTCAGCCGGATGGCGGTCATGGGTTCGGTGCTCATGGACCACAGAAGATGCCGACGGGAACGAGGCTAGCCAAGCCTCCACGCGAGGATCGCGCCGGCGATCTCGTAGCGCACCAGGTCGGCACAGGCGCCGACCAGCAGCAGTCGATTCGGCACGGCCTTCTCCGGTCCCGGCAGCCACTTCGGGAAGGTCGCCAAGGCTCCGACGAGCGCGAACAACAGCCACCAGCCGCCACTGCCCAACGAGTCGAACCACAGCGACGCGAATAAGGTGACCAGTCCGGCCTCCGCGATCGGCCACTTCCAGAGCGCTCGCGGGGCGGGATCCGGAAGCCAGCCGATGAGGCGCGGGATCCCGAGCGTCGCGATCACGAACCAGGCCGCCACAAGGATCCACGCGAGCACCAGCCGCTCGAGCGTCACTTCCCGGCGCGCCGCTCGGGCGGCACGTACCCCGGCCCGTGCAACCCGCGCCCCGGTCGGGCCGCCGTGAGCTTGCCGTGATCGAGCACCTTCTGTCCGTTCACGAACACGTACGCGAACCCGACCGATGGCTGGTGCGGCTGCTCGAAGGTCGCCTTGTCGGCCACGCTCGCGGGATCGAACACCGTAATGTCGGCCGCCATCCCGGACTTGAGCAGCCCGCGGTCGGACAGCCCGACGCGCTGAGCGGCCAACGCCGTCATCTTGTGCACCGCGAACTCGAGCGGGAAGAGCCTCAAGTCACGCGCGTAGCGGCCGAGGATCCGGGCGAACGTGCCGTAGGCGCGCGGATGCGCGGACTGAGTCCCCAACGGTCCGTCCGGTGCGACGCCGCCGAAGTCCGTGTTCACCGCGACCCACCACGTCTTCAACGCCGCCTGGACGTCCGGCTCGTCCATCACCGCATACACCGCGTCGGTGCGGTGGCCGCCCTCCGCGAGCACGATGTCGAACAGGGTTTCCACCGGATCGCGGTGACGCGCGGCGGCGATCGCGCCGACGGTTTTTCCCTGCAGGTAGCGCAGCGAGTCCTGGAACGTCCCCGTGATCAGTACGCCGTCTCCGCCGCCCGCTTCATAATAGAAGCTCTCCAGTCCTTTGGGATTCAGCATCTCCTCGCGCAGCCGGGCACGGCTCGCCGGAGCCCGCAGCCGCGCGAGCAGGGAGTCCCACCCTCCGCTTTCCGCCCATGTCGGAATCGAGGCGTCGAGCGCCGTCGCGGCGCGTGTATACGGATACTGGTCGGCCGTGACGTCGAGCCCCGAGGCCCGCGCCGAATCGATCCGGGCGAGCACGCGGGGCATCCGACCCCAGCTCTGGCGCCCCGACACCTTGAGGTGTGAGATCTCCGCCGGAATGTCGGCCTCGCGTGCGATGCGGAACACTTCGTCCAGAGCGTCGTCGATCCGAATCCCCTCGTTCCGCATGTGTGACGCGTAGATGCCGCCGTGGCGCCGGGCCGCCTTGGCAAGGGCGATGATCTCTTCGGTCTTGGAATAGCTCGCCGGCGCGTATTCGAGCGCGGTCCAGACGCCAAGGGCTCCCTGCTCCATCAGCGTATCCACGATGGCCGCCATGTGCGCGAGCTCGGTCCCGGTCGGCTGTCGGTTCTCGTTGCCCACGACCGCGAGGCGTACCTGGGTGGCGCCCACGAACGTCGCGATGTTCAGCGCCGAGCCCTGCTTCGCGAGCTGCGCAAAGTAGCCGTCCAGGTCGCGCCAGTCCTCGCGATAGTGCCACTTCTTCATGGCATCCGAGTCGTCGACCGCGAGCTTGTTGGTGAGCGGGGCGACCGAGCCGCCCTCCCCCGTCACTTCGGTCGTGATCCCTTGTGTGATCTTGGAGAACACTCGGTTGTCGATCAGCGCATTGATTTCGGACTGGCCCATCATGTCGATGAAGCCGGGCGCCACGACCAGACCGCCCACGTCGAGGGTCTCCCGAGCCGTCGCACCGTTCAGGAATCCGACGGCCGCGATGCGGTCACCCCGCAGGGCCACGTCGCCCCGGTAGCGGGGATTGCCGCTGCCGTCCACGACCCAGCCGTTCTTGAGGACGAGGTCGTAGGCACCTTTCCCCGTTCCCGTTTCCCCTTTCCCGCAGGCACCGATGATCGCCGCGGCCAAGAGCGCGAGTCTTACTTTGTCCATGTTCTCCTCAGTGAATCTGGGTAGAGGATGCGTCCCCGGAGCATGACCCACGCGATGCGACGCGTGGCCGCGATGTTCGCCGCGGGGTTGGCGTCGAGCACGACGAGGTCGGCCACCTTGCCCGCGGCCACCCGGCCGAGCGAATCGGCGCGCAGCAGCTCCGCCCCTTTCCGCGTCGCGGCGGTAATCGCCTCGACCGGCGTCAAGCCGGCGGCGACGAGCAGGCTGAGCTCTTCGTGCAGCGAGAGACCCGGGACGAGCAGCTGGTTCGCGGCGTCGGAGCCGGCCGCGATGAGCCCGCCTGCGCGTTTGAACTCCCGGACGAACTGGTTTTGCCGAGCGCGCGATCGCCGGAACGCCTGGAGGTCGGCGCTGCGCCACCCCGTGCGGCGCAGGAGCCCCGCGACATCGCGCACGCTCGCGGCGCCGGCCGGGACGTCCTCCATGCCCGGGCGCGACAAGAGCATCGGGTTGTCGAGCCGCGAGAGCATCTCGTGCACCACCAGGGTGGGCACGATCGCCACGTGGGTGGTCGCGAGCGCGCGCGCCGTGCGCGCGAGCGACGCGGAATCGAGCGCGGCCCAGCCCATCTCCTCCGTCGTCCAGCCGCGCAAGAACTGGTCGTGCGCCCTTAAGAAGGGAGCGGGGTCGCGACTCGCCGCGGCGACGACGCCGGCCATGTGCTCGAGCGACGCCACGCCCGCCCTCGCGGCGGTGAGGGCGTCGATCTTGCCGAGGTGCGCGGCCACGGGCAGGCGGAGCGTGGTCGCCTCGTCCAGGAGCGGTCGCAGCAGGTCGGCCGTGAACTTGGTGTAGATCTTGACGTGGTCCACCCCCGCTACCGCGCGCAGATCGACGGCCCTGCGTACCTCGGGCGCGGTTCTCACGGCGGTCGCCGTCGCGTAGGTCGGAGGCGCGCCGTCGATCATGGCCCCGGAGGTGAGCATCCGCGGGCCCAACACCGAGCCCAGGTCGAAGTCGTTCTTGAGCGCGATGGCGGAGTCGGTGCTGGTCGCGCCGAGGTCGCGGACGGTGGTGACGCCCCAGGCGAGGTAGCGCTCCGCGGCCCACCGCTCGACGTGCGCATGGGCATCGATCAGCCCCGGGATGATCGTCTTGCCGATGAGGTTCACGACCTGCGCGCCGCGCGGTACGGGGATCTCGTTCACTCGGGCGACGGCCTGGATGTGCCCCTGCTGGACGAGGACCAGGGCGTCCCGCACCGGCTCGCCTCCCGATCCGTCGATGAGTGTCGCGCCCTCGAGGGCGATGACGCCGTCGCCCGACGTGCACCCGGCGAGCGCCAGGAGCAGCGCAAGGGCGGCGCCCTTCATTTCGGGTCGGCGGACGTGTGATCGTGGAGGATGAGCCAGCGGTCCCCTCGTTTCTGCAGCACGAGCGTGAACGGCCCGCTCGCGGTGACCGAGTCGCCGCGCGAGAGCTGGAAGCGTGCGGTGCAGAGCGCCAGATCGAGCGTGAGGGGGCGCACGCGCACCTCGGCGAACGCGAGCGAGTCGCGGCGCTTGCCGGGCGCGAAGTACGCGGTCTGATAGCGGTCGTACAGGCGCTGCCAACCGTACTGCACGTGCCCGCCGGATACGTAGCTCGTGAGGGAATCCTGAACGTAGTCGCTCATGAAGCCCGGCAGGTCGCCGCGGTTCCAATCACGGGCGCTGCGCTCGAGCGTCGCCGCGATCTCGGCCTGCGGATCCCCCGGAATGACCTTTGGGGCCGAGCAGGCGAGCACGAGCAGCGCGCTCCACGTCCCGGGACCTCGCCATCTCACTACCCGCATCGTCCGGCCGCTCCGCACCAAAGGATGCGAACGTGACGCGGGAGCGCCTCGAGGAGATGGCTCGAGCCATCCAAAGAGGCGCTCCCGCGCTGTCACGTCGAGCTGTTCTAGCGGCGGCGCTTTCGCGCCGCTTTCCGCCGCTTCGTCTTGCCGCGCTTCGCCCGGGCCTTGGGCCGCTTCTTACCGGCCTTCTTCTTGGCCTTGGATCTCGCCGGCTTTCTCCGCTTTTTCGCCGGCTTCGGCCGCGGCGCCGTCATCGGCTCGTCCCGCATCGGCGCGGGCGCGGGCGGCGTCATGGGTGACGGCGGATACATCGGCTCCATCATCCCGGAGCCAGTCCAACTGCTCTCCGAAAAATCCGTTGACGCGAGCATCGGATGATTCTCCTCCGCTGGGTGTCGGTGGGCGTGGCCTATAGCTTACCCCGGGAATGTCCCCACGCAAGTGGATGCGGGGGGAGACCGCCACGACTCGGACGGTCGCGCGTGTTTCGTGACAAGTTAGCTTGACAACGGCACTTACGTGCGCTTACCTTCGCGCCGCTATGATGGTTCGGCGCATCGTCCTCCTCACCGGCCTCGGCCTTCCGGGCGCGGTGTCGGCACAAAATATCGCTGAAGTTCAGGTGGCCCCCCCTTCGATCACAATCAGAATCGGGGAGCGGAGCGGGCTGCTGGCGACGGCGTTCGACCGCGCCGGTAATGTCATCCCCACCGTGCGCCTCATCTGGTCGTCCAATAACGTCGCGGTGGCGAGGGTGGACAACAACGGCACCGTCACGGGCGTGGGTGGCGGGGTGGCGATCATCGAGGCCCGGGCGGGCACGCGGAAGGGACAGGCCGCAGTCCAGGTGGTGGGCGCCCCCGCCTCCGCCCCCGTCGCGGCCCCCGCCGGAGGAGCCACGCAACCGGCGGGCGGGCAACCTCCGGCGTCAACGCCCTCCGGCGTGGACGCCTACGCCGGTCAGGTCGTCGGCACCGGACCCGCCGCGGTCCTCCGGATCGAGCCACCCACGGTGTATCTCCTGCCGTCCGAGAATACGCGCGTGTCGCCGCGTGCGCTCAGAGACGACGGCTCTCCTGCGGCACCGGTGGCTGCGACCTGGAAGTCCCTGCGCCCGGATATCGCGAGCGTGGACCAGAACGGCGTGATCGTGGCGCTCGCCCCCGGCCAGGGCACCGTGCAGGTCACGAGCTCTAGCGGCCTCACCGCGACGGCGCCGGTCGTGGTGCAGCCGAGCGACATCGCGATCCAGGAGTCTGTGCCTCTCGTGATGTCCCCCGGGGACGTCGATACGCTCCACGTGGTGGTGCCGGCGCAGGGCGGCCGGGTGGTCAGCCCGCTCGCCCTGCAGTGGTCCGCCGGGGATCCCGGCGTCGCGCGGGTGAGCCTCACCGGGGTCGTGACGGCGGTGGCTCCCGGCCGCACGACCCTCAGCGTCGTCGGGTTGCTGCAAACGAAGACCGTCGACATCCTGGTGCACAGGACCGTCGAGCAGCTCACCGTCCTCCCGACCTCGAAGACCGAGCTGCCGCTCCCCATCCAGGGCACCGCGAAGTTCACGGTGCAGGCGCTCACCGCCGACAAGACACCGGTGCCCGAAGCAACGTTTCGCTGGACGGTCGCGGACACGTCGCTGGCGAGCTTCGACCCGGCGACGAGCACGCTGACGGGAAAGCGTGCCGGAAAGACGACACTCGTGGTCAGGGGCCCGAGCCCGGGACTGGTGGTCACGTGGCAGATCCGGGTGATCGCGGCGGGCCTGAAGTTGTCGGCCGCGCGGGTGGGCCTGCCGCTCAACCGGCGGTCCGCGCTGAGGGCGAGTTTCGCTGACGAGGCGGGCGTCGTGATCGGCCCGGCCACCGGGGTCACCTGGGCTTCCGACAACCCGCAGGTGGTGGCGGTCGCCGAGGACGGCACCGTGTCGACGGCGTCCTACGGCCACGCGCGCATCACGGCGACGGCGCCGGGCGGGAGACGCGCCGTTGCCGAAGTGTTCGTCCAGGGGGAGATCGTCGTCGCGAGCTCGCGCACCGGCCGCTTCCAGCTCTATGCGGCGGAGCGCGCCAACCTGGCCCAGCTCCGCAAGGTCATGGACGATACTGCCGTCGCGACCGAGCCCGCCTTCTCCCCGGACGGATCGCGTCTCGCGTTCACCTCGACACGCGATGGGCAGGCCGAGATTTACGTCATGGACGCGGACGGAACGAGTGCTGCGCGGCTCACCAACTCACCGGGGGCGGACGGCGACGCGTCGTTCACGGCCGACGGTCAAGCGGTGGTGTTTCACTCCCAGCGCACCGGGCACCGCCAGATCTTCCTGCAGCCGATCACCAGCTCCGACGCGCTGCAGCTCACGCAGGAGCCCGCCGACAACTCGCAGCCGACCATGTCGCCGGACGGAGAGACCATCGCGTTCGTGTCGAACCGTGAAGGCAACAACCATATCTGGTTGATGTCGAAGGACGGCGCGGGCCAGCGTCCCGTCACCCGGGGCCCGCAGAGCAAGGAGGCCGCGCCCAGGTTCTTGCGTGACGGCTCGCTCGCCTATCTGGTGGAGCAGAAGGAGAGCGGCCGAACGGTCACGCAGGTCGTGAAGGTCGATGTGGCCACCGGGAAGGTGACGCCGCTCTCGGGAAAGGACCTCGTGGCCACGGACTTTACGGTCTCCCCCGCCGGCGATCTCCTCGGGCTCGTCGTCGCGGTGCAGAAGAACGTATTCAGGGTGTACGTCCAGCCGGTCGGGTCGTCCGGGAGCGGCGCGCCCGTGCCGATCCCGACCACCGGCGCCGAGCAGATGACGTCCCCCGCCTTCATGCCGTAGCGAGGGGGCGCCCACGCCATGCGCGCCTGGGTGATCCGCGGCACCGGCGGCCTCGACCAACTCGAAATCACCGACGTCCCTGACCCCGCGGGCCCGCTCGAGGGCCGGCAGGTTCGGATCGCGCTGCGCGCGGCGGCGCTCAATCGCCTCGATCTCTTCGTCGTGCGGGGGCTGCCTCACGAATACCACTACCCCCATATCCTCGGTGCCGACGGAGCCGGCGTCGTAGAGGCCGTGGGCGCTCAGGTCCGCTCGGTCCGGCCGGGCGACCGGGTGATGATCAATCCTGGGATTCCCGACTACAGCTGCGCGTATTGCCGCGCCGGCGAGCACTCGCTGTGTCTCAGCTACGGCATTCTCGGCGAGCACCTGCCCGGGACCCTGGCCCCGTACGTCATCGTCCCCGAGCAGAATACGGCCATCATCCCGACACTGCCGAAACCCCTGACGTGGGCCGAGGCCGCGACGTTCTCGTTGGTGACCCTCACAGCCTGGCGGATGGTTGTCACGCGGGCGCAGCTGCGGCCGGGGGAAACCGTGCTGGTTTGGGGGATCGGCGGCGGTGTATCCCTCGCCGCGATGCGCATCGCGAAGCTCAAGGGGGCGAGAGTGATCGTCACGAGCTCCAGCGACGCCAAATTGCAGGAGGCACAGAGGCTCGGTGCAGATGTGACGCTCAATCACAAGACCCAGAAGATTTCCCAGGAGGTTCGGGCCCTCACCAACAAGCGCGGCGCCGACGTCGTGATCGAGAACGTGGGCGAGGCGACGTGGGATGAATCGCTGCGCTCCCTGGGGCGCGGTGGGCGGCTGGTGAGCTGCGGCGCGACGACGGGGCCCAAGGTCGCGTTCGACATGCGCCGGCTGTTCTGGTATCAGTGGAGCATCCTGGGCTCGACCATGGGGAACGACGCTGAGTATCGCGAGATCGTGCGCGTGCTCGGCGCGGGCGAGTTGCGATCGATCGTGGATCGGGTGTTCCCCTTCGCCGAGGCGCGTGCCGGGTTCGAGCGGTTGGAACGGGGCGAGCAGCTGGGGAAGATCGCGATTCAGATCGCAGAGTGAGGGCCGGCATGGGCCTGAAGGCTGGGCTCGGCGAGACCCTGTCCTGAAGGACACTCCTCGCTCAATGACGCCGCTTCGCTCCGTGTGCTTCAGCACAGCGTTGGCCGAGCCCAGGCTTCAGCCTGGAAACAAGCCTAGCTGGAACACATCAACCAATCGTCAACACGGGCGAGTTATCACCTGTAAGTGCCGCGCCCAAACCCAGTTAGCGGGCATGTTCGCGTTGCCTTTCACGACCTAAGTGATTATTTTCTGGCAACTTAGGCAGTCTCCCCGAGCCGTGCTGACACCCGACATCTAACACCTGACACCTGGTTTCATGACCGCACCGAACGCCCGCGAACGGATCGTCCCGCGCCTCATCGAGGACGAGCTCAAGGAGTCGTTCCTCGACTACTCGATGAGCGTCATCGTGCAGCGCGCGCTGCCCGATGTGCGCGACGGACTCAAGCCCGTGCATCGCCGCATCCTGTACGCCATGAACGAGCTGGGGCTCGTGCCCGGCCGCCCCTACAAAAAGAGCGCTACCGTGGTGGGCGACGTGCTCGGCAAGTATCACCCGCACGGCGACGTCGCCCTGTACGACTCGTTGGTGCGCATGGTGCAGTCCTTCTCGCTGCGCTATCCGCTGGTGGACGGGCAGGGGAACTTCGGCTCGGTGGACGGGGATCCCCCGGCCGCCTACCGCTACACCGAAGCCCGCCTGACGCGGATCGCGATGACGATGCTCGACGACATCGACAAGAACACCGTCGATTTCGTCCCCAACTTCGACGACCGGCTGCAGGAGCCCACGGTCCTCCCGGCGCGGCTGCCCAACCTCATCGTCAACGGCACGTCCGGTATCGCCGTCGGCATGGCGACTAACATCCCGCCGCACAACCTGGGCGAGGCGGTCGAGGCCATCAATCATCTGGTCGACCACCCGGACGCGTCGATCAAAGATTTGCGGAAGTTCATCAAGGGTCCAGACTTCCCGACCGGCGCGATCATTTACGGCCGCGAAGGCATCAAGGAGTGCTACGAGAAAGGGCGCGGCCGCATCGCCATCCGCGCGCGCGCCACCGTCGAGGAGCGGGAATCGACCGGGAAGCAGCAGATCGTCGTCACCGAGTTCCCCTACCAGGTCTCTCCCGATCGCGTGATCGAGCAGATCCGCGATCTGGTGCTGGCAAAAAAGCTCGACGGCGTGAGCGACCTCCGGAACGAGTCCGACAAAGAAGGCATCCGGGTCGTGATCGAGCTGAAGCGAGACGCGGTCCCGATGGTGGTGCTGAACGGGCTGTACGCGCATACACAGATGCAGACCACCTTCGGCGCGATCATGCTCGCCCTGGTCGACGGCGCGCCGAAGGAGATGAACCTGAAGGAGCTGCTCGAGCACTTCATCGAGCATCGCCATACCGTCATCGTCCGCCGCACCGAGTTCGAGCTGAAGCGCGCGCAGGACCGCGAGCACATCCTCGAAGGCCTGAAGATTGCCGTCGACAACATCGACGAGGTCGTGAAGATCATCCGCAAGTCGAAGGACACGCCGAGCGCAGACGCCAGCCTGCGCAAGCGCTTCAAGCTGTCCGAAAAGCAGTCGGCGGAAATCCTCAACATGCGGCTCGCCCGCCTCACCGCCCTCGAGATCACGAAGCTCGAGGAGGAGCTCAAGGAAGTCCGCAAGTTCATCAAGGAGTGCAAGGAGATCCTCGGGTCGAAGCCGCGGCGCCTGAAGATCCTCAAGGAAGAGCTCTCCGAGCTGGCGCACGGCTTCGGCGACGAGCGGCGCACCGAGATCGTGGCCGACCAGGGCGAGTTCTCGATCGAGGATCTGATTGCGGAAGAGGACATGGTGATCACCGTGTCCCACGCGGGCTATATCAAACGCCTGCCGGTGTCGGCCTACCGGCGCCAGCGGCGCGGCGGTCGGGGCGTGATCTCCGCCCATACCAAGGAAGACGACTGGGTCGAGCACTTGTTCATCGCGTCGACCCACGACTACGTGATGTTCTTCACCCAGCAGGGGCAGTGCTACTGGTTGAAAGTGCACGAGGTCCCGCAGGCGGCCCGGGCCGCGCGCGGCAAACCCATCATCTCGTGCATCGCCATGAAGCCGGACGAGCGCCTCGCGTCCCTTGTACCCGTGCGCGAGTTCTCCGAGGACCAGTTCCTCCTGTTCGCCACCAAACAGGGCGTGGTGAAGAAGACGCGACTGTCGGAGTTCGGCAACCCGCGCTCCGTCGGCATTCGCGCGATCAACATCGAGAAGGGCGACGAGCTGATCGACGTCCAGGTGACGGACGGCCGGAACGACATCGTGCTCGCCACCCATCACGGCATGAGCATCCGGTTCCACGAGAAGGACGTGCGCGACATGGGCCGCACGGCCACCGGGGTGAAGGGGATCGAACTCGACAAGAAGGACCAGGTGATCGACATGGTGGTGGTGCGCCGCAAGTCGACCCTGCTCACGGTCACCGAGAAGGGCATGGGCAAGCGTTCGGAGCTCGACGAGTACCGCGTGCAGCACCGGGGCGGCCGCGGCATCATCACCTTGAAGCGCGCCGATAAGACGGGGAACATCGTCGCCCTCAAGGAAGTGCTCCCCGACGACGAGCTGATGATGATCACCAAGAAGGGGATCATGATCCGCGTGCCGGTCGAGGGCATCCGCATTTCCGGGCGCAACACCCAGGGCGTGAAGATCATGAACCTGGCCCCGGGCGATCTGGTGGTGGACGTGGCCCGGGTCGTGAAGGAAGACGAGGCGGATGACGGCGAGGGCGACGCGGACGACGACGCCGCCCCGCGGGCTTCTGCCAAGGCCAAGAAGGCCCCGCCAAAGGCGAAGGCGAAGGCGAAGCCGAAGCCGACGAAGAAGAAAAAGTAGCGTGGTCACCGCCGAGGACGTCCGGGAAGCGGCCGCGGGGCTCGTGTGGGTGGCAGTCCGCACGCCCCTGCGTTTCGTCGAGCCGCTCAACGCCTACCTGAAGCTCGAGAGCCTGCAGCCTACGGCGGCGTTCAAGCTGCGGGGGGCTTACAACGCGATCAGGCGCCTGCCACAAGCCGCAAGGCGCAAGGGGGTCATCACCTACTCGAGCGGTAATCACGGGCAGGCGGTCGCCTATGCCGCCCAGCTCGTGGGAACCCGCGCCGTGATCGTGATGCCGGAGACGGCGCCGGCCGTAAAGGTGGCGGGTGTGAAGAAGTGGGGTGGGGAGGTAGTCTTCGCGGGTCGCACCTCGGACGACCGGCAGCGCGCGGCCGAGGACATCGCTGCGGGGGACGGGCTCGCCGTCGTGCCTCCGTTCGACCACCCGGACATCGTGGCGGGGCAGGCGACGGTAGGGCTCGAGATCGCGGAGCAGCTTCCCGACGTCCGGACGGTGGTGGTGCCCGTGGGCGGGGGCGGCCTCATCGCCGGCGTGGTGACCGGGCTCGCGGCAGCCGGGAGTCGCGCCCTGGTGTGGGGCGTCGAGCCCGCGGGCGCGCCGAAGCTCAAGCGCTCGCTCGAGGCCGGCCGCCCGGTGCGGCTCGAGCGGACCGCCAGCATCGCCGACGGGTTGATCACACTCAGCGTGGGCGCGGTCCCATTCGCACAGCTCGCGGCGCAGCGCGACCGCGTGGCGGGCGTGGCGCTCGTGGAAGACGACGCGCTGCGCGAGGCGGTACATTTTCTCTGGCAGCACTGCCACCTGGCGGTGGAACCGTCGGGTGCCGCGACCACGGCCGCGGTGCGCTCCGGTGCCGTGCACCCCGTCCCCCCCACGGTGCTCGTGGTGAGCGGCGGCAACGTGGATCCCTCGCTGCTCGAGGATTGAAGACGCGATGCCCGAGCCCGCCGCCAAGATCCTCGTCGCCGACGACGATCAGTCGCTGGTGCGGACCTTGACCTGGATCCTCAAGGAGAACGGGTACGACGTCGTCACCGCGCCCGGCGGCGAGGGGCTCATCGGCAGGCTCGAGGAGGAGCGCCCCAACCTGCTGCTGCTGGACATCATGATGCCGAAGGTCGACGGCCTTCAGCTGCTGGCGAAAATGAAGGCCGACGATCGGTTCCGGGACGTGCCCGTGTTGATGATCTCCTCGATGCCTCCCGAAGAAGCCACCGTCAAGTCGCTGGGCCTGGGCGCGGCGGACTTCATCTCCAAGCCGTTCCGAGTGCGGGAGCTCCTGGCGCGCGTGAAGGCCCACATCCGCTCGGCGCAGGAGCTGGCGCGGGCGCGCGACGAGGCCCAGAGCCGCGCCGCGATCGTCGACATCCTGCACGAGGTCACGGACTCCCTCAAACCCGACGAGATCTACCACATCCTGGTGCGGCGCGTGGCGCGCGTGCTGCAGATCTCCAAGTGCTCGATGGTGCTCGCCAAGCCGGGGGACCAGCTGGGCGTGGTCGTGGCGGCGTACGAGAACCCCATGCTCCGCAACCTCCAGATCGAGCTGGTCCGCTACCCCGAGATCCAGCGGGCCCTGACCACCAGCCGCTCGGTGCTGGTCGAAGACGTGACGTCGGATCCGCTCTACCAGGAAGAGCGCGTACGCTGGCAGCGCGAGCAGATCACCGTGCCCACCCGCTCTGCGGTCGCCCTGCCGTTCTCCATGAAAGACCAGCAGCTCGGCGTCTTCTTCCTGCGGACCACGGGCGAGGATCCGCCGCTCACGCGCGCCGATGCCCAGTTCGCGGAGACCGTGATCCGCACCGCCGTCGCAGCGATCGAGAAAGCGTACGATTTCGAAACCGCCGTGTCGGACAAGAAACGGCTCGAGAAACTCGCGGCGACCGACGCGCTCACCGGCTGCTTGAACCGCCGAGCCCTGTCGGAGGAGCTCGAGGCCGAGCTCGATCGCGCGCGGCGGTACAATCTCGCCCTCACGATCCTGCTCGCGGACATCGACCGGTTCAAGCTGGTGAACGACACGCGTGGGCACATTGCCGGGGACTCGGTCCTGCGCCAGGTGGGCGAGATCCTGCGGCGGGAGGCGCGATCGGTGGACCTGATCGCCCGCTACGGAGGGGAAGAATTCGTCGTCGTGATGCCCGAGACGGCGCTCCAGGGCTCCGTGATCTTCGCCGAGCGCCTGCGGCGGCGCGTGATGCACCACGACTTCGCCGACCCGGGCGAGGACCCGCTCAACCTGACGATCTCGATCGGATTGGCTTCCTTCCCCGACGACCGGGTCACCAGCGCCGACAGCTTCGTGGCCCTCGCCGACCAAGCCCTCTATCGCGCGAAGAACGAAGGGCGCAACTTGGTGCGTCAATGAGCGAACGCCGCTGCCCCAAGTGCGGGACCGTGTACGTCGACAGCGCCCGGTTCTGTCCCCGCGACGGCAACATGCTCGTGGAGGTGCCCGCGAAGCCCGCGCCGGCACGACCCCCTTCCGGCTCCCCCTCGACCGGCGGCACCGCCGCCCGCACGCCACCGCAGGCGAAGCCGGGGCTCGACCGGGCGTCCTCCCTCCTGGGAGAGGTGCTCGACTCGCGTTACCAAGTCCAGAAGAAGCTGGGCGAAGGCGGCATGTCGTACGTCTACCTCGCCCGCGAGGTGTCGACCGGACGCGACGTGGCGATCAAGGTGCTCTCGCCCAAGCTCGCCACCGACCGCAGCTCGGTGGAGCGGCTGCGGCGCGAGGCCGGGCTCGCCATGCGACTCGACCATCCGAATGTCTGCCGCATTCTCCGGCTGGGCGAGTCCGAGGATGGTTTGATCTATCTGGTCATGCCGTTCCTGAACGGCGAGCTGCTCTCGGACCGCGAGGTGAAGGGTGGGCCGATGAGTCTCGCCGCGGGGATCGACGTGCTGCGGCAGGTGTGCGCCGGGCTGCACCATGCGCACGAGGTCCAGATCGTGCACCGCGACCTGAAGCCCGAGAACATCATGCTCGTGGCCGAGGCCCACGGCCGGGACCGGGCGGTGGTCATGGACTTCGGCCTCGCGAAGGAGCGCCGCGCCGATCCGGCCATTGCGAAGCTCACCGCGACCGGCATCATCCTCGGGACGCCGGAATTCATGAGCCCCGAGCAGATCCGCGGGAAGCCGCTCGACGCCCGCTCCGACATCTACGCCCTCGGCATCGTCGCCTTCGAGATGTTCACCGGCAAGCTTCCGTTTCAGGGGCGGAACGCCCAAGAGATGATGATCGCCCGGCTGCGCGGGCAGCCGCAGAAGCTGCGCCAGGTCCGCGCCGATCTCTCCGAGGGCTTGGAGAGCACGCTGGCCCGCGCGATGGAGGCGAACCCCGACGCGCGCTACAACACCGCACTCGAGTTCGCCGACGCGCTGACCGCATCCCACGCCGGCGGCTTCCTGTCCAAGATCAAGGAGAAGCTGAAATAAGGCGTTTCCCCGCCTTCGATCCGCCCGAGTACGTCGAGTGGAAGCCGGACCCCGCCCTCGTGCGCGGCTTCCGGGAGACGATCGAACGAGATACCGAGCGGGCCGCGGTCGTCGCACGGCTTCCGGTCGAGACCCGGCTCGGGCTGTACGCTGGACTGCTGCGCGCGCGGCTGCACGACATTCAGCTCAAGCGCTGGGTGCGCACGGGCGTGATCTCCAAGGCGTGGCTCGGCACGGGCGAGGAGGCCACCACCGTCGGCCCGGTGCATGCGCTCGAGCGCGGTCGAGACGTGGTCGCGCCGATGATCCGGAACGCCGCCGCCTGCTGCGAGCTGGGGCTGCCCGTCAGGGACATGCTGCGCGCCTATCTCGGCAGCGCGGATTCGCCGGCGCGCGGTCGGGACCTCCACGTCGGCGCCTGGGCGCGGGGCGTGCTGCAGCCGATCTCGCACGTGGGCGATATGGTCCCGGTGACCGCTGGAATCGCGCTCACGTTCAAGATCCGCCAGGAGCCGCGCGTCGTCCTCACCTGGGTGGGGGACGGCTCCACCAAGACCGCGGCGGCGCACGAGGGCACGAACTTCGCCGCGGTCCAGAAGCTTCCCGCGATCTTCATCATCCAGAACAATCAGGTCGCGCTCGGCACCCGGCTCGAGCAGCATCACCTGCCCGGCAACTTCGACGAGTGGGCGGCGAGCTATGGCATCGTCGGCGCCGAGTTCGACGGCAACAACGTGCTCGACGCGTATGCGGCGACCAAGCTCGCGGCCGACCGCTGCCGCCGGGGGGAGGGACCGGCGCTGCTCGTCGCCGAGACGTTCCGGATGGGAGGGCACGCGACCCACGACGAGCGCGAGGCGCGCGACACCTTCCCCGCGGCGCTGTTCGAGCAGTGGGGCAAGCGCGATCCGATCGGGATGTACGAGGAATACCTGAAAGCGGACGGGATTACCGTCAAACGGCTCGGCGACATCGAGGCGGAAGTGATCGAGGAGGTGGAGCGCTCAGCGGAACAGGCGCTGCAGAGCCGCGACAGGATGCCGCCGGGCGAGAGCGCGCTGCAGGGTGTGTACGCGAAGCATGGCACGTAGCAGCGAACGTCCCTCGGTGCGCGGGGTAGCGATGCGAGGAAGGAGACTATGAATCGACTCCTCGTGCTCGCAGCGGTTGTCCTCGCCTGCGCGACGCCGGCGGGGGAGACCCCGCCCCCGCCCCCCCCGCCCCCTCCAGGCGGCCAGGACACCGTTCTCATCGCCGGGCATGCGTTGTACGTGCCGCGCGGTTTCACGGTCAACCTGTTCGCCGAAGGTCTGACCGGCGTGCGCTACCTGGCGCTCGGCCCCGGCGGTGCGGTCTACGCCTCCTTGCCCGGCGCGGGCCAGATCGTACGGCTCGTGGACGCGAACGGCGACGGGGTCGCCGACGTGCCGGCGCAGGCCGTGCTCGGCGGCCTCGACGCTCCCTTCAGCATCGTGTTCCGCGGTGACACGATGTACTTCGCCGAGCAAACGGCCGTGAAGCGGCTCGACCCGGGCGCGACCACGCCCATCTTCGCCCGGGGGCTCCGCAACTCGGTGGGCCTCGCCTTTCACCCCACCACCGGTGAGCTTTGGGCGAACAATAACGACCGCGACAACCTGGGCGACAACGTCCCACCCGAGCATCTGAACATTCTCAAGGACGGCAAGTGGTACGGCTGGCCGCAGTGCTATCTTCCGGGACACGCCAACCCCGAGTTCACAGGATTCGACTGCTCCGGCGTCGAGCCGCCGGCGCTGACGGTGCAGGCGCACTCGGCGCCACTCGGCCTCGCGTTCTACACGGGCGCCCGGTTTCCCGCGGACTACGCCGGTGATGCGTTCATGACTTTTCATGGCTCGTGGAATCGCTCGGTACCAACGGGCGCCAAAGTTGTGCGGGTGCAGGTGCAGAACGGCCGCCCCGTTTCGGTCGAGGACTTCGTCACGGGATGGCAGCTGGCCGACGGGTCGCGCTGGGGGCGACCGGTTGGGCTACTCGTGATGCCGGATGGAGCGCTGCTGGTGAGCGACGACACGGGCGATCGGATCTGGAGAGTGAGCTATGGGCACTAGGCCAGTGGAGGTTGGTGAAGGTTGGTGGAGGTTGGTGAAGGTTGCGGGCCTGGTCGGGGTCTCCGGCGGTCTTCTCGCCACGGCGAGACCTGCACTAACCTCCACCGTCCTCCACCAACCTCCACCGACTGACATTCACTCCGAGTACGTCAAATTTCTCAGCGGCCGCGACACCATCACGGCTTACCTCGCCTATCCCGAGCGCAAGGATCCGGCGCCCGCCGTAGTGGTGATCCACGAGATCTTCGGAATGTCGGACTTCATCCGCCAGACCACGGAGCAGCTCGCCAAGGACGGCTTCGTGGCGATCGCGCCCGACCTGCTGTCGCGCCGCGGCGGGACGCCGCCGTCGACCGACGACGCCCGCAAGCTCATCGCCGGGCTCGCCCCCGACACGGTCACGCAAGATCTGGACGCGACCGTGGCGTACGTGAAGCGCCTCAAGGCGGCCCGATCCGACCGGATCGGCGTGATCGGGTTCTGCTGGGGCGGGGGCCAGAGCTTCCGCTATGCCACCAACAACCCGTCGCTCGGCGCGTTCGTCGTCTGTTACGGGCCGGGCCCTGACGCCGTGTCCATCGCGCGCATCCGTGCGAAGGGGCTCGGCGTCTACGCCGAGAACGACGCGCGCATCAACGCCGGCCTGGGCGACGTGGACGCGGCGATCCGGACGTACCACAAGACCTACCGCTACACCGTGTATCCCGGCGTCGGCCACGGCTTCTTGCGGGCGCGTGAAAGGCCGGAGGTCGCGGATAGTGCGTGGCGAACCGTCATCGCATTCTTCAGGGAGAGTCTGGGGCGGTAGGGCGGCAGAAGGCGGCACGGGGCGGCACAAGGCGGCAGCAACTCCCTTGCCGCCTGTTGCCGCCCTATTGCCGCCCCTTGCCGCCCGTGAGGTACTCCCGCGCCTTGTCCAGGGCCGGCTCGTTACCCGCGAGCAGGTCGTTCACCGTCCGCATTACGACGAGGTCGGGTCTCACGCCGACGCCTGCGATCCCCGTGCCGTCGGGAGCCTCGTGGCGGGTGACCGAGAATTGCACGCCCCAGCTCTTCGGCAGCGCGAATGTTGCGACGTCTCCCGGACTCCCGCCGGATGGCTCCCCGATGATGAGACCGCGACCCGTAGCCCGGAACGCAGCCAGAAAGTCCTCTGCCGCGCCGACCGTGGCGCTCGACGCTAGGACGGCGATCGGGCCGCCATAGGCCGGATGGTCGGCGCGAGGCGCAACTGTTCCCGGCTCTGGCCCGTACCAGGTGATGGCGGAGTCAGCCAGGTTCCACGCCCGGAACACGGCTCGATACTGGGGCGTTTTCCAGCGCACGGCGGGGAACGGGCGGTCGGTGAGGCGGGCGAGGATCTGGTAGGCGTATTCCGTCTTGCCGTCCGCGGCGCGGCGCAGGTCCAGCACCAGCCCCTGCACGCGGGCGAAGTCGGGAAACGCGCGGTCGAACTCGCGCACGACCTCTTCGTCCCCCAGTGAAGCGATCCGCACGATCGCGACGCTGCCGGGCAGCGACTCCGTGACGAACGCCGGCGGATCGAGCGGCCAGCGGTCGTTGAGCGACAGGCTGCGGGTGACGCTGAGACCGCGCGGTTCGGCGCCGGGCACGCGAACGAGGAGATGGACCGTGGTGCCCTTGTCGCCCTGGAGCATCCACGCGGCGGCGCGCTGCCACCGGTCGGCCGGTGTGGCCGCCGAGACCTCGGGCAGTACCGAGTCACGGATCCACGTCTCCGCCGGAATACCCTGGACGGCGAGGATCTCGGCGAGTCGTTGGGGACGCGCCACGCGCATCTCGTCGTTCTCTGCATAGTCCAGGATGAAGGGCCGGCGCTCGACGCTGGACAGGAGCAGCGGCGGGCGCGCGATGCGGGAGCGCAACGTCGGGGGTGCGATGACCGCGGCGCGCCCGTCGCCCAGCAACGCGACGAGACGCCGCAACCGGCGGTAGAAGAGCAGGTCCGATTGCGGCTCGGGGGCGAGCTTCAGGTTCGCGACGAGCGCCGAGTCCCAATCGGCCCGCACACGGTCCCAGTACGCGAAGCTGTAGCGCGCCTCCGCCCACACCGAGGCGACCGCCGCCGCGCGCTCGGCGGCAGTGAGCTGTTGTGCGGCGAGCGTCCTCCCCGGAGGAGACGTGACGGCCGCCACGACCAGACACGCGAGGAGCCTCGACGGAGTGTTCACGCGCCTAATCTATCTCCTTCTCTTCATGGCACCGCAGGTGCTGATCTACGTGTACCTGCGCGAGCGCCTCCCCGACCCTACCCGGCCCCGCCAGGCGCACCGGGTGCGTGTCGCGCTGGCCACGCTGTTCATCGTATTCAACCTCCCGTGGCTCGTCGTGGGCCAGCGCGTGTTGTTCGGCGGCAGCATGTGGGGCGTCGGCCGGATCCCGTTCACGGGGCCGTGGATCGCGTGGCAGCTGTTGGGATGGATCTTCTGCGCGCTCGTCACCGTCTACCTGCTCGGCAAGGCGGTATGGTGGCTCGTGCTGAGGCTGCGCGGTGCGCGGTACGCGGTTGCCGCCGCGGCCGACCGCAACGCCGCCGCGCTCGGGGAGCAACCGCGCACCGCGGACGGCGCACGCGTTCTCTCACGTCGTCGTTTCCTAGTCCGCGCCACGTACGCCTACGCCGCCGCCGGAACCGCCCTCTCGGCGTACGGCATCTGGAGCGCCTACCGGCTTCCCCAGGTCACGCGCCGCACGCTCGTGTTCCCCGATCTGCCACCCGGGCTCGATGGGCTCAAGCTGCTCCACCTCTCGGACCTGCACGCCGGCATCCACCTCGGCGAGGACGTGATGCAGGAGATCGTGGCGCAGGCGAACGCGCTCCGGCCCGATCTGATCGTGCAGACGGGAGACATGATCGACATCTCCCGCGCCTACATCCCGCCATACGTGCGTGCGTTCCGCGGGCTCTCGGCGCCGCTCGGTGTGGTGACGGTGCTCGGCAACCATGACCGATACACCGGCGAGGGTGAGGTCATCCGCGGCTGTCGGGACGCGGGCCAGGTATTCGTGCAGAACGGCTGTCATGTGATCGAGCGCAACGGCGCGGTGCTCGCGCTGCTCGGTATCGACGATCCGCACAACTGGCGGGCCGACGATCCTCAGCCAACAGACGTCGCCGCGGCACTCGCCGCCGCGCCTCCAGCTCCCCACGCCTTCCACGTGCTGCTCGCTCACCGTCCCGGCGCCTGGGACACGGCCGTACCGCACGGCATCCCGCTCACCCTGGCGGGGCACATCCACGGCGGCCAGTTCTATCTGCCGCTGATCGGTTGGTCGGCCGGGAGCCTGATAACGAAATACGTGATGGGGCACTTCCAGCGAGGGAACAGCCAGTTGTACGTCAGCCGAGGGATCGGCGTCGTGGGTGTCCCGATCCGGGTGTTCGCGCCGCCGGAGATCGAGCTCTTCGAGCTGCGGCGTGTTTGACGACGTCGGGGTCTCGCTTCGCGACAAAAATACGCAGTCGCTCCGCGAGACCCCGACGCCGTCAATGCTGGCCGGTGAGAGCCCGCCCGAGCCCGGCGCAGCGACTGCGTCTTTTTGTTGCGGAGCCGGGCTCGGGTGGGCGATCACCCGCGCGTCGCGGCAATCGCGTCCCACGCGCCATCCAGCGCGAGCTTCACTCCCGCGTGCGTTTCGGGCCACTCTTTGGTCGAAACTCGATCGATCACGACTGTCACCACGCCGAGCCACACGCCGGCCCACACCTCGGCGGCGCCGGCCTTCACCGAGCCGTCGGCCTTGCCCTGCGCAATGAGGCTTTCGAGGCCGAGACGGAAGTCACGCGCGGTCTTGCGACTCTCGTCGTCCAGCAGATCTTCGTGGCGCTGGATGAAGAACAGCCGGGCGACGGGCGCCTCGTGCGCCGCCCCCGTCACGAGGCCGCGGGAGAGCTCCGCGAGCTTCTCGCGCGGTCCCACCTTGAGCGCGTCCGCGTCCTTCACGAGCTGCCCCGCCCAGCGTGCCGCCGTGCGGTACAGTTCGTTGAAGCAATGCTGCTTGCTCGTGAAATGCCGGTAGATTGTGCCCTCCGCCACGCCGGCCTTCTTCGCGATCTGTGGCGTCGTGGTCTCGTGGTAGCCCTGCGCGATGAACAGCTCGAGCGCCGCTCGCACGAGCCGCTCGCGGGTGAGGTCGGCCTGGGTCATCGGAAGCGAATCTAACGCGGCCTACCGTCGCCTGCCGGGACCGTCTAGCTTTCCGCCGCTCATTTTTCCTCGTCACTACGCGGAGGCGGTTGCGCGATGCGCATGCTGGTGCTGGGAGCGGGACTTCAGGGATCCGCCTGCTCCTATGATCTGCTGCGGCAGCCCGGCGTGGAACGGGTCACCATCGCCGACCTGAAGCCCGAGCGCATTCCAAGCTTCCTTGAGCCCCACGTCGGAAAACGACTCGCGCTCCTCAAGCTCGACGTGCAGGATGGCGCCGCCCTGCGCGCCGCGATGGCTGGTCACGCAGCGGTCCAGAACGCGGCGCCGTACTACTTCAACCTCGAGGTCTCCCGGGCCGCGGTGGACGCCGGCGTCCACTGCGCCGACCTGGGCGGCAACACGGAGATCGTCTTCCAGCAGAAAGAGCTGGACGCGGAGGCGAAGCAGCGCAACGTCTCGGTGATCCCGGACTGCGGCCTCGCGCCCGGGATGGTCAACGTGCTCGCGGCCGAGGGGATCCGGCGGGTCGGCGACGCGGAGTCCGTGAAGGTCTACGTCGGCGGGTTGCCCCAGCACCCCGAGCCCCCACTCAACTACCAGATCGTGTACTCGCTCGAGGGCGCTCTCGACTACTACACGACGCCATCTTGGGTGCTGCGCGACGGCAAGCCGGCGCGCGTAGACGCCCTCTCCGAGGTCGAGCACGTGACGTTTCCGCCGCCGGTGGGCCAGCTCGAGGCATTCCACACCGGCGGCGGCATCTCCACGCTGCCGTGGGCGTACGAGGGCAAGGTCCGCACGATGGAGTACAAGACGCTGCGCTACCCGGGGCACATCGGGATCATGCGGCCGATCCGCGAGCTCGGCCTCCTCGATCTCACTCCCGTCAAGGTGAAAGGGAAGGAAGTCGTGCCGCGCGACGCGTTCATCGCCACCGTGTCACCCAAGCTCACGAAGCCCGAAGGGCGTGACCTGGTCGCGCTGCGGGTCGAGGTGCGGGGAAGAAACGGGACGCCGGTCGCGTGGCAGCTGCTCGACTACTCGGATGAGGCGCACGGCATCAGCGCGATGATGCGGACCACGGGGTACTCGCTCGCCATCACCGGCCTCATGCAGGTGGACGGCCGCATCACCGCGAAGGGCGTGCGCACACCCGACGAGGCGGTGCCGTTCGATGACTACGTCGCCGAGCTCGCGAAGCGGGGCGTTGAGATTCGGGAGCTCTAACTCCGCACTCTAGTAGCACCAACTCGTCCCAAACAGGAACCGGCCCCCGTCGCTCCCGTGGCCGTAGCCCATCACCAGGAGTGAATTGCGGAGCAGGCGCACCGCCAGCTCGGCGCCGCCGCTGCGGTGGAGACCGGTGCTGGTGAGCCGGACCGCCTCCCTCCGCTCGAACACGCGGCCGGCGTCGTAGAACGCGACCAGCTTGACCTCGACTACGCTCGGGACCGAGATGAGTGCGTAGCGCGCCTCCACGCCGCCGATCAGCTTGCCCGGCCCCGTGAACCGACCGTTGTAGTATGCCCGGAGCGAGTAGTAGCCGCCCAGCGCCACGAAAGGCCGCTCCGGCGACTCCATCAGCTCCTGCGCCGCCAGGGGCGGGTTCCCGCCGGTGCCCTCGGCCGCCACCCGCCCCGCCAGAACCAGCGGCGGGAACGGATGCGCATAGACCCGGGCACTCGTCGTCGTGCGCGTATAACCCGTCCCGCTCGCGAACAGCGCTTCCGCGGCGACGCCGCGATGCGGGTCGATTTCGTTGTCCCGTGTATCGAGGACGACGCCGGCGCGGAGTACCTTGTCGGTGAAGGGGATCGTGCCCGGATCGACCACCCCCGCGGTGAGATCGTCGCGAAACACACTTCGTCCCGGCAGGGCGCGGAAGTCGGAGTGGTCAATCGAAGCACCGGCCAGGATCCGCAACGGTCCGATCACCCGGCGCTGCACGGTGGCGCGCACAAACTGGGTGGTGCGGCTGACCTTGTAGAAGTACGAGCCGGCACTCGTGACGCTGTCCCTCGAGTACGGCGTTTCGTTTCCCAAGCCGTAATAGCCGAGTCGGTTCACCCGCACGGCGCCGAAGGTGAGTCCGGCCCGCCAGCCGGCCCACCACGCCGGTGCCTGCGCGTCCACGACGAACGCGTAGCTGCCCTGCGTACTGGCCCCGGCATCGAGGTTGATCGACGCGAAGTTCGGCTCCGGCCGCTGGGCGAAGCCGAGCGGGCTGTAGCGCCCGTAGTGGAGACCGACCCACAACCCATCGCCCGGGCTGTGGGACAGATTGGGATAGAAGGTGGCCCGCCAGTAGCGCTGCGCCGAGAGCGTCCCCCCCCTCCCCGGCGCGGCGGCCGCGAGCAGCGCGAGCGCGACGCTAGCGGCTCGCAGCGGGCCGCTCGTACAGATACGCCGTGTCCCGGAGCTTCGCGTCTTTCCCGTCGTGGGCGGCGTAGCTCCCCGGGTAGAGCGAAGCGGCCCCAAACTCGCCGCGCTTGTTCACCGCGTAGTAGTTGAGGCCGAACTTCGGCTTGCCGTCGGCGCCGAGCAGACGCGGCTCGGTGAGCTGGACGACCCGTTTCAGCGTATCGAGGCACGCATCGGTGGGCTTGAGCCCGCGGCGCATCAGCTCGACCGTCAGAAACCCGCCGCACACCTTGATATTCGACTCGCCGCGGCCGGTCGAGCCCGCGGCGCCGATGTCGTTGTCGGTGTACTGGCCCGCACCGATGATCGGGCTATCGCCCACCCGGCCCGGGATCTTGAACGCCAGGCCGCTGGTGGTCGTCACGGAAGAGATGTCGCCCTGGGGGGTGACGGCATCACAGTTGATGGTGCCGGTGGGCCGGACGGATATGTCCTGGGTCTCGGGCACGTCCAAGTAATCGTCCGTCGGGTTCAAATTCGCCCGCCAGTGCAGCCACACTTCGCGCGCGTGCGGGGTGAGCAGGTCTTCCTCCTTGAAGCCGTACTGCAGCGCGAACCGCTTCGCGCCCTCCCCGACCAGGAAGATGTGGTTCGTGTACTTGAGCACGAGCTTTGCTACCTCGGAGGGCGTCTTGATCCCCTCGAGCGCGCCCACCGCGCCGGCCCGCCTGGTGGGTCCGTGCATGCACGACGCGTCGAGCTGCACCACGCCGTCGGCGTTGGGCAGCCCGCCGTAGCCTACCGAGTCGTCGTTCGGGTCGAGCTCCTGGATCTTCACACCCTCGATCACCGCATCCAGCGTGTCCGCCCCCTGCAGCAGCAGGTCGAACGTCTTTTGCACAGCCCGCAGGCCGTTGGCGCTCGCAACGGCGACGGGTTTTGCCGCCCATCGGCTCCGGGGCGGGAGCGGCCGCGGCGGCCGCATCGGAAACGGGATATCGCGCGCCCGTGTGACCGCGACGCCAACGGCGGCGGAGGTGAGGAATGCACGACGCGACAGCAGGTCGGACACGGAGCGACTCCCTGTGAAATGCGCGAGCGTAGGTTGCGCCGCCGGGCGGGCGCTGTCAACTTGCTCCCCGTGGACTTCGCAGATCCGCCGAGCCTGCGCGGGGTGATACGCGGGATCCTGAGCGTGGCCATGGCGCTGGTCAGCCTCGCGCTGGTCGTGGTATCGATCGGTGCGGGGCACATCGAATGGCGGCTCGTCGCCCTGGTGCTCGCGCTGTGGGGCGCGTGGGGGTTCTTCGACTCGTTGTTCGGATGGGTGCTCGAGCCGCTCGGCCGGTTCGTGGGCGACGCACTGACCGGCGGGTCGATGCCGGGCGACAGCACGATCACCATTCAGGACGAAACGGCGATGCTCGAGCACCTGGTCGCCGCCGATCCGCCGCCGCCGCCCCACCGCGTCGTGCTTGCCGGCATCCGCCTCGCCGAGATCTACCGCACGCACGAGCACGATGCCGCCAAAGCGGAGGCCGTCATCGCCCGGCTGATCAGCCTTTATCCCGACGCGCCCGAGCTCAAGTATGTCCGCCCCGCTTGAGCTCTCGCTGGTCATCCCGGTGTACAATGAGCGCGAGAATCTACCGGTCCTGGTCGAGGAGATCGGCCGAGCGCTGGCCGGCCGCGTGGCGGGAGGGCGCTACGAGATCGTGGCCGTGGACGACGGCTCGACCGACGGCTCGCTCGAGGTGCTCAAGGCGCTGAAGCGCGACCACCCCGAGATCCACATCGTGGCGTTCGCCGCCAACGCGGGTCAGACCGCCGCTTTCGCCGCGGGCTTCGGCGCGGCCCTCGGGCGCGTCATCGTCACGCTCGACGCGGATTTGCAGAACGACCCGGCTGACATTCCCGCCCTCGTTGCCGAGCTCGAGCGGAGCGGGGCTGCGGCGGTCGTCGGGTACCGCGTGGACCGGCGGGACTCGGGCTGGAAGCGGCTGCAGAGCCGTATCGCCAACGATATACGCAACCGGCTCAATCGCGAGACGATCCGCGATACCGGCTGCTCCCTCAAGGCGTTTCGCGCCGAGGCGCTGCGCCGGCTGCCGCTGTTCAACGGGATGCACCGCTTCCTGCCGACGCTCGTCAGGATGCAAGGGGGTCGGGTGACCGAGGTGCCGGTGCACCACCGGACCCGCCGCTTCGGGAAGACGAAGTACGGGATGTGGAACCGTGTATTCCGCGCGTTGCTGGACGCGCTCGCCGTGCGCTGGATGCAGCGCCGGACGTTGAGCTATCGGGTGCGGGAGGAGCTGCCATGAACCACGACGAATGGGTGCAGCAGATCGACCTCGAGCTGGACGGCGAGCTGAGTCTCCCCGAGCGTGCCGCGTTGGCGCGCCATCTCGCCGGGTGCCGGCACTGCGCCGAAGCGCGCGTGAGCCATCTCGAGCTGCGAGTTGCGTTCGCCCGGTCCGCCGGCGAGCCGCACGCGCGCACGGTCCCGCGTCCGCGGATCCGCGGGCGCACGCTAGCGCTGTGGATGACGGCGAGCCTCGTCGCCGGCGCGGCGGCCGGCTGGTTGGGGCACGGCCGGTGGGGCGGGCCGGGGTCGGAATCGATCGAGGCCACTCGTGCGACCTTCCTGGCGCGCTAGCCTGATCCTCGCGGCGCTGGGGGTGGGGGCGTGGGTTGGAGTCACGGCCGCGCCACAGGCTCCGAATTACCGGGTGACGTACCATCTGCGGGTGGTCGAGCGCGCCGCAGGCGAGACGCGCCTGCTCGCCAGCGCCGCGGTGACCGGCCCGCCGGAGACGGACCTGCGGCTCGGGCTCGAGGCCCGCACGAGCGAGCTCCAAGGCTTGCTCGGCACGCTCCCCGAGCCGGACACCGTGAACCTGGCGGGGCTGTTCTTCAGCCGGCGCCAGGTCGGCCGGTCGCGTCGCGGATTGCCGTTGTGGGAGGAAGACAGCTACCGTCGCTGGTCTCGGGTCCCGTGGGGCGGAACCACCCTGCTGTACCCCTTCGGGCCGCCGGGCGTCGGCCAACGGCGCGTGGTCTGGGTGGAGATCACCATGAGCCGCGAGTTCGCCGCCGGCGAGACCCGAGCGAGCGAGGAGGTGACGATCATCGACAGTGCCATCGCCTTCACGGCCCAGGCGGTGATCCCGCCTCGGCGCGTGACGGTGCGCATGTTGCTGGTGCGAGGCGACACGGCGTCGAGCCCGCAGGTCGTGGACCTCGTTCCCGAGACCGACGGCCGCCGGGTCAGGTTCAGGCTGGGCCGCGAGACTCTGGATCTCGATGTGGCCCTGGAGCGACCCGAGCCGCCCCGGACCGGCCGCGACAGCGCGCTCGCCGTGTCCGTGGACGTCGTCTGCCTGCGGGTCGTCGTGCCGGAGTCGGCTGGGGGGCCCCGGGTCCGTTGCGGCCGGCTCGACAACATCGCGCGGCGCGTTGCGCTCACCGGCGGCGACACCCTCATGGCGACCTTCCGCTGGCCGGCGGCGCGCTGAGCGCGGTATTATCCACGGATGGTCCGGAAGCCGCGGCTCGACCCTGCGATCTTCCACCTCCCCATCGAGAAGATGCGGGAGGGCTACTACTCGGATAAGTACTTCGTCCGCACGCGTGAGCTGCTGCTCAAGGACGACCAACGCCCGTGCGTCACGATGCAGGTGTTCGGCAAGGCGCACGCCTTCCTCGGCGGCATCGATGAGGCGATCGCGATTCTCAAGCTCTGCAGCATGGAGTGGCCGGAGCTCGAAGTCTCGGCGCTGTACGACGGCGACGAGATCGCGCCGTGGGAGACGGTGCTGCTCATCGAGGGCCCGTACGACGCTTTCGCCCACCTCGAGACCCTGTACCTGGGTGTCCTCGCCCGCCGCACCAAGGTCGGGACCAACACCCGCCGTGTGGTGGAAGCGGCCAAGCCCAAGCAAGTGATGTTTTTCCCCGCCCGGCACGACCACTGGCTGGTACAGACCGGGGACGGGTACGCGGCGCACATCGCCGGCGCGATCGGCGTGTCGACCGACGCGCAGGCTTCGTGGTGGGGCTCCGAAGGCGTCGGCACGGTGCCGCACGCGCTCATCGCCGCCTACGGCGGCGACACCGTGCTCGCCTCGAAAAAGTTCGCCGAGCTCATGGACGGCGGCATGCGTCTCATCACCCTCGTCGACTTCGAGAACGACTGCGTCGGGACGGCGCTCAAGGTGGCGCGCGCGCTGGGCGAGCGGCTCTATGGCGTACGGATCGACACGTCGGAGACCCTGGTGGACAAGTCGGTGATTCCGCAGATGGGCACCTTCAAGCCGACGGGGGTCAACCCGCAGCTCGTCTGGAACGTGCGCCAGGCGCTCGATCGGGAGGGGTTTCAGCACGTGCGGATCGTCGTTTCGGGCGGGTTCACCGTCGAAAAGATCCGGCAGTTCGAAGAGCAGGAGGTGCCGGTCGACATGTACGGCGTGGGGTCGAGCCTGTTCCAGGGCCGTTTCGACTTCACCGCGGACGTGGTGCGGGTCGAGGGGAAACCGCTCGCGAAGGTGGGTCGGAGCTACCGGCCCAACCCCCGCCTGGAACGCGTCGAATGATGTAGCGGCGCAGCATGCTGCGCCCTTACGGTTTGAGGTGCTTGTCGTACCACGCCAGGTATCGTTCCAGCCGGTCGCGCCGGTAACTCGGCTTGTTGATGCCGTGGTGCTGACCCGGATAGATCACCAGCTGGGTTTCCACGCCGAGGCTTCGGAGCGCCTGGTACATCTGCTCCGAGTTGAGGAGCGGGACGTTGAAGTCCTTGTCGCCGCACAGGAACAGCGTCGGCGTGGTGATGCGGTCGGCGTGCAGGAACGGGGAAGACAGCCTGACCCAGGTGTCGGCGGCTTTCCAGGGTGCGCCCAGCTCGACTTCGTATTCCCGCACATACTGATCGGTGCCGTAACCGGCGAGCACGTTGGAGATGCTCGCCCCGCTCACGGCCGCCTTGAAGCGGCGGTCCTGGGCGATCACGTAGTTCGTGAGGATGCCGCCGTAGCTCCATCCGCCGACCCCCAGCCGCGCGGGATCGGCCAGCCCCTGCGCCACCGCGTAGTCGACCGCGGCGAGCACGTCCTGGGCATCCTTGTTCCCCCAGTCCGCGAAGATCGCCGCGGAAAACTGCTCGCCCCGGCCGGAGCTGCCGCGTGGGTTCGCGACGAGCACGAGATAGCCGTGACCCGCGAGGGTCTGGAGCTGGAAGTCGAACTCGTTCTGGTACTGCGACACGGGCCCGCCGTGAATGCGCAGGATCGTCGGGTAACGCTTTCCCGACACGAAGTCGGGCGGCTTCACCGCGAAGCCGTTGATCGCCGTGCCGTCGCGGCTCTTGAAGCTGATCGGCTCCACGCCGCCGAGGTTGACCCGGGAGAGCCACTCGTCGTTCTGACGCGACAGCGGCCGTAGCGTCGTGCCGTCCAGGGCGAACACTTCGGCCGGCGCGAGCGGCGTGGACGCGAGCACGGCGAGCTTGCCATTTGCCCCTGCGGCGAACGCGCTCACGACCCGCGGGCCCGATACCAGCCGATCGATCGCTCCGCCCGCCGCCGGCACGCGCGCGAGCCCGATGGCCCGGTCGTCTTCGAGCAGGAAGGTGATGGACGACCCGTCGGCCGACCACACGGGGCTCGTCACGTTGCGATCGAGCGCCGCCGTGAGGATGCGGGGCGCGCCCTCCCCTCCGGCGGCGGACACGACGGCGAGCTTCTGAACAGCGTAGTAGATGAACTTGAGCGGGCCGCCCTGGAGGTAGGCGATCGAGCGGCCGTCGGGGCTCCAGGTCGGGCGGCTCTCGGTGTCGGGATCGTTGTCCGGGCCGTCGAACGTCGTGAGCTGCCGTGGCGCCGCGCCCCCTCCGCCCGCGTCGATCACGTACAGGTCCCAATTGCTGTCACGGTCGAAGTCGGGACGCCGCTTGCTCACGAACACGAGCGCCTTGCCGTCGGGCGACCACGCGGGCAGGAGCTCGTCGTAGTCCCCCGACGTCAGCATCGTCGTCTTCCCCGACTCCACGTCGAGTACGTAGAGGTGCCGGCGCCGCTTGCCGAGGTAGCCGCCCTCGTCCTGCTTGAATTGGAACCGGTCGATCACGATCGGAGGTGGGGTCTTGGGCTTGGCCGTGTCGGCGTCCTCCACGACCAGTGCGATCCGCTTCCCGTCGGGTGCCCACACGTAGTCATCCACATCGCTCTGCAAAGTGGTGGCCTTGCGCCCCTCGCCGCCCAGGCGGTCGAGCAGCCAGAGCTGAGTGTGTTCGTCTTCACGGCTCGAGAGGAACGCGAGCCACCGTCCGTCCGGGCTCCAGCGCGGCGTGTCTTCGCCCTGTTTCGATGTGGTGAGGCGGACGTTGCGCGTGCCGTCCCAGCTCGCCATCCAGACCGCGCTCCTGTTCCGGTCTTCGGCGGTGTCGGGGGTCGAGACGGTGTAGGCCACCCAGGCGCCGTCCGGTGAGATCTGGGGCTCGCGCACGTCCCGCACGCGAAGCACGTCGTCCAGCGAGAAGGGCCGCGGTGGCGCGGAGCGCCTCGGGGCTGCGGGCGCTTGCGCGCCGAGTGCCGGCACCAGCGCCAGCGCGGCGAGCGCCGGGAGGAGGTTCTGGAACATGCGAGAGCCTAACCCGGCTCTTGCACTTCGTGCCAGAGTGAATATTTTTCCGTAACGATGAATATTAATGCACAGGTGCCGGTAGGCGTGCTCGGGGCTTCCGGCTACGTGGGGCAAGAGCTGTTGCGGCTCCTCGCCGGCCATCCGAGCGCGTCGGTGGCGTTCGCAACGGCCGAGTCGGCCGCGGGCCAGCGACGCGAGGGCGTCGAGTTCGTCCGGATCGAGGACGCCCCGATGGCGCGGGCCGAAATCGTGCTGTCCGCGCTGCCACACGGCGTGTCGGCGCGCTACGTGCAGGCCGCCAGGGGTCTCGGCAAGCGCGCGGTGGATCTGTCCGCCGACTTCCGCCTGTCCCCCGACGCCGTGTACGGGCTGACCGAGGTCACGCGCCCCGACGTCGCGTCCGCAGACCTCGTGGCGAACCCCGGCTGTTACCCCACCGCGGCACTGCTCGCCCTGCTCCCCCTCGCTCGGGGCGGCTTGATCGACCAGTCCCGGGAGGTGGTCATCGACGCCGCGTCGGGTGTCACCGGCGCGGGGCGCACGCTCAAGCGGGACCTTATGTTCGGGGAGGTGGCCGAAGACTTCCGCGCCTATGCGGCCGGAAACGAGCACCGCCATCTCCCGGAGCTCAAGGCGACCCTCGCGCGCGAGGGCGGATTCACCGGCGACCTCGTCTTCACGCCTCATTTGCTCCCCGTCAAGCGCGGCATCCTCGAGACGATTCACGTCCCGCTCACGAGGGGCCTCGATCGCGCGACGGCGGAGGCGATCTACGAGACGGTGTACGCCAACGAGCCGTGCGTAGCGGTGCTGCACGACGCGCTGCCGTCGCTCAAGGACGTCGTGTATCGCAATCGCGTGGCCATCGGCGTCGCGGCCGTGGCGAACGTCCGTCGGCCGCGCCTCACGGTGATCGCCGCGATCGACAACCTGGTGAAAGGCGCGGCGGGGCAGGCGATTCAGAACATGAACGTCATGCTCGGGTTGCCCGAGACGGCGGGGCTCACGTGCTGAGCACCCGAGTCGTCAAGCTGGGCGGCAACGAGCTCGAGCGCGCCGGCTGGCTGGCGACGTGCGCCCGGGCGCTCGTGCGGCTCGACCCCGTCGTTGTGGTGCACGGTGGGGGGCGGGCCGTGAGCGCGCTGTCGCGCCGGCTCGGCCTGCCGGTCGAGAAGCGGGGCGGGCGGCGGGTCACGAGCCCGGAAGTGGCGGAAGTGGTCGAACTGGTCATGGGCGGTCCGGTGAACCGGCACGTGGTGACGGCGCTGCGCGCCGCCGGACTCGACGCGGTCGGGCTGTCGGGCGTGGACGGCGGCTTGCTCACTGCCCGGCCCGCCCCGGGCGGGCTGGGTCACGTCGGCGAGATCGCCGCGGTGCGCGTCGCGCTGCTCGAGAGCTTCCTGCTCGCCGGGCTTACACCGGTGATCGCCCCCATGGCGCCGGACGCCTCCGGTGCGGAGGGGCCACCGCTCAACGTGAATGCGGACGACGCGGCGGCGGCGATCGCCGGTGCGCTCGGGGCTGCCGAGCTGTTGTTGGTCTCGGACGTGCCGGGCGTGGAGGTGGACGGGGCGGTGAGTCCCGCGCTCGAGGCGGGCGACGTCGAGACGCTCATCGAGCTGGGCGTGGCGGCCAACGGTATGGCGGCCAAGCTCCGCGCGGCGACCGCCGCGCTCCGTGGCGGCGCCCGCGCCGTCCGCATCGGCGATCTGCATCTCTTCGACGACGCCCGAGCGGGCACGCGGATCCTCGCCCCCGCCGTCCAGCCGGCGTGACGGCTCTCCCCTCGGGCGCGTCGGCCATGCCGACCGCCCCAGCGCTGCTCGACGTCTACGCCCGCGTCGGCCCCCTGTTCGTGAGAGGGGAAGGCGCCGAGCTCATCGCCGAAGACGGGATGCGGTATCTCGACTTCGTGGCGGGGATCGGCGTGAACGCGCTCGGCTACAATCATCCCGTCATCCGCGCGGCCATCGAGCGCGCCCTCGGCTCGGGGCTCATCCACGTCTCCAATCTCTACCGCAGCGAGGCCGGCGAGCGGCTCGCGGAGGAGCTGGTCACTCGTTCATTCGCGGACCGCGCCTTCTTCTGCAACTCGGGCGCCGAGGCGAACGAGGCCGCGTTCAAGTTCGCCCGCAAATGGTCGGGCAAGAGCGAGATCGTCGCGTTTTCGGGCTCGTTTCACGGGCGACTGTTCGCGACCCTCGCGGCCACCGACCGTGCCGACTATCGCAAGCCGTTCGAGCCGCTCGTGCCGGGCATCCGCATCGTCGCGCGCGAGGACTGGGCGGCCGTGGATCACGCCGTATCGGCGTCCCGCACCGCGGCGGTGATCGTCGAGCCGGTGCAGGGGGAGGGCGGCGTGCGGCCCGTGGATGCCGAGTGGCTGGGATTCGTGCGCGAGCTGTGCGACTCCCGAGGCGTGGCGGTCATCTTCGACGAGGTGCAGTGCGGTCTGGGCCGCACGGGGACGCTGTTCGCCTACGAGCAGGCCGGCGTGGTGCCCGACATCCTCACCCTGGCGAAGCCGCTCGCCGGCGGTCTGCCCATGGGGGCCGTGCTCGTGACGAGCGCCGTCGCCGCGGCGTTGAAGCCGGGCGACCACGCCACCACGTTCGGCGGCGGGCCGCTCGTCGCCGGCGTGGCCCTCGAGGTGGTGCGCACGCTCGCCGATCCCGCGTTCCTCGCCGACGTGCGGCGCAAGGCCGAGTGGCTGGGTGCGCGCCTCGCCCGGCTCGCCGCCGGGGCGCCGCGAGTGCGCGAAATGCGCGGTCGGGGTCTCATGTGGGGGCTCGAGCTGGCCGAGCCGGCCGCCCCGATCGTCGCGGCGGCACGCGAGCAGGGGCTGCTGGTGGTGACGGCCGGGCCGCAGGTGGTCCGCCTGCTTCCACCGCTCGTGATCACGCTGGAGGAGCTGGAGCGGGGGGTCGCGATTCTGGAGGAGATCCTCGCGTGAGTGTGCTACCGCACGGGGAGCAGGGAGCGGGGAGCAGGGAGCCGTACCCGCCGGAGAGAGCCGGAGATCCGGCCCGCGGCGGAGCGTA
>WNGD01004400.1_pt1 | contig 36616 bp, 32 predicted proteins | sample 5400671 | NCBI WGS metagenome assembly WNGD01 (sample SAMN13153369, study PRJNA577476) | soil metagenome | isolation source: 40 cm soil or saprolite under grassland replicate 2 | place: USA:California | collected 2016-06-15 | reverse complement strand
CGGAACCACACGACCGTCATCACGATCCACAGCATCAACCCCCCCAGGACCCACATCAACAAGCCGCCAATCTGTTGATCCTCGAGCGGCGACAAGCCCCAAACGCGCGGCCCGGCGGCGTAGAACGGATAGAGCACGGAATCCGATAGCGAGATCAACGCGCCCGTCACCGACATCGGAATGCCGAGCAGGAACAGGTACAACAGCTGGAGCAGGTGCGGAATGCGCGGCAGCTCCGGAACGGGGGAGAGCACCGGCCACCACATGATCACCGCGGTGGTGAGGAAAACGAGGTGCTGGACGATATGGAGGTTGTGATGACGCAGCGCGGCCTCATACAACACCGGCACGTGCCAGATCACGATCGGCGCCGTGAACAGGACCGCCGCGGCCAGCGGCCGCGTCACCACGCGTCCCAGTGCCATGACCCACTTCGGCCGCAGCAGTGGCCGCACGACGCCGGCGGGACAGCCGTACAGCAACAGCGGCGGAAAGACGAGCGTCAGCACGAGATGCTGCGCCATGTGCGCGCTGAACAGGTAGGTGTCGGAGAGGTTATGCAGGGGCCCATTCAGGGCGAGAAACAGCACGACCAACGCGCCGGCAAAGCTTGCAACGTGCCGACGTACCGACCTGAGGCCTCCTAAATAGACATAAAGCCCGCCCAACAGGACGAGTCCTGCCACCACGCTCGGGTGTAGATCCCAACGATTCCAGGCTGGAACAGCCTGCGGAATGATCAATGTCCAATGATCAATGATCATTGATCATTCTTTAGCTCCGTAGCCGCACCGCTCCATAAAAGATGAACAGCAGGCTGACCGCCACGGCGAGCGCCAGCAGCAGCGGCCCGCCGAACAGGAACGCGAAGAAGCGATTATCGAATTTGAGATGCATGTAAAACATCACGACCAGCGCGAACTTCACCGCCGACAGCACCAGCAGCACCGGGACGAGGACTCCCTGAAACGCCGGCACGTAGAACACGCCGACCTCGATCAGCGTGATCATCACGAGGATCGCGGCGACCCGTAAATAGGTGCCCGTTGTCGGGTGTACTTGCTCGCTCATCCAGCCCTTCCCTGTCGCGTCATTGAATCAGGTAGACGACCGTGAAGATCACGATCCACACGACGTCCACGAAGTGCCAATACAGTCCCGTGATTTCTACCGTGAGCGCATTCTTGGGACCGAGCCTCCCGCGCAACGCCTGGATCCACAGCGTCAACAGCCAGATCACGCCCACGGTCACGTGCGCGCCGTGTGTCCCGGTGAGTACGTAGAACGTCGAGCCGAACAGATTCGTCGTGAGCCCGAGCCCCTCGTGCACGAAGTGGCTGAACTCCCAGAACTGCCCACCCAGGAACACGAGGCCCAGCAGCGCCGTCACGAGCAGCCACAGCTTCCCCTGCTTCATGTCGCCGCGCTGCACCGCCGCCAGGGCGAGCACCATCGCGAGGCTCGACATGAGCAGGTCGAACGTGCTGAACGAGGTGAATGGGATGTTCAGGATCTCGTGCGGGTACGGCCCGACGAGGCTTCTTCCTTTATAGACGAGATACGTCGAGATGAGCGAGCCGAAGAGCAGGCATTCCGAGCCGATGAACGCCCAGAACGCCATCTTGCGGCTGTCGATCCCCATGCTCGTGCGGTGAGCCTCGTGCGCGTGTGCCATTTTACATCTCGAAGGGCTCGTAAGCCCAGCGGTAGATCCCCACGACCACGACGAGGGCGCCGGCGATTACGACGGGGAGCAGATGCGACAGGGCGCCGATCGCCATCACCGGCAGGCCCAGGGCCGTGATCATCGGCCACCACGAGCCGCCCGGCACATGGATCGGCGCCGGTGGCCGCTCCGGCAGCGGCGCCATGGGCGCGTGCCGCTCCGTTCGCCACAGCGGCATGCGGCTCTCGACCGAGGGGATGACGGTGAAGTTGTAGACCGGCGGCGGCGAGGGAATCGCCCATTCGAGCGTCGCCCCGCCCCACGGATCGTTGGGCGCAGTAACCGGCCGGCGGTAGGTGCGCAGCAGATTCACGAGGAACACGAGCGTGGCCACACCGATGAGGAAGGCGCCGATCGTCGAAGCCAGGTTGAATCCGGCGACGCCGAGGTCCGCAGAATAGGTGTAAATGCGCCGCGGCATGCCCAGCAACCCGGAGAAGTGCATCGGGAAGAACGCGAGGTTCATGCCGATCAGCGTCAACCAGAAATGCCATTTGCCGAGCGTCTCGGAGAGCAGGCGCCCGGTCATCTTGGGCCACCAGTAGTACATCCCCGCGAACAGACCGAGAATGGTCCCGCCGAACAGCACATAGTGAATGTGCGCGACGATGTAGTACGTATCGGTCTGCTGCAGGTCGGTGGGCGGCGACGCGTGCGTCACGCCGACGAGCCCGCCGATGATGAACATCGCAATGAACGCGAGCGCGAACAGCATCGCCGTCGTAAACCGGATCTGCCCGCCCCACAGCGTCCCGATCCAGTTGAAGATCTTCACGCCGGTGGGAATCGCGATCAGCATCGTCGTGCCGGCAAACACGGAGTCGGCGATCGGCCCGAGCCCCGCGGAGAACATGTGGTGGCTCCAGACGCTCCACCCCAGAAACGCGATCAGCACGCCGGAATACACGACCACGGTATAACCGAACAGCGGCTTCTTGGAGAATGTCGGCAACACCTCCGACACGATGCCCATGGCCGGGAGAATCAGGATGTAGACCTCGGGATGGCCGAACATCCAGAACAGGTGCTGCCACAGAATCGGATCGCCGCCGCCCGAGGGCACGAAGAAGTGCGTCCCGAAGAAGCGGTCGAACATCAGCAGCACGAGCGCGACGGTGATGACCGGGAACGCGGTGATGACGAGGAACTGCGTGACGAGCGTCATCCAGGTGAACACCGGCAGGCGCAGCATCCGCATGCCGGGGGCGCGCATGTTGAGAATCGTCACGATGAAGTTGAAGCCGGCGGCGAGCGACGCGATGCCGAGGATCTGCAGGCCGAGCAGCCAGAAGTCGACGTTGGGGCCCTGCGAGAACTGCCGCGAGGTCAGGTTCGCGTAGCCGAACCATCCGGCATCGGGCGCCACCGACAGGCGGTCGGCGCCGAACAGTGGTCCCGCCACAAAGCTCGCGTTCAGGAACAACCCGCCGAGCAGGAAGACCCAGTAGCTGAAGGCATTCAGCCGCGGGAACGCGACGTCGCGCGCGCCGATCTGCAGCGGAATGATGAAGTTGAAGAACGCGGCCGACAGCGGCATCAGCGCCAGGAACACCATCGTCGTGCCGTGCATCGTGAAGAGCTGATTGTACGTCTCGGCGCTGATCCCCATCCCCTCGGGACGCGCCAGCTGCCAGCGAATCAGCAGCGCCTCCAGCCCGCCGATCAGGAAGAATCCGAACGCCGTCCAGAAATACAGCAGCCCGATGCGCTTGTGATCGGTGGTCGTGAGCCAGCTCTTCATTTCAAGCTCTGGAGATAGGCGATCACGGCGTCGAGATCGGGGCCGGAGAGGTTCTGCGGCGGCATCAGCGCGCCCGGCTTGAGCGACGGCGCGTTCATGATCCAGCGGTGCAGCGACTCGGCGGTATTCGGGAACAGCGCGCCGGCGATCGTCCCGCGGCCGCCGACGTGATTCAAGTTGGGGCCGACCATCCCGGCCGACACGCCGGTGATGGTGTGACACCCGATGCACGCACTGCGCCGGAACACCTGCTGCCCGTGCTCGGCGGGCGACCCCTTCGCGGGCGCGGCGGGCGCGGCGCGCTGCTGGTCCACCCAGCGCTCGAAGACGGAATCCGGCTGCACGATCACGCGCAGTCGCATGTTGGCGTGGGACGTGCCGCAGAACTCCGCGCACTGGCCCCAGTACTCGCCGACCGAATCGGTGCGGAAGGCGATGCGATTCGTGCGCCCCTGGGTCAGATCCCGCTTGCCGCCCAGACGCGGGACCCAGAAGCTGTGGATCACATCGGCCGACGTCATGTCGAGCTGGATTGCCGTACCGGCAGGGATGTGCAGCTCGTTGGCGGTGCCGATGTTCAACGCTGGATAGCGATACTCCCACCACCACTGATGCCCGATGACCTCGACGCGCAGCGCGCCTTCCGGCGCGTGGCCGGCCGTCGCGAAAATCGTGCGCATGGTCGGGACGGCGATGAACACGAGAATCAGCGCGGGTGCGAGCGTCCATCCGATCTCGAGGGCGGTATGGCCGTGGACCGGTTTGGGCGTCGCGGCGCCGGGACGCGCGCGATAGCGCGCGATCGCGACCAGCAGGATGGTCTCGACAATGATGAAAACGACGACGGCCCACCAAAAGATATTCTTGAAGAGGCCGTCGACTTCGGTGCTGAAATCGGACTTGGGAGCGAACACCGATTGCGGGAAGGGTCCGCTGCAGGCGGTGAGGAAGAGCAGGACCGCAACGAGAACTAACGGCACGGCGTCAAACTAGACAGCCCCCCGCAGCACGTCAACGCGCGCGTTCGGCCCTCGGTCGCTGAGCTAATGCGGCATCACACGCGGCGTTTCGGTGATCGAGGACTTCGCGTCGGTCCCTTTACTCGTGAGCTCCATCGCTACGAGGAAGGCGATTATTATACATGGCCCTTTGATCTACGCGACCGTGGCGGAACTGGCAGACGCGCCAGCCTTAGGAGCTGGTGGGGCAACCCGTGGGGGTTCGAGTCCCTCCGGTCGCACTGAAAAGCAAAGCGCGGACATGCAAAGACTAGGCAACAGCCGCACCGCGGGCCACAGTCTTGGGGTTGCGGGTTGTCCGGTTGACTCTGGACTCAAACCCGCTGCTGCGTCGGTGCGTCTAGTTTTTGCAGGTCCTCATCCACTCACCCCTATTCCCTAGTAGTTAGATTTATTCCCCACATGCCCGAGATTCTTGTAAAGAAGACCAGAGCGGAACCTGGCGAAGCCTCCCTCGAGGTAAGCATCCCGCCGGAGAACGTGCGCGCGGCAGAGGATCGTGCCACCAAGGTCTACCAGCAGCGCGCCCGCCTGCCCGGCTTCCGGCAGGGCAAGGCCCCCGCCGCGGTGGTGCGCAAGAAATTCGCCGATGACATCCGGCAGGAGACGCTGCGCGAGCTGGTGCAGGAGAGCTGGCGCGTCGCGCAAAAGCAGGAAGAGCTCAAGCCCATCGCCGATCCCCACATCCACAATCTGAAGTGGGAAGACGGCGCGCCCGTGACGTTCGAATTCCACGTCGAGCTGAAGCCGGAGCTGAAGCTGCAGCGCCTCGGCGGCTTTCGGCTGACGCGGACGGTGCCGGCGGTCACCGCCGCCCAGATCGATGCGCAGCTCAACACGATGCGCGAACAGCGCGCCCCGTGGACCCCCGTCGCGGGCGAGAAGCCGAAGCCCAAGGACCTCGTCGACGTCATCATCGCGACGCGCGAAAACGGCGAGGAGAAGGACCCCCAGCCCTACCAGTTCGTCCTGGGCGAAGGTCGCGCCATTCCGGACGTGGAAGAGCGGGTCATGAGCCTGACGCCGGGCGAGTCGGTGGATGCCACCGTCCGCTTCCCCGATGACTTTGCCGAGGAAGCCAAGCGCGGGCAGACGCGCGACATCCGGGTCAGCTTGCGCGAGGTGAAGCGCCAACAGCTCCCGCCGCTCGATGATGCGTTTGCCCGCGAAATGGGGGACTTCGAGTCGCTCGAGGCGCTACGGGCTGCGGTCACCGCGGATCTCGGGAAAGAGGCGGAGCGAGAGGCGGACGCGAAGCTGCGCTCCGAGCTCGTCGAGCAAATCGTCCAGGCGAACAACGTGGTCGCGCCGCGCCCGCTGGTCGAGCGCGTGCTCGGGGCGTACGCACAGGCCTACGAGATCCCCGAAGAGCGCTGGCAGCAGTTCGCGCAGGAATTCCACAGCATCGCCGAGTCGCAGGTGCGGCGCGACCTGGTGCTCGATGACGTCGTCGAGTCGCAGCATCTGCGGGCCACCGAAGCCGAGCTGGACCAGAAGATCCAGGAGCTCGCCGAGCGCCGGGGGGGCGGGATGACGGCGGCCCAGCTGTACGCGTCGCTGGAGAAAGCCAAGCGGCTCCGTGATGTCGCGCGGAGCATCACCGAGGAGAAGGTGTTCGCCTATCTCCTGTCGCAGTCCACCGTGGAGCAGACGTGATCGAGAACGAAAGCCACATCTATCCGCCCTACATCATCGAGCGCTCCAGCCGCGGCGAGCGCACCTACGACATCTTCAGCCGCCTGCTGATGGACCGCATCGTGTTCCTCGGCACGTCCATCACCGACGATGTCGCCAACATCATCATCGCGCAGCTGCTGTTTCTGGATGCCGATAACCCCGAACGAGATATTTACCTGTACGTGAATTCCCCAGGTGGACTCGTCTCGTCCGGTATGGCCATTTATGACACGATGCAGTTCCTGCGCGCCCCCGTGAACACGATTTGATGGCCGCCTCGATGGGGTCGTTCCTGCTCACCGCCGGCCGCAAGGGGAAACGCTCCGCCCTGCCGCACGCCCGGATCATGATGCACCAGCCCTCCGGCGGCACGCAGGGCACCGCGTCGGACATCGAGATCCAGGCGCGGGAGATCCTGTTCCTGCGCCGCAAGCTCAACGAGCTGTATGCCAAGCACACCGGCAAAACCGTCGAATCGATCGAAAAGGACATGGACCGCGACCGCTTCATGTCGGCGGAAGAGGCCAAGGAGTACGGCTTGATCGATCACGTCATCTCGAACTTCGAGGAAATCAAGGAAGACGGGAAGGCGAAGAAGTGATCCCTTGCGCCGCTCCACCGGCCTTCCCATACTAGAAGACGATGTCTCACGACAAGCATCTCCGCTGCTCGTTTTGCGGTAAATCCAAGGATTCCGTCCGGAAATTCATCTCCGGGCCGTCGGTCTACATCTGCAATGAGTGCATCGCGCTCTGCAATGAGATCCTGGCGGAGGACGAAGAGCGCGAAGTCGCGGAAGCCATCACGCAGGTCCCCACGCCCGCCGAAATCAAGGACGTGCTGGACCAATACGTGATCGGGCAGGACCGCGCCAAGAAGACCCTCGCCGTCGCCGTCTACAACCACTATAAACGGATCAACTCCCACTCGGGTCGCGATACCGAAGTCGAGCTCGATAAGAGCAACATCCTCCTGATCGGCCCGACGGGCGTGGGGAAGACGCTGCTGGCGCAGACGCTGGCGCGGATCCTCGATGTTCCCTTCACCATTGCCGATGCCACCACCCTGACCGAGGCGGGCTACGTCGGCGAGGACGTCGAGAACATCCTGGTGCGGCTGCTGCAGTCGGCCGATTTCAACGTCTCCGAAGCCGAGCGCGGCATCGTCTATATCGACGAAATCGACAAGATCGCGCGCAAGTCGGAGAACCCGAGCATCACCCGCGACGTGTCGGGCGAAGGCGTGCAGCAGGCATTGCTCAAGATCCTGGAAGGCACGGTGGCGAGCGTGCCGCCGCAGGGCGGCCGCAAGCACCCGCAGCAGGAGTACATCCAGGTCAACACCAAGGACATCCTCTTCATCTGCGGCGGCGCGTTCGACGGTCTCGAGAAGATCATCGAGTCGCGCACCGGCCGCCGGCAGATCGGCTTTACCAAAGAGGAAGTCGCCGAGGGCGTCGCCGCCAAGGTCAAGAAGAATCCCTTCGGCGACGTCGAGCCGGACGATCTGCTGCGCTACGGTCTCATCCCCGAGCTGGTCGGCCGCCTCCCGGTCACCGTGCCGCTCGACGCGCTCGACGAGGACGCGCTGGTCCGCATCCTCACCGAACCGAAGAACGCGCTCGCCAAGCAGTATCAGAAGCTGTTCGACCTCGAGGACGTGCGGCTGACGCTCGAGAAAGACGCGCTGAAGGCGATCGCGGCGAAGGCGATGAAGCGCGGCACCGGCGCCAGAGGGTTACGCGCCATCCTCGAAGAGATGATGACGGAGATCATGTTCGAGCTGCCGAGCCGCGATGACGTGCGCGAGGTAGCCATTACCGCCGAGTGTGTCACGTCCGGCCGTGCGCCGCTCCTCGTGACCGAGCGTCCCCGCCAGAAGAAAGAAGCCTGATCCGGGTAGCGTTCGTCAGCCACCATTCTCACCTGAGAATGGGCGGGCAACGCAGCATGGCGCTGCTCATCGAACATCTCGACCGACACGTCGTAGAGCCGCTGGCGATTTGCCCTGAGCCGGGTGAGCTCACCGATCATCTCCTCGCGCTGGACTGCCCCGTCGTCCACATCCCGCTGTACCACATCAAGCCACGCACCCTGCTGCCGGTGTGGCGCTCGTCGCGCGCGATCCGCCGGGTGCTGCAGCAGCGTCGCGTCGACATCATCGCCCCCGATGCGTCCCGCAACGCGCTCACCTGCGGCCTCGCCAAGCTGGGCACCCCCACGAAACTGGTCTGGTTCATCTGGCAGACCGCGCACTACAGCCTCGACCCGCTGCTCGAGCGATTGGCCGACGGCATGATCGGTGAATCCAACGACGCCGGTCGTCGCTTTTCACGCCGCGCGCGGCAGCGCGGCAAGTACACGACGATCCGGGGCGGATCGGATCTCCGGCAGTTCCAGCCCCCTGCCGGCGGCGACCGCCGCGCCGCGCGTACGGCACTCGGGCTGCCCCCCGACCGCTTCATGCTCCTCTTCGTCGGCCAGATCAACCGTCCCAAGGGAGTTCTCGACATCGTCGACAGCGTGTGCCTGCTGCGGCGCGAGCTCCCGAACGACCGCATGCCCTTGCTGCTGCTCATCGGTACTCCCGATCCCCCGGAGATCCTCGAAGAGATCGGTCGGCGCGCGGCTGCGAGCGGGGGGGGGTGGGGGGCGGCATCAGACGTCCGCGTGCTCCCGCAACAACAGCATATCGAGCGCTGGATGCAGGCGACGGACCTCCTGATCAGCGGGTCCCATCAGGACACCGAGGGCATGTCGCGCGTGCTGCACGAGGCGATGGCATGCGGCGCGGTGCCCATCGCGACCAACATTCGTGGAAACCGCGAGGCCCTGACGCCCGAGACCGGCATCCTCGTCCCGGAGCGCGCGCCCGCGGAGCTGGCCCGCGCCGTGGTCGAGCTTGCCGGCGATCCCGCGCGCCTCACCGCCATGCGCGCAGCGGCCGCGCAGCGCGCGCGCGACCTGTTCGACGTCAAATCCTACGCGCGCAACGTGACGCGCTTCTACCTGAACGTGCTGGGACGCGCGTCCTGAGGTTCGTCGGCTCGTTTCCGCGGGCCGACGTGGCCCTCGATCCCCCGCTTCCCGAGGTGGCGTTCATCGGCCGATCCAATGTGGGCAAGTCGTCGCTGCTCAACGCGCTGGTGGGACGACGGATCGCGAAGACGTCCGGCACGCCGGGGAAGACGCGCATGTTGAACGTGTTCGTGATCGGCGAGGCGTACTACTTTCTCGACCTGCCGGGGTACGGCTACGCGCGTGCCGGCAAGGCGCAACGCGCCGCGTTCCGGGGCCTGCTCAAGCATGCCTTGCTGCGGCAGCGGCTGCGCGGCGTCGTCTGGCTGCTCGACATCCGCCATCCCCCCTCGACTGACGATCGGGCGATGCAGGACGTATTAGTTGAAGGGGAAACCCACGTGCTCGCGGCGCTGACGAAAGGCGATAAGCTTTCGACGGGACAGCGGCGCACCCGCGAACGCGAGCTGCGCGAAGCGCTGGGGCTGCCGGAGGATCAGGTGGTGGTGACGAGCACCCGGACCGGCGATGGCATTGCGGAGCTCAAGGAAGCGATAGAGGGCCTGGTGAAGGGAGCAATGGAATGATGGAGTGTTGGAAAGTTGGAATGATCGAACGTTGGAGTGTCGGAAGGATTGTGACTCTTCTTTCCATCATTCCAACATTCCAACTTTCTCTCGCCGCCCAGGACACCATTCCGTCGGGCTATGGTACCCTCCGCCGCGACGACGTCGTCATGCGGTTCAGCACCGGCACGATCGAGATCCAGGTGCTGCCGCTCGACGAGCAGCTGATCCGCCTCCTCGCACCCGACACCTACCGCTCGCTCTCCCAGCTCGTGCAGAGTCGGGCCGCCGACATCGCCGATGCCGCCGGCCGCGGCGCCACGCAGAATCCGACTCTGGTCATGGTGACGTTTCTCGGCGTCGTTCCCGATGCTCGTTTCAATCCCGAAGACCTCAACATCACGTCCCGCGGCCGGCTGTTTCGCCCGATCGGCATCGTGCCGCTGTCCCCGACGTGGAGCTCATTCCAGCTCGGCGCGCGGCAGCAGGCGGCGGCGATCTACCTGTTCGAGCCGGGCATCAGCGTCCGCGAGCAGCTCACGGTCAGCTACCAGGGGCTCGCGACCGACGCCTGGAGCCGCTCGTTGCGGCTGCTCGACCAGGAGCGGGCGCGCGTCAAGGCGCGCGCGCAGCTGGACGCGAAACCCGATTCTGGAGGGACGTAGTCCACCGCACGCCCGCGGAATCCGCGCAGACGACGTTCATGGCCCTCCCCAGTACCAACACGCTGTCACAGCTCAACGCCACAAACGCCGCCGACCAGGCGGCGGCCGTGAGTCCGTCCGCGGCGAGCACCGTAACGGACTGCGGGCGTCGCGCGCTGGTGCTGATGGATCCGCTGCGCCACTCGACGGCCGCCAGCATGCGCAGCGAATTGGCGGGATCCGGAATGCCCACCGAGCGTCGCGTGGCCGGGCCGATCCAGAGGTACTGGGCGCCCAGGGCGAGCAGCGCGCTGTCGACGGCGGGCGCGAGCACCAGCGCGGCACGGTCGAGCCCGTACCCCGCCGCGAAACTGTCGGCGGCGAGCGCGACGCCCGTACGCCGGCGCATGTCGCGCGCTGCCGAATCGAGCGCCGTGATCCGCACGTGTCGTTGCAGCAGCGAATCGAGGCGATCGACCGCAGCGCGGGCCGTTGCCAACGCGCCGGCGACACGCGCGGTATCAGGGGTCCATGCCGCCGCCGACAGCATCGCGCCCAGCTCGGGCCAGACGCGCGACACGGCCGGGCGTGGCTCCGCGCGGCAACTCGCGAGGCTCAGGCAGAGCAGAAGATTGATTCTCAAGTGGGATTGGTGAATATAGATGCGCATGGACCTGGTGCGACAACACCCGCTGCTGTTCGCCGCCCTCGCCCTGATCATGCTCGGCGCCGGCGGCGTACTGTGGCGCCTGCGGCAGCGGTTGCTGCGCTCCGAGCAGGAGCGGCGGCGCGCGGCGGCGGAGCTCAATCGCCGCCTGTCCGAGCTGTTCTCGCTGCAGGAGCTGTCGTACGTCCTGTCGGATTCGCTGGAGCTCGATCGCATCGTCGAGCAGGTGGCGCGCTACGCCGTTCGGTTCCTCGACGCCCAGGGCGCGCTGCTGGCGCTCGTCGGGGAAGGGCCCAACGATCCCCTGCGTGTCGCGGCGGCCGAAGGTACGCTCGCCGTGCTGCGCGGGCGCAAGATCCCCACGAACGACGTCGGGCTGGTCGCCCGCTCCACGGGGGGTGAGCACCTCGAGCTGGTACGCAATTCGGGACCCGAGCCCACCGCGATCGTCGGAGACGTGCAGGCGGCCTCCGCCGCGGCGGTGCCGCTGCGCTCGCACGGGACGGTGATCGGGACGCTCGTGATCGCCGACCCGCGCGAAACCGCGTTCGCCCCCGAGGACATCCGGCTGCTCTCGACCCTGGCGACGCACGCCGCGGTCGTCATCGCCAACGCGCGCTTCTTCCAGATGGTGCGCCGCGCCAAGGAGCAGTGGGAAACGGCGTTCGACGCCCTGAGCGAAGGAATCGCGGTCGTGGACGACGAGGGCCGCGTACGCCGGGCGAATCGCGCGCTCGCCGACCTGTTGGGCGCGCCCCTGCCCAACGTCGTCGGCCTGCACCTCGGCGCCGCGCTGCTCGGCAAGTCGCACGCGCTGCTCGAGGTGTTGGACGCCGCCCGGCGCGGCGACCGCCCCGCCCCACTGATCGCGCGCTCCGAGCAGCTGCGGCGAACCGTCCGCGTCAACGCCGCGCTCATCTCCGGCGCGACGGCCGAGCAAAGCGTCGTGGTGCTGATCGAAGATGTCACCGAGCAGCAGGCACTGGAGACGCAGCTCGTCCAAAGCGAGAAGCTGGCCGCGGTCGGCCAGCTCGTGTCGGGCGTCGCGCACGAGCTCAACAATCCGCTCACGTCGATCGCCGGACTGTCGGAGTTTCTGCTCGAGCAGAAGGAGCTCGGCAAGAAAGACCGCGGGCACCTGCAGGTGATTCAGGAGCAGGCCGAGCGGGCGGGGCGCATCGTCCGCAATCTGCTCACCTTCGCACGCAAGGGATCGGCGGAGCGCATTCCCGTGGACCTGAACGACGTGATCCGGCGGACGCTGGCGCTCACGGCATACGAGCTGAAGCTCAAGGACGTCACCGTGGAGCGTGAGCTGAGCGGCGCGTTGCCCGAGGTGTTCGGCGATCGGCATGGATTGCAGCAGGTCGTCCTCAATCTCGTGACCAATGCGGCGCACGCGGTGGCGGACAATCCGCGGGAGCGGCCCCGGGAAATCACGGTCTCGACGTGGTTCGACGGCAAGGTGCATCTGCGAGTCGCGGACACCGGGCCAGGCATCTCGGACGAGGTCGCGCAGAGCATCTTCACGCCGTTCTTCACCACGAAGGAGCCGGGCAAGGGGACGGGCCTCGGCCTGTCGATCACGTACTCGATCGTGGAAAGCCACGGTGGGCAGATCTCGCTCGAACCCCGCGGGCCGCGCGGCGGTGCGGCGTTCCGCGTCGATCTGCCGCCGGCGCCGGCCGACGCCGTGCGGCCGGCGCTGACGCCCGCCCACGGCACGCCGGCCGTCAACGCCGCGGGGGCGGGGGGGGCGCCGGCGGTGAAGCGCACCATTCTCCTAGTGGATGGCGATCCCGCCGTGCAGCGGACCATCAAGGCGCTGTTCGCGCGGGACGGTCATGACGTGGAAGTCGCGGGCGATCCGCAGCACGCGCTCGCTCTCGCGCAGCGTGGCAGCTTCGACCTCGTGATCACGGATGCGCGCGCGATGGCGCCCGGGAAACGCGGCGTGCTGCTGGCGGAGGAATTGGTGACGATGCTGCCGGCGCTGCGGGATCGCATCATCGTCGCCACGGGCGACGTCCGGCCTTCGACTGAAGAGACGCTCGCGCGTCTCGGCGTGCGCTACGTGCGCAAACCTTTCAACCTGCGCGATCTGCGCGTCGAGGCGGCGCGCTTGTGGGAGGCCACGGCGCTGTCGTAGGCTTCCGACGGCCAGCCGTACGTCCCGAGGTTGACGGCTCCACCGGGCGCGAACCGCACGCCCTCACCCAACAGCAGCGCGCGCTGCAACACGGCGCTGTGATCCTGGCCCGAAAACGAAATCCGGCCCGCCGCGTTGATGACGCGCCACCACGGCACATCGTTGTCTTCGGGGAGTGCGGAGAGCGCCCATCCGACCGTGCGCGCGGCGCCGGGCCGCCCCGCGAGCCGCGCGATGATGCCGTACGTCGCCACCCGTCCCTTGGGGATGTGACGGACCACGCGGTAGATCCGATGATAGAATGGATTCACAAGGGAGCCCTCTACTAGCTTACTCGCAGGACATCTTCCAGCAAGCCCGCGTCCCCACCCCCCACTATTGACAAAATGTCCTCCACCGCTCTGCGCTCGCGCGGCCAGGCGAAGCGGCGCGCGGCGTCCGCGATGCGCAGCCACTCGGCGCGATCATGCTCCGCCGACGTTTTTACCGTCGCGCCGGGCGCGACGAACGCCGCGAACACCGGAATGAGCGCCACCTCATCGCTGCGGTGCTGATAAAACGCCTCGGTGCGGCTCAGATTGTAGAATTTTTCCGGCGTGAGCCCCGTTTCTTCGCGTAGCTCGCGCAGCGACGTCTGCACCGGCGTCTCGCCCGGCTCGATCGTGCCGTGCACGGTCTCCCAGGATCCCGGATTGCGGCCGGCGGGGCCGCGGCGTAACGCGAGCACTTCGAGTCGCTCGCCGGCGCCGCGCAGCGCGTACGTGTCCACGAAGCTGACGCGGACGGAAGTCAACTAGCGGCGTCTGCCGAGCACCGCTTCGAGCCGCGCCGAGAGCGCGCGGGCGCGGAAGGGCTTGGTGAGAAAGTCGTCGGCGCCGAGCTCGAAGACGCGCACCTCGTTGTCCTCGTCGCCCTTCGCCGTCAGCACGATCACGGGAATGTTGGCGGTCGCCGGACGCGACCGCAGATGGGACAGCACGCCGTACCCGTCGAGGCCCGGAAGATTGAGATCGAGCACGATGATGTCGGGCCCCACGCGATCGACCTGGTCGAGCGCCTGGACGCCGTCGCGGGCTTCGGTCACGACGTAGCCGTCACGCTCCAGCAGATCCTTCATGACTTTGCGGAGGCTGTCTTCGTCATCGACGAGCAGCACCTTCGACGCCGGCTGGCCGTACGCACCGGAGCGCCGCGCGGGAGGCGCGTGCTCCTCGAGGAGATCGAAATGGGTCGAGACGGGAGCGGCCGGCTCGGGTGGTTCCGTGAAGCGCAGCGCCGCGGCGCCGCCGGACAGCCGCGCGGCGCCCGACACCCGCGCAGGGGCTTTCGCCGCGGGGGGAGGGGCCTCCTCCTCGGCCGGGATGTCCACCACGCGCGTCAGCTCCTCGAGCGTGGACTCGCCGCGCGCCACGTGCGCCAGTCCCGAATCCCACAGCGACTTCATGCCGCCGCGCTTGGCCGCCTCCGCGATCCGGTCCGCGGCTTCCCCCGCGGCGATCAGCCGCTCCAGCTCGGCGGTCATCGTGAGGATTTCGAGAATCGAGAACCGCCCCCGGTACCCGGTCATCGCGCAGTCGGGGCAGCCTGCGTGACGGTACAGCGGCGTGCCTGCCGGAATCCAGCGCCGCAGCCGCTCGGGCGGCGCTTCCATCCAGACTTCCTTGCAGGTGGTGCACAGCTTGCGCATCAGGCGCTGCGCCACGACGCCCCGCAGCGACGCGGCGATCTTGTACGGCTCGACACCGATGTCGACGAGCCGCGTCACGGCGTTCGCCGCGTCGTTGGTATGCAGCGTCGACAGCACGAGGTGGCCGGTGAGCGACGCCTGCACCGCGATCTGTGCCGTCTCTTTGTCCCGGATCTCGCCGACGAGCACGACGTTGGGATCCTGGCGGAGAATCGAGCGCAGCGCGGCCGCAAACGTGAGTCCCGCTTTTTCCTGCACCTGCACCTGCACGATCCCCTGCATCCGGTACTCGACCGGGTCCTCCACGGTTACGATGTTGACGCCTTCGCTCTTGATCTGGTTGATCGCGGAATAGAGCGTCGTCGTTTTCCCGGAGCCGGTGGGCCCGGTGACCAGCAGGATGCCCTCGTGGTTCTCGAGCAGCCGCTTGATAGCCTCGGCCTCGCCGGCATTGAGACCGAGCGAGTCGAGCGATTTGACCGTGGCGCGCGAGTCGAGGATGCGGATCACGACCTTTTCACCGAGCTGCGCCGGCAAGGTCGAGACGCGCAAGTCGATCGGCTGGCCGCTCACCGCGACGCGGGCCCGGCCGTCCTGGGGCCGCAGGCGATCGGCGATGTCGAGCGACGACATGATCTTGATGCGCGAGATGAGCGGCAGCCCGGCCTGGCGCGGGATCTTCATGACCTGGCGCAGTACGCCGTCGATGCGGTAGCGCACCGCCACGCCGCCTTCTTCCGGCTCGACGTGGATGTCGCTGGCGCGCGACAGGATGCCCTCCGAGATGATCATGTCCACGAGCCGCACGACCGGTTTCTGGCTCGCGTCGGCTTCGGAGATGTTCAGCTCTTCGGGCTGCGCGGCGTCCGTCAGGGTCGTGACTTCGTGATCGCCCATCCCCTCGAGCAGCTTGTTGATCGCCTTATCCGGCTTGTACATCTCGTCCAGCTTCTCGCTGATCTTGGACGGGGCGAGCAGGAACAGGCGGATCTCGCGCGCGGTCGCAAACGCCAGGGCTTTCTCGGCATCGAGGTCGAAGGGGTTCGCGGTCGCGAGCTCGAGGAAGGAATCGGTGAGGCGGAGCGGCAGTACGCGATAGCGCCGTGCGAGCTGTTCGGGGACGCCGTCGCGCGCCGTGGGATCGATCTTGGACGGGTCGGCGACCTTGAGGCGGAAGCGGTGCGACAGCTTCTCGATGATCTCGGCGTCGGTCGCGATCTTGTCGGCGACGATGCACTCCCAGAGCGTGCGGCCGGACTCCGACTTCTCCCGCATGCGCTGGAGCAGCTCGGGAGTGATCAGGCCCTCGAGGGACTGGGCCAGCCATTCGTCGGGGAACGCCGTCACCGCCATGAGACTGCCTCCAAGGTAAGGCTTCCCAGGCGCCGAAGCGACTCGGCGTCTCGTTTCTAGAGGATGTCCCAAAAATCGCGGGTCACATCGAAGGCAACGTGGATGCGACGGGACTGCACGCCATATCCCGCTTCCACGCGAAACAACCCCAGCCACTCGGCGCCCAGCCCGAGCGTGGCGCGCGTGCCCGGCGTGGCACGCCAGGGCGTCCCGGGAATCGGCTCCGCGACCCAGCCCAACGCCGCGTACGGTGTGAGCGTGATGGTGGAGGGCGTGCGGGCCGGTCCCGCACTGATGCTGAAAAAGGGGACGGCGGTGCGCCATTCGATGTGCAGCAGCGCGGCCCGCCGCCCGCCCCAGCTGCGGAATCCGTCTCCCAACAAGGTCCCGCGGCCGCCCAGCACGAACGCGCGATGGGGGAGCAAGCCGTCGCTCGCCAGACCGAATCGCACGCGCGTCAGTATCCGGCTCGCGCCGAGCGGCACGAGCACGTGCGCCGCACCGCTGACGCGCGCGTAGTGGTTGCCAACCTCCAGCGTCGTCTCGCCCGCGACGTCGCGGCGGACGGCGAATCCTTCGCTGCGGCGGCGCAAGGTCAGCGTGCCGGCGGTGTTGTGTCCGTCGCGCACCGGCGGGTTGAGCCGATAGTGTCCCGTCGCCGGCGCGGCACGGACCGCGAGCGACGCGATGCGCTCGTGCGCGGCGGCGAGATGCCACTCGCCGCGCGCGCCGATCCCGCGCCGCATCCCCAGCCGTACGCCGGTCGCGCGATAGTAATCCCCGTAGTCGTCGCCGAACTCCTGAGACGCGATCGAATTCAGCAGCGGAGCGATCACGGGCGCGTCGCCGATGTCGCGCACCTGGCGGTATCCCGCCAGCTCCAGACCGTCCATGGACGTGATGGCGACGATTCCCTTGCCGGCTCGGTCGGCAAACCCGTAACTGCCGAGTCCGCGGACTTCGAACCCGTCATCGGGCGTGCGCCACACGAACCCCGCGCCGGCCGCGAGCCCCTCCACACGATTGACGTGCACCAGCTCGCTCAGCGACCGGGCGCCGAGGCGTTGGCGTTTGAGGCCCGTGAGGGCGCGGCGGCCGGCAATGCGGCTGACCTCTGCGCGGACTCGTTGCAGGTCATTCTGCCGCACGGGCTCCGCGATGTCCTGGATCGCGGCACTCAAGGGGCCGGGCCAGGGGAACGAGTCGCGCTCGGCTTTGGGCAGCGCTGTGATTTCTTCACCGCGGAACCAGCTCGCGGCGAGGCCGACGTTGAACACGTAGCCGTCGATCTCCCACCGCCCGCGGATGATGCCGCGTGCCGGGATATCGAGCCACGTGGCCCGGCGGCGAATCTCGATCTCCTGGCGGTAGGGGAGCCAGAAGCGGCCCTCCCAGAGGGCGTTGTCCAGCACGATGCTCACGTCTTCGAGCTGGGCATCGAGATACGATGTGGGCGTGAAATTGAACGCCATGCGGACGAGCTCCGCGGATTCGAGATCCACGTACAGCGTGCCGACGATGGCTGCGGTGTTGAAGTTCTTCGGGCGCACCCGCAGCGCCGCGACGCGCACCGCCCGCTGTGGCAGCACAATCGTGGTGGTATCACCCAGCGCAAAGTCATAGAGATCGATGCCGCCTCCCCCCGCCCTCCCCGGGGCCAGCGGATGCGGCACGTCCCGCACTTCGTCACCCTCGCCGAGCCGGATGGCGCTGCCGAAATTGTTCTGCACGATGCCGAGGTGATCGCGGTGGTAATTGATGTCGGTGGGGAGCTCGGCGCGATCGCGCCAGCCGATGATGCGCTGCTTGCTGAGCTCGGGCGCCTTCCAGTACACTTCCAGCTCCAGCTGATCCGCTTTCACGAGCCGCGGCGGCTCGGTGAGCCCTTCGCCGAACTGCCCGAGGAAGAAGAGAAATCCGTGAGCCTGGGCCTTGTAGTCGCGCAACGCGGTATCGCTCGCGGCGTGTGCGCGCCGCTCGATCGCGCGCCGCGCCAGGGCCAGGGCCGAGTCGCCGTTCCACGCCTGGGCGACCGCCCCGGCCGGCACGACGATGAGCAGCAGCGCGGCGGACCATCGCATGGGCGCGAAATCTAGATGATCGATCCACGCGACGCATTCCTCGACGGGGGGGGGGGGGGGGGATCGTGCCGGTGATTCGCGAGGTCATCACCGATGCCGACACGCCGGTCGCGGCCTTCGCGAAGATCGCGCGGCCGCCGTTCGCGTTTCTGCTCGAATCACTGGTCGGTGGTGAGCGCTGGGCGCGCTACACGTTTCTCGGCACCGAGCCGCGGGAAGCGTGGCGCTATCGCGGCACGCGTATCGACCGCTGGACACCCGCCACCGGGTGGGCACCCGCGGGCGAAACACAGGAGCCGATCGCGCATCTCGCCGACCGGATGCGCGCCTTGCCCAGCGTCGCGGTCCCGGGATTGCCCCGGTTCGCCGGCGGCGCCGTGGGATATCTCGGCTACGACGTCGTGCGCACCATCGAGCGCCTTCCCAACGCGCCGCCCGACACGCTCGGCGTGCCCGATGCGGTCGTCATGATCGCCGACTCGCTCGTGATCCTCGACAACGTCTTCGGGCGCGCCATCGTGGTGGCGAACGTCGAGGTGCCGGCCGGTGCCACGCCGGCGCAGCGCCTGCGCCTGTACGAATCGGCGCAGGAGCGGCTCGACACGTTGATCGGCCGGCTCGGCGCAACGCACCAGCTCGCGCCGCTCCTGCTCGACGGCGACGACCGAGCGCTGCGGACCGAATCGACATACCCCCGCGCGGCGTTCGAGCGCGACGTCGCGAAGATCCGCGACTACATCGCCGCGGGCGACGTGTTCCAGGCCGTCTTGTCGCGCCGCCAGGTCGTGCCCGGCGCTGTCGATCCGCTGCGTCTGTATCGCTACCTGCGTGCCCTGAATCCCGCGCCGTACCTCTTCTATCTCGCCCTCGACGACGTCACGTTCGTGGGGAGCTCACCGGAGGTGCTGGTGCGCGTCGAAGGTGACGAGGTTACGGTGCGGCCGATCGCCGGCACGCGGCCGCGCGGCGCCACGCCCGAGGAGGACGAGGACCTCGCGAAATCGTTGCGCGCCGACGCGAAGGAGCTGGCCGAACACCGCATGCTCGTCGATCTCGGCCGCAATGACATCGGTCGCGTGGCGCGGTATGGAACGGTGCGGGTGACGGAATCGCTGCAGATCGAGCGGTACTCCCATGTGCAGCATCTCGTCAGCGAGGTGCGCGGCGAGCTCAGCCCGGGGTACGATGCTCTCGATGTGTTTCGCGCCTGCTTCCCGGCGGGGACCGTGAGCGGCGCACCCAAGGTACGGGCGATGGAGATCATCGACGAGCTGGAGCCGGAGCGGCGCGGGCCGTATGCCGGCGCGGTGGGCTACGTGGGCTGGGGCGCGGCGACCATGGATACCTGCATTGCCATTCGCGCCGCGCTCGTGCTCAAGGACCGCGTGATCGCGCAGGCGGGTGCGGGCATCGTCGCCGACTCCGTGCCGGCGCGGGAATTCGCGGAGACCGAGGCCAAGGCGCAGGCGGTGCTGCGCGCGCTCGCGCTCGCGAAAGCCGGTGATTAGCTTCGGGCCTGTGTTCAAGCTGATGAGCACCTCCGGCGAGCAGTCGATCGATCTCCAGCTCGGGCGCAAACTCGTGGTGGGTCGGGCGGTCACCAGCGACGTGCCGATCTACGATCCGACCATCTCGCGCCGTCACGCCGAAATCGTCCTCACCGAGAACGGCGTGCGCGTCACCGACCTCGGCTCCTCGAACGGCACGTTCCTGAACGGGGCGAAGATCACCGAGGCGGAAGCGGGCGCCAACGACGTCGTGACGTTCGGAAAGGTCGCGTTCCGCGTCAAAGAGGTGACGGCGCCGCTTCCCCGGCCGCAGGTCGTGCCCCCGCCGGCCGAATTCAAGTCGGGTACCAAAGGCGGCGTGGCCGGCGGGACGATCGTGCGGCAGCTGCCGGTCAGCGGCGGCGTGCCGGCGATCGTCATCGACCAGCCGGAAGGCTCTTCCCACCTCAAAGTCCGGGCGCAGAGTCAGGAGGAGCGGCGCGAGAAGAAGTTGTCGCTGCTGCTCGAGGTCTCCAAGGAGCTCTCGAAGCAGCAGGAGCTGGATCGCCTGCTCGACAAAGTGGTGGACTTCACCTTCCAGATCATGAACGTGGACCGCGTGTCGATTCTGCTGCTGGACGGCAAGTCGAATGAGTTGATCCCGCGCATTTCCAAGAGCCGGACGGGCGACGCGAGCGCCGCGCGACACGTGCCGCAGTCGATCGCCCGGAAAGCGGTCGAAGAGCGGGTCGCGATCCTGTCGGACAACGCCGCCGCCGACGAGCGCTTCAAGGGGAAATCGATTCTCATCCAGAGCGTGCGCAGCGCCATGTGCACGCCGCTCATGGGCTCGGACCAGAAGGTCCTCGGCATCCTGTACGTGGACAACCTCACCGCCACTCACTCCTTCGCGGATGAAGATCTCGAGTTCTTGATCGCGTTCGGCGGGTTGACGGCGGTCGCCATCGAGAATTCGCAGCTCTCCGAGCGGATTCGCCGCGAGGCGCTCGTGCTTTCGAATTTCCAGCGCTACTTCTCGCCCAACGTGGCCGCGGACATCGCGCAAAAAGGCGAAGAGGTGCAGCTCAAGGGCGAGAAGCGGCCTGTAGTGATCTTCTTCTCGGATATTCGTGGCTTCACCCCGATGTCCGAAACGATGAACCCCGACGAGATCGCCGGGCTGCTCACCGAATATTTCACCGAGATGGTGGACATCGTCTTCGAGCACCAGGGAACGCTCGACAAGTTCATGGGTGATGCGATCATGGCGCTGTGGGGCGCACCGATCGCCCATGAAGACGACGCCGATCGTGCGATGCAGTGCGCGGTCGACCAGATCGAGACGCTCGAGAAGATGAACGCCAAATGGAAAGAGTCGGGCCGCCAGCCGCTCGCCATCGGCATCGGCATCAACTTTGGCGAGGTGTTCGCCGGTAACATCGGCTCCAACCGCCGGCTCGAGTACACCGTGATCGGCGACGCGGTGAACACCGCCAGCCGGCTCTGCTCATCGGCGGGCCTCAACGAGATCCTGATCTCGGAGCCGTTCTACAAGGCGCTCAAGAAGCCGCCCAAGGTCGAGGCCCTCGAGCCGATCCAGGTGAAAGGCAAAGCGAAGAAGGTGCCGGTCTATCGCGTGAAGCGGTAAGGTCTTCCGAACTTCGCGAGCAGGTCCAGCGCCAGCCGCAGCGGCAGCCCCATCACCCCGAAGAAATCGCCTTCCACGCGCTCGATCAGCGGCGCACCCAGGCCCTGAATAGCATAGGCGCCGGCCTTGTCGAGCGGCTCCCCGGTCGCGACGTATTCCTCGAGTACTCCTCGCGTGTTGGGCCGGAACGTCACACGCGAGACGTCCAGCGCCTGCTCCAGCCTGCCATTCTCCGCCACGGCAACCGCGGTGAGCACCTCGTGGGTCTTGCCCTGGAGCTGCTCCAGCATCTCCACGGCATGTGCCGCGGACGTCGGCTTCTCGAATATCTTGCCGCCCAACACGACCGTCGTGTCCGCTGCCAGGATGACGTCACCGGGCGCGCGCGGCAGCACGGCCTGCGCTTTGGCCCGCGACAATCTGGTGACGTACGCGTCCGGCGTTTCGCCGGGCAGGACGTGCTCGTCCACGTCGGGAGCGATGACGCGGAACGGGATGCGCAACATTTCGAGGAGCTGCCGGCGGCGGGGGGAGCCGGAGGCGAGAACGATGGGACGGTCATTCATGGTCCTCACCCCTTGATCCCCTCTCCCTTCGGGAGAGGGGAAACGAAGGTGGAGTACCGGGTGAGGCAGGGACCTCGGTCAGGTGCCGTTGGGCTCGCCCGTGGTGCTGGCGGCGGCCTGCACGCGGTCGATGTACCACGTGCCCTTCTCGTCCACCAGGACCGACAGCTCGACCACGGTCGCGCCCGGCGTCAGCAGGGTGCAGGGGTCGGACGGGAACGTGTAGCAGAAGTCCGGCGTCGCCGCGCTCGCGGACATGCTCGTCCAATCCGTCGTCGTCTCGCTCACGTGCGCCGCGCAGCCGTAGAACGCGACCCCGTCGGCCTGGCCGTCGCCGTCGGTGTCGTAGTACAGGTTGAACCGCGGCGAGCCCGCGCCGCAGCTCCCGCTCACCGAGAAGCCGATGTCGCCGAGCTCGTCGATCCTTATCCCTTCGACCCCGGTCACGATCACCGCCGCGAACGCCATGCACCCGTTCTGTGGGGTTGGCGTGTAACAGGACGCAAAGTCGACCGTCTTCGCCAGCAGCACCGAGAACTTGCCTTCCAGCGCCACCTTGTTCGTCCACTGCGCCTGCGAGTACGGCCCGTTGCCCCTCTGCCTGAGGAAGTCGGGCGGTGGAAAGTTCCCGGCGGTCGGGTCCAGCTTCAGCGACACCGGATCGGCTGCGAGGACCCTCGCCGCGAGAGGCCGAGATCCCGTCCCGGCGGCGGTCGGTTCATTAATGCAGGCACTAACCAGGAACGGCAGCGCGACCATTGCGGGCGGGAGTAGGGTCAAGCGGATTGTCATAAGATCCTCCGGTCCTGGGATTACGACTCGCGTCCTCGAGAACCAAACGCCGAGCCACCAGTTCGGTAGCTCGGCGATTGCCGGGGTTGCCTTTGTCACTGGTGGCGCTGCTAGCGACTATGAAATACCACGCAGTGCGTCGTTCGGCAAGAACGCTCCCTGCCCTGACTCCCCGCTATCGCTCGAGCAGCAGCGTTACCGGCCCGTCGTTCACCAGCTCGACCTCCATCATCGCGCCGAACTCCCCCGTCTCGACCTTGATACCGCCGCTGCGCTCACGCAACAGGGCCACGAAGCGTTCGTACAGGGAGATCGCCACGGGCGGAGGCGCGGCGTCGATGAAGCTGGGACGCCGGCCCTTACTCGCATCTCCGTAGAGCGTGAACTGCGAGACGACGAGGACGCCGCCACCGACGTCGGCGAGATCGCGGTTCATTTTGCCTTCGTCGTCACCGAAGACGCGCAGACCAAGAATCTTTTCGGCCATCCACGCCAGCTGTGCATCGGTGTCGGCCGGCGCGAAACCGGCGAGCACGAGAAAGCCGGGTCCGATCTTTCCGGTAACCCGGCCTTCCACCCGAACCTCCGCACGCTTGACCCGCTGGAGGACGACTCTCACTCGACGGTCACGCTCTTCGCCAGATTCCTTGGTTGATCGACGTTACAGCCCCGCCGCACCGCGATATAGTACGCCAGCAATTGCAGCGGCACCACGCTCAGCACGGGCGTGAGCAGGTCCAGCGTCTCCGGAATCTCGATGCGGTAATCCGCCAGCTGGTCGAGCGCCGTGTCGCCCTCGGTCACGATCGCAATGACGCGACCGCCGCGGGCTTTCACTTCTTCGATGTTGCTCACGACTTTCTGGTGCACGCCGTCCTTCGGCGCGATGAACACGACGGGCATCAGGTCGTCGATCAATGCGATCGGGCCGTGCTTCATCTCCGCCGCCGGATATCCCTCGGCGTGGATGTAGGAGATTTCCTTGAGCTTCAGCGCCCCTTCGAGCGCCACGGGGAAATTGTAACCGCGCCCCAGGTACAGCACGTTCTGCGCGCGCACCAGCCGGTCCGCCAGCTCCTCGATCTGCCGCGCTTTCGTGAGCACCTTGCTCACCAGCTCCGGCAGCTTCGCGAGCGCGCGCACCACTTCCCGCCCCTGCAGGATCGAGAGGGCGCGTAACCGGCCCATCTTCAGCGTCAGCAGCGCGAGCGCGACGATCTGGCTCGAGAACGCCTTGGTGCTCGCCACCCCGATCTCCGGCCCGGCGTGCAGATAGATGCCGCCGTCCACCTCGCGGGCGATCGTGCTGCCCACCACGTTGATCAGGCCGAGCGTGCGCGCACCCCGCCGCTTCGCTTCCCGCAGCGCGGCCAGCGTGTCCGCCGTCTCGCCCGACTGCGAAATGCCGATGACCAGCGTGCGTTCATCCACGATGGGGTTACGGTAGCGGAACTCCGACGCGTACTCGACTTCCGTCGGAATCCGCGCCAGCTCCTCCATCATGTATTCGCCGATCAGGCCCGAATGCCAGGAGGTCCCGCATGCGGTGATCACGATGCGCTGCACTTTGAGCAGCTCTTCGTCGCTGATGTTCAGACCACCGAAGCGCACCGTGCCCTCTTCCTCGAGCAGCCGGCCGCGCAGTGTGTTCCGTACGCTCTCGGGCTGCTCCATGATCTCCTTGAGCATGAAGTGCGCGTAGCCGCCGCGCTCGATCGTGGCCAGGTCCCACTCGACCTGTATGATCTCCTTCTCCTTCTCCGCTGCCGCGAGATCCATGATGCGATAATCGGTGGGTTTCACTTCGGCGATCTCGCCGTCGTCGAGGTACACGACGGACCGGGTATGCGCCAGCACCGCCGACGCATCCGATGCGACGAAGTTCTCGCTGTTGCCGATGGCGAGCAGCAGCGGCGATCCGCGGCGCGCGGCGACGATCGTGTCGGGCTCGCGGCGCGAGATCACCGCGATCCCGTACGCGCCTTCGACCTGGCGCAGCGCTTCGGCGGTCGCGTCCACGAGGGACGCGCCTTTGGTGTGTGACTCTTCGATGAGATGGCAAAGCACTTCGGTATCGGTCTGCGAGCGAAACATGTGGCCGCGCTTGGTCAGCGCCTGGCGCAGGGCTCCGGCATTTTCGATGATGCCGTTGTGCACCAGCGCGAGCGTGCCACCGCAGTCGACATGGGGATGGGCGTTGAGGGTGTTGGGGGCGCCGTGGGTCGCCCAGCGCGTGTGGGCGATCGCCGTCGTGCCTTCGGGCAGGGTGGCGCCCAGCTCGCGCTCGAGCACCGCGATTTTCCCGGGCGCGCGAAACACCTCGAGGCCGCCGTTGACGACCGCCAGCCCCGCCGAGTCATAGCCGCGGTACTCGAGCCGCTTCAGGCCCTCGAGCACCACGGGCGCCGCTGTTCGTTTCCCGGTGTATCCTACGATGCCGCACATGACCGCCGCCCTTCATCTATCAGTTTCTCTGCGTCGGCGCGCGATGGCGCTTCCGCGATCAGCCGAATAATCGGTTCCGTGCCCGATGGCCGCACGTGCAGCCACCGATCCGGCCATGCGAGCCGTAGTCCGTCCTGCGTGTCGGCCGTTGCCTCTGGAAAACGGGAGCGCAATGCCGGATACACCTGTGCCGCCAACCGTTCCACGTTCCGCGTTCCGCGTTCCAGCTTTGCTTTGACGATCGTGTAACGCGGCGCTCGCGCGACGAGTTCACTCACGCTTGCCTGCTCGCGGGCGAGCAGCCCCAGGACCAGCGCCCCAGCCACCGGCGCGTCGCGTCCCACGTGCAGCGCCGGATACATCACTCCCCCGTTCCCTTCCCCGCCGATCACCGCTTTCAGCTCGTTGATCTTCCGCGCGACGTGCGCTTCACCGACGGGTGCGCGGACGACCATCGCGCCGAACTCCTTCGCGGCATCCTCGACGACGAGACTCGTCGAAAGATTGCACACGACGGTTTTGCCCTTCCCCCGTCCCCCGTCCCGCTTCCCCAAGACTGCTCGAATGGCAAACGCGAGCGTGTAATCTTCGCCAATCGGATTGCCGCGTTCGTCCACGATCGCCAGCCGATCGACATCCGGATCGACGGCAATTCCGATGTCGGCCTTCTTCCGTCGCACCAGCGCGCCGAGTGCCTTCAGGTTCTCGGGCACCGGCTCGGGCGGGCGGGGAAACAAGCCGTCCGTTTCCGTGTTGATCGCCGCCACGCGGCAACCGAGTCGCTCGAACAGCTCCGGCATCACGGCTCCACCCGCACCACGCACGCAGTCGAGCGCGACATGGAAGCGGCGGCGCCGGATGCCCCGAACATCGACTCCCCGCAGCGCGAGCACGGCGGCGAGATGGCGGGAAATCGCGTCCGCATCCGCCTCCACACCGCCGATCGCATTGTAGGTGGCTCGTGGCAGGGAATTCTCCCCGCCCGCTGCCAGTTCGCGTACCCGCGTGCCCGCTACGCCATCAAGAAAGATGCCATCAGGGCCGACGAACTTGAGAGCGTTCCATTCGATCGGATTGTGGCTGGCGGTGAGGATGATGCCGCCGGCGGCCCGATGATGCTCGACGGCGAGTTGTACCGTAGGAGTAGCAACTAAGCCCACATCGATTACATGGCATCCAATCGACTGGAGGCCGGCAATTGCCGCGGCCGTGAACATCGGGCCGGAAGTCCGAGCGTCCCGACCTAACACAACGCGGGTTTTACCCTTCCCTCGTCCCCCGTCCCCCTTCCCCGCTCTTGCCCACGTTCCGAACGCCGCCGCCCAGCGGGCGACGACTTCGGGAGTGAGGTCGGTGCCGACCAGACCTCGAACCCCCGACACGCTGACCATGAGAGTGTCGGACATGGACGCTCAATTTAATGTAGGAATCAGGCCCGACGGGCTTCCATGGCTCGGGTCGGCAGGCGCAGCGGCTGCAGCTGGGGGGTCGGGATGGGGAGCGCGGTCTGTTCGGCGAAGGCGCGCAGGAACGCCTGGACGATCTCCGGGTCGAACTGGACGCCCTTTCCTTCTTCCAGCTCGCGCATCGCGTGGCTGACCGACAGCGAGGGCCGGTAGGGCCGCACGCTCGTCATCGCGTCGAAGGCATCGGCAACGCTTACCAGCCGGGCCTCGAACGGGATCAAGTCGCCTTTGAGACCGTCGGGGGACCCCGTGCCATCCAGCCGCTCGTGGTGCGACCGTACGATCGCCAGCGCCCCGGGCGCATCACGCATCAGCGGCCCGAGAATCCGCGCCCCGATGACGGTATGCTCCATGATGTGACGGTACTCGGCATCGGACAGCTTTCCCGCCTTGTGGAGCACGCTCTCGCTCACGCCGATCTTCCCGACGTCATGGAGCTCGGCGCCGAGCGCGATCGTGTCGATGAGATCGTTATCGAGGTCCAGCGCGCGGGCGATCGCGACCGAGTAATTCGCGACCCGCATCGAGTGGCCGCGCGTGTACGCGTCTTTCGCTTCGAGCGCATACACGAGGGCGTGCACGCCTTCGAGAAACAGCTCTTCGATGCGCCGCGCCTGTGCTTCGACGCGCTCTTCGAGGCCGTGCTGGTAGGTGCGGTTTTCGATGATGAGCCGGCGCTTGTCGAGCGCCTGTGACACGCGCGCACGAACTTCATCGAGATGGAACGGCTTCGCCACGTAATCCAGGGCGCCCATCTGCAGGCACGCGACGGCGCTCTCGACCTCGGCCACCGCGGTCACCATGATCACCGCCGTCTCGGGCCAGCGGGAGATGATTTCGCGCAGCAGCGTCACGCCGTCCATCTCCGGCATGCGCAGGTCGGAGATGACGAGCGGCGCCGGGCCCTTCTCCAGCTCCTGCAGCGCCTCGACGCCCGAGCCCGCTTCCGCGCACGCGAACCCTTCGCCTTCGAGCAGGCGCACCAGCACCCGGCGCAGCCGCGGCTCGTCGTCGACGACGAGACAACGCATTCCTGAGAACGGTGGCATCGCGTGCCTAACGTATCCATCGCTTGCCCCTGGCGGAAGCGGCCCTTACGTTCCGGCCATGACGCGTGTCGCAGAACACGATCTCGCGCACCGCTTTGCGACTCGGTCCGTGCACGCCGGGTACGTAGGCGATCCCTTGAGCGGCGCGGTGATGGCGCCGATCTACCAGACCTCGACCTACATCCAGGAGGGACTGGGGCGTCACAAGGGCTACGAGTATGCCCGCACCCGCAATCCCACGCGCGAGGCGCTCGAGCGCAACGTGGCTGCGCTGGAGGGCGGCCTGCACGGATTCGCGTTCGGCTCCGGGTTGGCGGCGCTCGACGCCGTGATGAAGCTGCTGTCGGCGGGCGATCACGTCGTGAGCGGTGAAAACGTGTATGGTGGGTCGCATCGGCAGATGACGCACATCTGGGCACGGCTCGGCCTCACGTTCACGTTCGTGGACGGCGGCGACACCGCAGCAGTCGCGGCCGCGGTCACGCCGAACACCAGGATCGTCTACGCCGAGACGCCCACCAACCCGATGATGCGACTGTGTGATCTCAAGGCGACCGGCGAGATCGCACGCAAGGCCAAGGCGCTGTTCGTCGTCGACAATACGTTCGCCACCCCGTACTTCCAGCAGCCGCTGCAATTCGGCGCCGACATCGTGCTCCACTCGACCACCAAGTACTTGAACGGCCACTCCGACATGGTCGGCGGGATGCTGGTGACGACCCGCGACGACCTCGCGGAGCGCCTCGGCTTCATTCAGAACTCGTCCGGTGCGGTGCCGGGGCCGTTCGACTGCTGGCTGGCGCTGCGCGGCACCAAGACCCTGGCGCTGCGCATGCGCCAGCACGATGCCAACGGCCGCCGGGTCGCCGAGTGGCTGGAGCAGCATCCGCGGGTGCAGCGCATATACTATCCCGGCCTGCGGTCACATCCGCAGCACGAGCTCGCGTCCCGTCAGATGAAGGGATTCGGGGGGATGATCAGCATCGAGCTGGGCGATACCGCGTTCGCCCGTCGCTTCGTCGAGCGAACCAGGATCTTCGCACTGGCCGAGTCGCTGGGAGGGGTGGAGAGCCTCATCGGGCATCCGGCGTCCATGACCCACGCCAGCGTGCCCCCCGAGATGCGGCGCCGCATGGGGCTGACCGACAGCCTGGTTCGGCTGTCCGTCGGGATCGAGGATGTGGAGGATTTGATCGGGGATTTGGATCAGGCATTGGCGGACGATTAACCGTACCGAAACACGGGATTCTGCACGCCGTACGGGTGGGAATCCAATCAGGAGATAGGCATGACACAGCCAACGAACAACCTTCCCGCGGCGCGTCCGCGGAAAGTTTTGACCCAAATCGCTTCCGTCTCGTGGGAGCATCCGGCGGATCGCGCGGCGCTGCAGTCGCTGCGCTCGGTTCCGGGGTTCGACCTCGTGGTGAAGAAGATCTACGGATTCATCGGCGAGCGCGGCATCCGCCTGCTGTTCCAGGCCGACGCGGTGCGCGTCGGGCCGAAGCAGTTCCCGCGACTCAATGAGCTGTACACCGACGTGCTGACGACGCTGGATTGGGACCCCCGGCCCGATCTGTTCGTTTCCCAGACGCCGTTCGTCAACGCCGGCGCCTACGGGATGGACCGGCCGTTCATCGTCATCAACTCCGGCGCGTTGAAGCTGCTCGATGACGACGAGATGCGGACGCTCCTGGGCCACGAGCTGGGCCACGTGATGAGCGGGCACTCGCTCTATGTCACCATCCTGATCCTGATCCTCAATTTCAGTTTCGCCACCCTGCCGTTCCTGGCGGGCATCGCGCTGCTGCCGATCCGGATCGCGCTGCTCGAGTGGTTCCGCAAAAGCGAGCTCTCGTCCGATCGCGCGGGACTCCTGTCCACCCAGGATCCTCACGCCGCCATGCGCATGTACCTGAAGATGGCCGGCGGCGGCGACATGAAGCAGATGGACCTCAACGAATTCCTGATCCAGGCCAAGGAATACGAGGAGGCGGGTGGCGCGCTCGACCGTATTTTCCAGATTCTGAACACCCTCGAGCGCACGCATCCGTTCAACACACTGCGCGCCGCCGAGCTGCAACGCTGGATCGAAGCCGGCCACTACGAGCGCATCCTGAACGGCGAGTACACCCGCCGCGGCCCGGACGCCGAGAACCGGCCGATCGACAAGGACATCGATGAGGCGCGTGACCACTATATGAAGGAAGCCAAGGCAGTCGTGAACGACGTGGTCGACTCCGCCAAGCGAGCCGCGCAGGCGTTTTCGGACGCATTCAAGAAGAAGTGAGAGTATTGGTCGTCGGAGGCGGCGGCCGCGAGCACGCCCTCTGCTGGGCGCTGCGGCGCGACGCCTCCGACACCGTCGTTTTTGCCGCTCCCGGGAACCCCGGTACCGCGACCCTCGCGAGCAACCTCCCCATCTCCGCCACCGCGATCGGTGATCTGGTCGCGGCGGTCCAACAACACGACATCGACATCACGATCGTGGGCCCCGAAGCCCCGCTCGCCGCGGGCCTGGTGGATCGCCTGCGGGACGGGGGGCGCGCCGCGTTCGGCCCGACGGCCGCCGCCGCGCGCCTCGAGTCGTCGAAGGCGTATGCAAAAGAAGTCATGCGGCGCGCCGGCGTCCGTACCGCGGCCAGTGCCACCTTCGTGGGAATGGGCCCTGCCCTGGAGTACATCGGAGATCACGCCGAGCCGCTCGTCGTGAAGGCATCGGGACTCGCCGCGGGGAAAGGTGCCGTCGTGTGCCAGACCCGCATCGAGGCCGCCCACGTGGTGCGCGCCATGCTCGATGGCTCTCTGGGTGACGCCGGCAGAGAGGTTCTCGTCGAGGAGTTTCTGGAGGGCGAGGAGTTATCGGTGCTCGCACTGACCGACGGCGAGCGCATCGTGATGCTGCCGCCCGCGCAGGATCACAAGCGGCTCGGCGAAGGCGACACCGGGCCGAACACCGGCGGCATGGGCGCGTACTGCCCCGTCGGGATCGCCACGGAGCCATTGCTCGCGCGGGTGCGCGCCGAAGTCTTCGAGCCGGTGCTGCGCGAGGTTGCGGCGCAGGGGTCTCCCTACGAAGGCGTGCTCTATGCCGGTTTGATGATTCTGCCCGACGGCATGCCGTCGGTCCTCGAGTTCAATGCGCGCTTCGGCGATCCGGAGACGCAGGCGCTGCTGCCCGCGCTGTTGCCCGGATTCACCGAGCATCTCATCGCGATCGCGCGGCGACGCTGGAATCCGTTGCCCACCCAGCAGGTGTTGATCACCGAGCGGGCCGCGGTCACCACGGTGCTGGCCGCGCGCGGGTATCCCGACAATCCAGAAAAGGGCGTGGCGATCGGGCTCCCGGACGCGGCGGAGCTCGGGGATGACGTGATCGTCTTCCACGCGGGCACGTCCCGGGACAACGAGGGAAGATTGCGTACAGCCGGTGGCCGCGTGCTGAGTGTGACCGGTCTCGGCACGACGGTGGGGCGCGCGGCGACCGCGAGCCGCGCGGCTGCCGAGCGGATTGCGTTCGAAGGCAAGACGTGGCGGCGCGACGTCGCCTGGCGCGAGATCCAGCGTGCCGGAACTGCCTGAAGTCGAAACGATCATCCGCGAAATCGCCCCGCGGCTCGAGGGGTGTCGCATCGCGCGCGTGGAGCTGAAGAAATCCGATGTGCTGCGCCAGGTCTCCAAGCCGCGCCTGATCAGAACATTGCGCGGCAACACCATCGAACAGGTCTCCCGCCGCGCCAAACACGCCGTCTTTCGGCTGTCATCCGGCCACCGCATGATCATCCAGCCGCGCATGACCGGCTCGCTGATCGTCCACGACAAGCCGCTCACCCCGGAGCAGGCGAAGTACGCCGTCCTGATCTGCACGCTCAGTGATGGACGCCGCTTCGTCTATCGCGACGTGCGGCGGCTCGGCACGATCTGGCTGCTCGATGAGAAAGGCTGGATTCGCTACACGGGACGCATCGGCCCCGAGCCGCTGGAGGAGACGTTCACGCCGTTCGTCTTTGCGGATCGCTTGAAGGGCACGCGCACGGCGGTCAAGAAAGCGATCATGGACCAGCGGCGCCTGGCGGGAGTGGGAAACATCTACGCCAACGAAGCGCTGTTCGACGCCCTGCTCGATCCGTCGAAGCCGACAAACAAACTGTCGCTCGAGGAGTTCGCGCGGTTGCATGCCGCGATCGTCGATGTGCTGCAACGAGCGCTCGAGTCGTCGGGCACGACGCTGCGCGACTATCGCACGGGCACCGGGGAGCGCGGGCGTTTCCAATTCGAGCTACGCGTGTACGGTCGCGAAGATCGATTTGCGACAGACGACGTATTGTAGGAAATGCCAGAGATAACAAGGGCGGTAGGGGCGGCACAGGCGGCAATGCAACTTGCCGCCCATGCCGCCATTGCCGCCTTTGGTTAGTCAACAAACGCCCACAGCAGTTCCCGGCTGTGGCGGTCCAATGCTGCCGGCCTGCCGAGATGATACAGATCGCCCGCCAGGTCACGAATCAGCAACCCTCCATGCGGCAGCGTGCGCGGCCAGTCATCGAGCCTCGTCTGGAACGAGCGCGGACCTTGCTGCGTCTCGACCCGCCAATGGCGAATCTCGACTTCCTCATCGATCTCGAGCACCCGCGTCACCTCGAACACGAACCCCGCCACCGCGAGCGCCACCTCCAGCGCCGCGCGGGAGCGCGCGTCGAGGTCCGCCGGATCCCGGACGAAGGCGAACTCCTCCTCGTCGGCATCCCGCAGCGACAGGTACCGCGCGGGCTCCGTCCACGGAAAGCAGCGCCGCACGGAAACTGCCCGCTCGCTGTCGTCTCGCACTGCCCACAACGAACCATCATCTCGCCATTCCAAAACCAACGCCTGCATTTTCTCCGCCACGACCAGCGTCATAGAGCCTCCTTTCTATTGGAGCTGCAGCTGCAGCTCGTATAAGCGCCGGTACATCCCATCTGTTTTCGCGAGCAGCTCGGCATGCGTGCCGTGCTCCACCAGCCGGCCGTCCTCGATCACGAACAACCGCGACGCCTTGCGCAGCGTCGAGAGCCGGTGCGCGATGGCGAACACGGTGCGTCCGGCCACCAGTCGCTCGAGCGCCTGCTGGATCTCACGCTCCGTCTCCGTATCCACGCTGCTCGTCGCCTCATCCAGAATGAGGATCCGCGGATCGTGCAGGATCGCGCGCGCGATCGAGACGCGCTGGCGCTCCCCGCCCGACAGCGTGTGCCCCCGCTCCCCCACCACCGTGTCGTAGCCGTGCTGCAGCTTGGTGATGAAGTCGTGCGCATTTGCCGCCTGCGCCGCCGCGACCACCTGGCCGAGCGGCGCCTCCGGCAAGCCGTAGCGGATGTTCTCCAGCACCGTACCGTGGAAGAGGTACGGATCCTGGAGCACCATCCCGATCTGCCGGCGGTAGTGCCCCGTATCGAGCCGCCGGATATCGATCCCGTCGACTCGAATCGTTCCCCCGCTCACGTCGTAGAAGCGCGCGATCAGGTTCACGATCGTGGTCTTGCCGCCGCCCGATGGGCCGACGAGCCCGATCAGCTCGCCGGGCGCGGCGTCGAAGCTCACGCCGCGCAGCACCTGCCGGACACCGTCGTACCCGAACGTCACGTGCTCGAACGTCACCCGGCCGTGCACCGGCTCCAGCCGCACGGGCTCCGGCACGTCGCGGATCTCGGGCTCGGTATCGAGCACCTCGAACACGCGATGCGCCGACGTCGTCGCCCGGTTGATCGTCCGCGCCATCTGCCCGATCACTTCGATCGGCGCCGCGAACATCGTCGTGTACAGCAGGAACGAAACGAACGTCCCCACCGGCAGCTGCGCCCCATCACCCAGCAGGCGCGGCACCGCGAATACCCACACCGCGACCGTCATTGCGTGCACACCAAGCATCAGCAGCGGCCAAAACTTGGTCCATGACGCGTGAATGCGGTTGAATTCAGCGGTCACGTCCTCGTTGCGCTCACCAAAGCGCCCGATCTCCCGCTGCTCCTGGTTAAACGCCTTGACCACCCGGATGCCGGGAATCGTGTCCGACAACACGTCCGTCACCCGCGACCACTTACGCCACGCCCGGATGAACAGCCGCGTGATCTCTTCGCTGTGCCGATAGATCAGCCAGCAGAACAGCGGCACCGGCAGGGTCATCACCAAGCCGAGTCTCCAGTCGAGCGAAAGCAAGACTGTTCCAAGTCCCAAGAGCATCACGAGCGACAACGACACATCCACGACGCCGAACGCCAGGAAGTCCCAGAGCCGGTCGGTGTCGGCCGACACGCGCGTGATCAGGCTGCCCGTGCGCTTGCGCGAGAAGAACGCCAGCGACAACCGCTGGATGTGCTCGTACAGCTCGGCACGCAGGTCGCGGGCGACCCACTCGCCGATGATCGACATCAGGCGCAACCGTATGTGCACCGCCGGCTGGCGCACGAGGTAGACGAGCGCCATCGCCGCCACCGCCAGCCACGCAATCGTGGCGGCGCGCGCGAGCGATAAGGCCCCCGCCTGTGCTGGGCGCACCACGCGATCGATCAGGTGACCCGCGAGATACGGCGGCACCAGGCTGACCAGCGTGATCACGGTTGCGGCCGCCATCCCTAGCGCGAGCTGCCGGCGATAGGGCTTGAGGTAGCCCAGCAACCGGCGGATGACCGCAGTTTGGCGCCCCGACACGAGCGCCTGTGCGTCCCGGATCGGCCGAGCCACGCTCTCGGCGTAGAGCCGATCCGCGTCTACGTCCGCGAGGTGCCGGATGTGGCCGGCGAGCTGCTCCTCGAGCACGAACCGGATGTTCTCGAACGCCCGCCGCTGGCGGTGCGTGTAGCGCAGCAGCGCCAGAGCCGGCTCGCCGGGCGCGCCGAGCAGCGTCAGCGTGTTTGCGGACAATCCCGGTGCCTCCCGGATTGCCTGGATCCGCGCGCGATCGATGACCCGCAGATCCCAGCCCTCGGTCGCCCGATTCGCTACGGCGACGTGCCGCGGACCCAGGGCCAACCACGCCTCAGTGAGCCGCAACCCCTGGTCGAGATCGGCCAGCGCGTACAGCTGGACCGGCGCGCCATGCCAGGCGTGCTCGATCTGCCGCCGCAGCTCGGCTGGGAGCCGGGTCGATTGGGCGGTATAGCGCGCGATGATATGATCGTCGAGATGCTGCAGCGTGCTCATGTCCGTGATCCTCGAGTGATGCGTAACAGAACGGCCTCCCAGGTCTCATGAAGCACCCGGAAGGCCGGATCACGGCGCGAACTGGATCCGATCGACTTCTAGGGTGCTCCCCCACCTCCACCGGCGCCGGCGCTGCCGGACGCAATACGCCCACGCGCGTCGACAAATGGCCCGAGCCGGCACAGCGTGCCCAGCTCTGCCCAGATGCGGCGCAGCATTGGCGAGACGGTGGATTGACGAATCATTTCAGTCCGTGGCCTTTTTTGAGGGTGCTTGAGCAAAGTAAAAAGACGTACGCAGCCCGGCAAGGGGAGGATTCACGATCAATCCAGCACGATAATCCTCCCGCGCGGCGGAATTCCGGGCTCGAGCTCGAGAATCCCGACACTCGGCGGAATCCCGAAACGCGGCGCCCCCGCCCCGCCGGGATTCATCACGGTCACCGTCTTATCCACCAGCTCCAGCAGCGGCCGGTGACTATGCCCGAAGATGATGATTTCGGCGTGCGGGAAGGCCTGGTGCAGCTTGGCGGGATTGGGACTGCCGAACTGATCGCCGTGGGTTACCGCGATCGGAAACCCGTCCAGCTCGATCTCGGCGACCTGGGGAAGTTTGGCGCGGATATCGAAGCCGTCGCTGTTGCCGTACACCGCGGTGACCGGCGCCAGTGCCTGCAACTCGACCAGCAGGTCCGGCCGCCCCACATCCCCTCCATGCAGGATGTGGTCGACCTCGCGAAAGACCTCGAACACGCGCGGCCGCAGCATACCGTGCGTATCCGAGATGACGCCAAGTCTCACGGGGCCTGCGACGCCGTCACATAAAAGTTCTCGTCGACGCTCAGCTCGCCTCCCCGGGGCGACGCGTCGAGCGTCTGCCACGCCTCCGTGGGACGCAGTAATCTGGTGCCCAGCCCGGGAATGTTCACGCGCACCGGCATATCGAACCCCGGCACGACGTTCGCCCAGCGATACGACAGCGTGGTGCCCTGCACCCGGTATTCGAGCGCGGGGATCCTGGTCGTGGTGAGGTATTGCGCGAACACCCTGCTGAGATCGATCCCGGCCTCGCGGCTGATGTAGTCTTGGACCTGTCTGCCGGTGACCGTCTGATGATAGAACGTCTTGTTCAGGCCGCGCAGGATATCACGCCACTTCGCGAATCGTGTGCAACATGTTCCCACCCTTGGGATACATGTCGCCTGAGCCTTGCGCGTTCACTCCAAAGGCTGGGACGACGGGCCGGTCGTTCCGCACGCCGGCGCGCGCACCGATCATGTACGCCGCGCCCGCGCTTCTCCCCATCCGGCACTCGGTGTAAATCCCCTCGGCGTAGTTGGCGAAGCTCTCGTGCAGCCACATGTCGGCGTGATCCTGTGCCGAGATGTTGTTGCCCCACCACTCGTGGGCGCTCTCGTGGACGATGATGAAGTCCCACTGCAGACCGAGGCCCGTCCCGGACAAGTCGCGGCCCAGGTAGCCGTTGAGATAATGATTGCCGTAGGCGACGGCGCTCTGATGCTCCATGCCGAGGTGCGGCGTCTCGATCAGCTTGTAGCCGTCGGCATACCAGGGATACGGGCCGAACCAATGCTCGAAGCAACGCAACATCGGAATGACCTGTTGGAACTGATGGCGGGCGGTGTCGGCGTGGTAGT
>WNGD01001859.1_pt1 | contig 36645 bp, 29 predicted proteins | sample 5400671 | NCBI WGS metagenome assembly WNGD01 (sample SAMN13153369, study PRJNA577476) | soil metagenome | isolation source: 40 cm soil or saprolite under grassland replicate 2 | place: USA:California | collected 2016-06-15 | reverse complement strand
CTCGGCTGCAAGCACGCGCTGCCGCTGCTCAAGCGCAGCGGCGGGGCGATCGTCAATCTCTCGTCGGTGTCGGGGCTCGTCGGCGGGCACAATCTCGCCGCCTACAATGCCTCGAAGGGCGGGGTGCGGTTGCTCACCAAATCGGTCGCGCTCCACGGCGCGCGCTTCGATCCGAAGGTGCGCTGCAACTCGGTGCATCCGGCGTTCATCGAGGGCCCGATGGCGGACGCGCTCATCGCGCAGACCAGGGATCCCGAGCGGGCGCGGGAGCGGATGAACCGCGACGTTCCGCTCGGCCGCTTCGGCAAGGCGAGCGAGGTCGCGGATCTGTGCGTCTATCTGTTGTCCGACGAATCCGCGTTCGTCACCGGGGCCGAGTTCGTGCTCGACGGCGGCCTGACCGCGCGCTGACGCGCTCAGTTATCCTTCGCGCCCTCGCGGATCCATGCCCGGATCACATTGCGGTCGCACGTGGAAAGCTTTTTCTTGCCGTGCGGCATGCGCAATTCCGGCGACGCGCGCCAATCGAGCAGCCACATCAGGTTGCTGCTGTCGGGATCGCCGGGAATGACCATTTTGCCGAATTTGGTGCCCTTCATGAGGCCCTCGTACGAGGTCAGGTCGAGCCCGCTCTTCTCTGCCCCCTCGCTGCCGGGCTGATGACAGCCGACGCACCTGCCGCGGAAGATCGGAACCACGTCTTCGGAGAAGCTGGTCTTTGCTGCTGCGGGGGCGGCGCAGGCTTCGCTGGAGGGATTTGTGATTTCCACCCCGATCAGTCCGGCGATCGCCAGCGCGGTCGCCGCCCCCATGAGGATTTGGGTTTTCATCTTCACGGGAATCTCCCCTTATTTCTTTGCGATGTTGGCTCGCGGCGAAACCATAACAGCCTGCCGAATGCGCGGGAAGCGAGAAGCGGCCCGACGAACGGCATTGGGATCGGCGATCATCGGGCGGGTTCCTCGACGCCGAGGCTCTTGATGCCGTCGTCGAAGCTGCGCAGCTTTTCCGGGTCATTGGCGAGCGCGCGGCGGGCGTCGAATGCTGCCGCGCTCGCCCGCTCGGGCTCGCCGAGTGTCTTGTAGGAGCGCACCAGCATGAGCCATCCGGCGATGTCCGACCCGTCTCGTTGCAGCCGGGCCGCCAAGCGGTCGACCATGGATTTTGGATCGTGATCGGTCGCCGTCGCGGGCGCCGCGGCTTTGGCCGCGGCCTCGGGTTTGCTCGTCGGGGCGGCGACCTCTCCCCCGATCGCATTCAGGCCGTCATCCAGCCGGCGCAGTTTTTCGGGATCGTTTGCGAGCGCCGCGTGGGCCTCGGCCGCAGCCCCGCGCGCCAGCTCGGAATTTTTGAGCACCGTATAGGAGCGCACCAGCCGCACCCATCCATCGACATCGGAGCCGTCCTGACGCAGCCGCGCCGCCAGTCGTTCGACCATGCTGCGGATCATCGCATCCTGCCCCGAGGGCTCGTCGCCAGCCTGCTTGGCATTGGTTTTTGCGTCGGGCGCTTCGCCGGCCGCTGCCGGATCCACGCGGGCGAGCGCCTGGCGCACCGAGGCGGCCCACGGCGCGCCCTCCGGCGCATCCGCCAGCAGCCCGCGCCAAAGCCGCGCGGCTTCGGCCGAATTGCCGTCCTGCTCTGCGGCGAGACCCTGATAGAACCGCGCCGACACGTCCGCAGGGTCGAGACGAATCGCATCATCGAAGGCGGCTTTGGCCTCCGCGGTGACAACGCCGTTCGCGGCGGCGACGAGCGCCTCGCCGAGATCGGCCTCCCGCTCGGCGGTGGGCCCGAGCAGGCGCAGCGCGTTGGCGCGTGCCTTCACCGCGTCGTCGTAGCGGCCGACACGCATATACACCGGCGCGATCACTTCCCAGCCGCGCCCGTCCTCCGGATGTTGCTGGAGATGCGCCTCGACCCGCGCGAACGCGGCTTCGACGGCTTCATTGCCGCTAAGGGTCCGCGCGGCGAGCGGCCGGCCGGACAGGTCCGGCGAGCCGAGGGGGAGGTAGAGCCCAGCGGCGCCGAGCAGCAACGCCACGACCGTAACGGCGGCGGCTAGCCGCCGTCGTCGCGGCTGCGCATCGTGCGATGGCCGCTTCGCTTTCCTAACCGCGCCACCTCGCTTTCCAAGGATTGGTTTTCGCTCTCGCGCCGGCGCGGCGCTCGCCGCGGCATCGGCAGCCGCGATGAGCCGGCGGGAGACCTCGATACGCGCCGCTTCCGCCTCCGACGCGCCGATCAGGCCCACGGCCCGGTCGCGCTCGATCTCCTCGAGCTGATCGCGGTAGACGGCAATATCGGTGCCACCGGCTGCGGCTGCGGGGTCCCGCTTGCGCAACAGCGGCCACAGCACCGCCAAACCGGCGCCCGCCGTCATCAGCGCGAGAAGAATCCACAATAGCATGGCGCATCGTTGATCGGCTTGAAATCCGACATTCCGGTGGCGAAGCTGCATTCCCTGGCTCGGAATGCCAACGTTTTGCGGCGCGCAGCCATATTCTTGGGACTCACTCCATTTGCGTCTGACGAGTTCCGGCTATTTGCCCTCGGATTTCGCCGGCTCCTCGCTCTCCTCCGGCTCTTCCGGCAGACGATGCGCGATTCCCTTGTGGCAATCGATGCAGGTCATTCCGTTCCTCATCGCCTCGAACATGACTTGTGATGCTGCTGATTGTTTATGTGGGTCCATGGATCCGACAGCGTGGCAATTGCGGCACTCGCGCGAGTCCGTCTTCTTCATCGCCGTCCAGACGTGCCGGGCGAGCTCGAGCCGATGCGCCTCGAATTTTTCCTTCGTATTGATCGTACCGATGATCTTGTGGAACAGCTCGTTCGTAGCCTCCACTTTGCGGTAAACCTTGTGGATCCACTCGCGGGGAACGTGGCAGTCCGAGCAGGTTGCACGCACGCCGGATCGATTCTTCCAGTGAATCGTCTGTTGCAGCTCCTGATAAACGTTGTCGCGCATCTCGTGGCACGAGACGCAGAATGCCTCCGTGTTTGCTACCTCCATGGCCCAGTTGAAGCCCCCCCAGAACACGATCCCGAGAACGAAACCCGCGATGAGTAACACAGCGAATGGAATGCGCGCGCTGGGCCGCCACAGAAACTTCCAGATCCGAGCGATGCGTCCCCGGAAACTCTTATCGCGCCGCTCTGCCGTGTCTTCCCCCGACATGTCTTCCCCCAATCTGCCAATCCTTGATAAAGATCAAGCGGCACCCGCAAGGAGATTCCAGTCAAATTACTCGGTGAAGCGGCTGGGTCAATTGACACGGATCACACCATGGGGATGAATCCGGTGGCGGAATACAGTGCCAATTCGGCTGCATGAGAGGGCGAAGACCATGAGGCATAAAGACGATGCAAACAAGTTCAGCCCGATTACGAGCGTGCTCCTCCCTGGCGCAGCAGGGCTAGCGACCACGATCCTGGTCGCAGCCACGGCGCTCACGGTCGCTCCCCAAAATGCCGAGGCACTGCCGGCCTATGCTCAGCAGACCAAGCTCGGCTGCGGGTCTTGCCACACGAATCCTTCGGGCGGCGGCGACCTCAAGCCGTTGGGCAAGAGATTCCAGGCGAACGGCCATAAGCTGAAATAATCCGCATCGGCGGTCTTGGTATTGGAGCGGCTCCAGTAGGGCCGGTGGGAATAGCGCTTATCAGCGAGCAGGATACGTCGACCGCCGGACCGGCCGGTGTTCGCGCATTGCTGACGCCGATTGCCCATCGCAGCCAAGAACCCCCCATGCAGCCGCAGTCTAGCGGTTATCTCGTCCGCCGCGGGCCGGTTTCTCGGCGGCATTCGCCACGTTGCTGATGTCATCGAGCGTAACCCGACAAGTGCCCTTCTTGTCGTATCGGGCAAAGAAGGGGTTCGGCTTGTCGACGAACTCGGCGCGGCTCAGGCGGCCATCGCGGTTATCGTCAAAATAACCGAGATCCGCATCCCGCAACATCCGATCAGCCTTGCGAATTGTCTCGAACTCCTGGGCATCGACATAGCCGTCGTGATTGCGATCGGCGTCATTGAAAAGCTTGGTGGCGTACTGCTTCCATTCCTCGCAGGTGTAGACCCCCTCGCGCTTGGTGTCGCCCCAGATTGCCGCCCAGGTCACGAACGGATCGAACCCCGGATATTTCGCGCCGTAGGATTCCGAGCTCGTGCGGTCACGCGCCGCGGCAAATTCCGCAGCGCACAACGACAGGGCAATGCAGCTCACGATCAGTGTTTTCATTGGCACCCGGCACGGATCGGCTGAAGCCTAAATCCTAGGCGCGCCCCCTCGACCCTGTCCACGGCCGAATCGAGTGGAACTCCGGGAAGCTCTCCCGTGCCACGGGTCCGTGGTTTGACTTTTGTCAGCTCCCACCGTTGTAAGAATGTCTCATTCCGAAAATTATTGACGCCTGACCAGCGACTTTGATGTCCATCAATTGTGAGTTCTCTAGAACAAAAATAGAATCGGGTTTCGGCCGTCGGGTTGATCGCGCGGTGGAGGGGGCACAATGCAACATCGGATCCGCTTGGGATTCGCCGTTGATTTCGTTCTCCCCTGCGAAACCAGGTCGGGGGAGAAGCGCGCAGGCGGGGCGGGGTATCGGCTTACGGCGCGCCTGGCGGCCGGCCTGATCTGCGCGTTTCTGTTCGGCTTTGCCCGGCCGGCCGTGGCCGAGGGTCCGAAATTCGACCTCGACGATATTCGCTCCGCGGTGCTCGGCCTTCCGGCGCAACAGCCCTCGCAATCCCGCCCGGCCCATCGCGACCAGGACGGGGCCTTTTCGGCGCTCATGGCCTATGCGGATGAGCTCCAAACCGAACAACCTCGGTTGATTCGGGCCGAATCGCTGAAGCTGGTGCCCGGGACGCCGCGGGACGACGCGTTTGCGGCCCTGACGGAATTCGCGCAGCAGATCGGCGCGGAGCCGGCCAAGCCGAAGCTGGCAAAAGCCGAGAAGGCCGCTACGAAAGCCGCCGAGCCCGCCGAGGCAACTTACGTCGGGCAGCAGGTTTGTCAGGGCTGCCACGTGGTCCAGTCCGCCGCGTTCAGTCAGACCCTGATGGGCAAGGTTTTCAGGAACCCGCGGGATGCGCGGGAGCGGGGAAGCTGTGAAACCTGCCACGGGCCCGGCTCGCTCCACGTGAAGGCGGGGGGCGGCCGCGGAGTAGGGGGATTGATCTCTTTTCGCCAGGATGACACCCGCTACACTGCGGACGACTACAACGCGGTCTGCCTGGGTTGCCATGAGAAAGGCAACCGGATCTTGTGGCGCGGCAGCACCCACGAGACGCGGGGAGTGGCCTGCACCAATTGCCACACCGTCATGGTCAACGTGACGCCGAAGCATCAGCTCGCCAAGCTCACCGAGCTGGATACCTGCTTCCAGTGTCACAAGAACAAGCGCGCCGAGATCTGGCGTTCGGCGCACATGCCGGTCCGCGAGAGCAAGCTGACGTGCTCGACCTGCCACAATCCGCACGGGAGCTACTCGGAGGCACTGCTGCGGGAAGCGACGGTGAACGACAATTGCTACAAATGCCATGCCGAGAAGCGCGGCCCGTTCCTGTGGGAGCATCCTCCGGTTCGCGAGAACTGCCTGAATTGTCACGATCCCCACGGGTCCATCAACGACTTCCTGCTGAAGATCTCGCGGCCGCGGCTGTGCCAGCAGTGTCACGCCAACCTGACCGGGCACCCAGGCAATCCGCGAAATCCGCGCTCGGTCTACGCGATCAGCCGCGAATGCCAGAACTGCCATACGCAGCACCACGGCTCGAATAGCCCGGCGGGCGTGCGGTTCCAGCGCTGAAAGGGAGAAACATCGTACGCCGCAGGTGGGCGGCCGGAACGAGGGGCGATCGACAAGGCGGAACGCCGGGACTGCGATGGGGTGAGAGTGCACCTTGGGTGCAAGAGGTTTCTGGGGGCTGCTGACATGGAACTTCAGAGGGGGGTTCTGCGAGCGCGAAGGGCGATTCTGCTGGCCGGCGGCATGCTGGTCGCGGCGGCGCCGTTTTGCGCGGCCCTGGCAGCGGATCTGCCGATCGCGGTCAAGTCGGTGCAGGAGGCGGTGGATTGGTACTACTACGGCGGGCTCGAGGCGGGCGGCCGCTTCGTGTTCGACCGGCCGCCGAGCGGGTTCGGCTTCACCAATGCGTCTTCCGGCGGTGCCTGCACGGTCGATGCCATCATTAGCAAATGCTTCCTGACCGCCTCGCAGACCGATAGCCGCGCCAAGTTCGAGGAGTACGGCAGGATCCCGACCGCGCCGTTCCTCGACTGGATCAATCTTCAGGCCGGCACCCGCGATGGCCGCTACGCCTACGATTTCTGGGGCCGCAGCGTCGGGCTGAACAACCAAGCCTACACGCTCGACGCCTCGAAGATCGGCGAGCACTATGTGTCGCTCGGCTGGGATCAGACGCCGCATCTCACGAGCACCAGCGCCAAGACCGTATTCGGAGGCGTAGGCTCGACGTTCCTGACCGTCGATCCCGCGCTCCAGGCGCTCTTGGCGCCTCTCATGCCGACCGCTGCGTTGAACACTCCCGCTGGCGTGGCGACGCGCGAGGCCATTCAAAACGTCATCAACAACCACGAGCACCCGCTCGAGCTCGAAACGCGGCGCGACAAGGCGACCGTCGCCTATCGGTGGACGCCGACCCCGGACTGGGACTTCGACGTGGACTACAGCCACGAGGATCGCAGCGGCGTGCGACTGAACGCGGTCAACTACGGCTGGAGCAACACTGCCAAGAGCCCGTTTCCCACCAACATCATCGAGGTTCCGCAGCCGCTCAAGGACACGACCCAGAATATCAGCGCCAAGGCCGAGCGGGCGGGCGTCGACTTACTGGGCGTCCGCTGGACCAGCAACGTCAAATATTTCGGATCCTTCTACCACGACGACCTCAAGCAGCTGGATGTCCAGAACCCGTTCTGCACCCCCGCTTTGTGCGATGTAATAAACGGCCCGTTCTTTGCTCCGAACCTGCTGCGCTGGAGCATGCCTCCCAGCAACCAGGCCAATTCCGTCGTGTGGAATACCGCGGCCGACCTGCCGTTCTGGAGAACGCGGTACGTCAGCACGCTGCAATTCAACGACATGCGGCAGAACGATCCCTTCGTCGACACCCAGACCAACGGCCTCACCGTAGGACCCGTCTTGCTCAACGGGATGCCGGTCGGCAGCCTGAACGGCGTCGTCGATACGCTGCTGTGGAACAATGTGCTCACCTCGCAGATCACCAAGGATCTGAAGTTCACGGCCCGCGGCCGTCATTTCGAGGTGGACAATCGCACGCCATCGCTGGAGATCACCAACTGGATCCGGGCGGACAGCGGCTGCGCCAGCGGAAGCCCGGATCCGACCCCCGCCGGCGATTGCCCGCCGAGGGCGAGCACCACGCGTTTTTCCAATCCCATCGCCTACACCAAGGACAATGCCAACGCCGAGTTGACTTACCGGCCGGTGCGGTGGGCATCGATCGGCGGCGGCTATTTCTTCGAGCGCTGGGATCGCAAGTTCCGCGACGTGGACGTCACCAACGAGCACATGGGCAAGGTCTACGTCGACCTCACCCCGACCGAGGTCCCGGAGACGACCTGGGGCGTCCACGCCCGCGGCAGCTATCTGTTCGGGGCGCGGCGCTACGACAAGTACGACACCCGCGAGTTTGTCGAGGAGCACGCCAACGGGTTCTCCGAAGTCGCTTCCAACATGCGGCGGTTCGATATCGCCAACCGCAACCGGCACAAGGCGGACTTCCAGGTCGACTTCACGCCCGGCACGATCTTCACCATCTCGCCCAACTTCGGGCTGCGTTTCGACGAATATCCCGATCCGGTGTTCAACCCGCTCGGCGTGCGCAACGACCGTAGCTGGAATGCCGGCGTCGAGCTTGCCGCGGTGGTCGATCAGGTCAGGCTGATGTTCGCCTACAATTTCGAGGACCGGCGGCTCAAGGTGGCGGGCGGCAGTGGCGGCGCCAATTTCGGTACCGTGCCGAATGGCTGTCCAACCAGCGCGGCCCTCAATCCGGATGCCACCATCGGGCCGCTGTGCACATGGTTCAGCGACATCAACCAGCAATATCACACCTTTCTGTTCGCGGCCGACTGGAAGGTCGTTCCGAACATGTTCGATCTGAGGTTCGAATATCTCTACGTGTTCTCGACCGAGGAGAACAATACGATCCCGTGCAAGGCGCCTCCGCCGGCGGGGAACGGCTGCAACGGTCTGCAGACCGGCGTGCCCGCACAGGACCTCAACTTCGGCCAGTTCCCGCCCGAGAAGGATCACTTCCAGCGGTTCAACGTCATCGCCAGATATTACGTCGATCCGGTATTCGTCCGGCAGATGGGCTGGATCGGCGACGTCGTCGTCAAGCTGCGCTACACCGTCGAACGCAACCGCGTTTCGAATTGGGCATTCGACAACCTGACGCCGTATGTTGCCACCTCGGACAGCCCAGAGCTGACGGGCGGCAGCAGGTCCCTGTTCCTGGCGGCGTTCAACCCGAACTACATCGCGCAGATCGTCGCGCTTTCAGTTGCCGTGAAATGGTAAGGACCGTTTCGAGGAGCGGACAAAAATGCTCAAACTCGCTTCCGTCATCGTGGCGATCGTAGTTGGTTGTTGCGGCGGTGCCGCGATTGCCGCCGACCAGGTGGCAAAGGCCACCCCGGTTGCCCCGGCCGCCGCGCCCAGCGCCGCGGTCCGCGTCGCCGATTGCAGCGCGTTCTATGACGACTACCGGCGCCGGGGTTTCGGCTGGGGCGTAGGCCCCGGCTCGAGCATCGGCTTCGGGGCGTTCGAAGGCGCGCTACCGCGTTACAAGAAAAACGAGTTTCCCAATTGGTACGGCAGTTGCGTGAACTGGGGCCATTACAGTTCGTCCGGCTCCGCGCCGTTCTAGCGCGGTGTAACGCGCGTCCGATGCTCGGCCTTGTGCAAACAGCGTTCGAGCGTCGTCTGTCCGTGCTCGAATGCGCAGCGGAGGTTCCTACGAACGAGCCACAATCAGCCCTGGCAGCCGTCGACCGAGTCCTTGGCACCGACCCCGGCGAACGTCTGGCGGGGGCGCTCGCTCCAGCGGCATTGACAAAAGCGTCCTCACCATCTCCGAGGCCCGGCGCTACCGGGACAAGGCGCACCTCAAGTTCGTGGCCTCGCGGCCCTGCCTCGTCTGTGGCCGCAAACCCGCGGACCCGCACCATCTGCGCTTCGCCCAGGTTCGGGCGCTCGGCCGCAAGGTCAGCGATGAGTTCGGAACGCACTCCAGAGCACCGGCCCAAAGACCGAGAACGGAAAACAGCAATCTCGACGCAATGCCCTCCAGCCCCCGGCTGCGCTCTTTGGTAGCCCCGGCGCGGTCATGTCTCTCGGGGTGTGTTGCGGGCCACATCCACTGATCGCCTGAGTCCGTTCCATGCGTTACGACACACGTTTTTCACGGATGCGCTTTCCCGGCTGCGGGAAGAGCATCGCTATCGCGAATTCGCCGATCTCAAGCGCATCGCCGGCCGCTTTCCGCGCGCGCTGTGGCATTCGCCCGCGGGCACCCGCGAGGTGTCGTGTGGTGCTCCAACGACTATCTCGGCATGGGCCAGCATCCCAAAGTGATCGACGCGCTGGTCGAGACCGCGACCCGCATGGGCACGGGAGCCGGCGGAACCCGCAACATCTCCGGCATCAACCACCCGCTGGTCGAGCTCGAGCGCGAGCTCGTCGATCTGCACCGCAAGGAAGCGGCGCTGGTCTTTCACCTCGGGGTACCTGTCGAACGAAGCCGGCATCGCGACGATCGCAAGGCTCCTGCCGAATTGCCTGATCCTGTCGGACGCCCTCAACCACAACTCCATGATCGAGGGCATCCGGCGATCCGGATGCGAGAAGCTTGTTTTCCGCCACAATGACGTTGCGCACCTCCGGCAATTGCTGCAAGCCGCCGACCCGCGGCGGCCGAAGCTGATCGCGTTCGAAAGCCTGTATTCGATGGACGGCGATGTGGCGCCGGTCGGTCGCATCTGCGAGCTTGCCGAACGCCATGGCGCGATGACCTATCTCGACGAGGTGCATGCGGTCGGGATGTACGGCCCGCGCGGAGGCGGGATCGCCGAGCGCGACGGCGTGATGGCGCGGGTCGACGTGATCGAGGGCACGCTCGCCAAGGCATTCGGGTGTCTCGGCGGCTACATCGCCGGCAGCGCGGCGCTCATTGACGCGGTGCGCTCCTATGCGCCGGGCTTCATCTTCACCACCGCGCTGCCGCCGGCCATTTGCGCGGCGGCGAGTGCCGCAATCCGCCATCTCAAGACCTCGAGGTTCGAGCGTACCCGGCACCAGGGCCGCGCCGCGCGCGTGAAGGCGGTGCTGACCGCCGTCGGATTGCCGGTGATGGCCAACGAGACGCACATCGTGCCGCTGTGCGATCCGGAAGCCTGCAAGATGGCGAGTGGTTTCTTGCTCGCCGACCACGGCATCTACATCCAGCCGATCAACTATCCGACCGTACCGCGTGGGACCGAGCGGCTTCGCATCACGCCGACGCCCTGCCACGACGACGCATTGATCGACGCGCTCGCCGAGGCGCTGGTCGGCGTATGGCGGCGGCTTGCTCTGCCGCGGGGTGGCAGGGCGCTCGCTGCGGAATGAGGGGACTGGCCGAAGCCGAGCTGCGTATTGGTTGCTTGCGCGCTTCGCCTCTGATCCATCCGCTCGTCATTTCTGAGTAGCCGGCTTGCGATGGACATGGGATCCTCAGCCAACAGTCGCATTTGCCCGGACCTAAGCTGCCGTCAGAACACGACGCATAGCCGTGACATTGATCGGCTGTAAACCATCCATTGGGCCGCCCGTGTCCATAATGGATTTTATCCGGGATTCCGGTTGAGCCACTCGTGAAATTGGTGGCGAGGAGCCTAGCAAGATGGTCTAGTAGGGAGCCTCCGTTCAAAGGCACTCGCGGTGAATGACTAGACTGTGCAACACGTCCAAAGGAGGAAAAAATGAAAATGTTACCTCAAGTCTTGTTTTGGGTTGGACTAATTTCTGTCCCGTTCGCATGGCTGGTATGGTACTTTGGGCCACAGCTTGAAGTCCTAAGACCAGTCCTTGCCGGTATTAACGATCCTGCTTTAAGAGCGGCTTTGCAAGAAGCCCACGCAGAGCGGTTGGGAATTTGGGTCGGTGTTTGGCCAGTATCACTCCTGGTATTGAGTCAAATCCTGGAAAAGAAAATGCAGGGATAAAAACGCCTTCGCCGCTGCTGACGAACGATTGGTTCTGTTGGCGTTCGTGAACAGCCTCTGGGTCATCGTCTCGATCTGGCGCTCCGGTCGGCGCTAAGGGAAGGAGGTCCCGCAGCGCGTGATTGGCACGCTACCGCGCTGGCTGCCGGGGGATAATGACGCCGGCTTCAAGCAGGGATGGCGACTTGGCGGCCTGGCTCAGCCTCATTCCCAAGCAGGAGTCGACCGGAATCGCGCATTTCGGGGCAAGGAGCACACTGTTCGTGTCGGCTGTCCACGTCTCCGGCACGGCGGAGCAGCAACGCAAGGCGTGGGGCCCGGATCGATCGGCTGGGGTCCCGGAGTTCTGTAGAGGGCGCAGGAATCTCCGCCAGGCTGGTTATGATGTAGGCTGGACTTGGTTCCGATCACGGCGCAGGGCCTGAACACGCCAAGGCTGCTACTCGAGGGAACAATGGCGCAAGCACAGACCGGCTCAATACCGACTCCGCACAGGGCGATTTACCAGCATCTGTACTTTCAGGTGGTGTGCTCGAGTATTTCTATCCCAAGCTCGGCGAGCAGATCAGAGCATGCTCGTGCGGCTTATCAGACAGCATGCCGGTTTGGTCAAGGCCGACGCCGGATTGACGATCATTATAACCCAGTTCCCCACCGGTCCTGGGAATCGACTTCGAGCAGGTAATGGATGCTCTTGGCTCGCGGACTGCTGCTCGGCAACGCAGACGTGGTTGCGGCCGGCTCGCATCGGACCAATACCCTGCACCTCCCGCAGGCAATCCGGCAGCGCACCGCCGCTCACTCCACTTGCATCACTCCAAAACCCCATCGCCGTTCCTGTCGCATTCGACGCGCAGGATGTTATCGCCACCTACGTTTCCGCGAGCGGCCTTCTTGACCCGACGCTTGGCTATGCTGCGCGGAGTCAGATTTGGTGTAGAGGATCCTGCGCATGAAGCCCATTCGCACCTTTACGATCGTTCCGAGGCTTCCCGCTCCGCTCTCCCGCCTGCGCGACCTGGCCCTCAACCTGAACTGGGCCTGGAACCACGACACGATCGAACTGTTCCGGCGGCTCGACAGTGACCTGTGGGAGACCAGCGGGCACAATCCTGTGATGATGCTGGGCCGGATCGAGCAGCGGTTGCTTGAAGAGGCTGCCGCCGATGATTCTTTTCTGGCCCACCTCGACAGGGTCTGTCGCGGCTTTGATGACTACGTCACCGACAAGGCAAGCTGGTTCAACCGGACCTACAGTGCCCGGGAAAAGCCGCTGATCGCGTACTGCTCCGCCGAGTTCGGCCTGACCGAGTGCCTCTCGATTTTTGCTGGGGGACTCGGCATTCTGGCCGGCGACCATTTGAAGTCGGCCAGCGACTTGGGGGTACCCCTCGTGGGTGTCGGGCTTCTTTACCAGCAGGGCTACTTCAGGCAGTACCTCAACTCGAGCGGCTGGCAGCAGGAGGAATACGAAGACAACGACTTTCACACGCTGCCATTGCTCCTCGAGCGACGTGACAACGGGACACCTCTGACGGTCGACGTGGCCTATCCAGAGGGGCAGGTTACAGCCCAGGTCTGGTGTGTCCGAGTGGGGCGCGTCCCGCTCTATTTACTGGACACGAACATCCCGGCGAATAGCCGCAGCGAAGACCGCGACATCACCGACCAGCTTTATGGAGGGGATCTCAACACCCGTATACGTCAGGAAATCCTACTTGGGATTGGCGGATATCGGGCTCTGGAAGCGCTCGGGCTCGAACCAACCGTGTATCACATGAACGAGGGCCACTCTGCGTTTCTCGCGCTCGAGCGGACACGTCGGTTGATGGAGAAGGGCCAGCTCTCGTTTTCGCAGGCGAGGGCGCTGGCCTCGGCATCGCTTGTCTTCACGACTCACACGCCGGTGCAAGCTGGCCACGACTATTTTCCACCGAAGTTGATGGACCATTATTTCAGCCAGTATTTTCCCCGCCTCGGGATTACCTGGGCGGAATTTCTTGGCCTGGGGCGCGGCAACCCGTCTGACGACCGGGAGGACTTCAGCATGACGGTTCTGGCGCTCCACATGGCGGCGTACAGCAACGGCGTCAGCCGGCTTCACGGCGAAGTCAGCCGCGGCGTCTGGCAGTCGATGTGGCCGGGCCTACCGGCGAAAGAGGTCCCAATCACCCACGTCACCAACGGCGTTCACTTCCGGTCATGGATCTCGTTTGAGATGAACCAGCTTTATGACCGCTACCTTGGCCCGAGCTGGCGCGAACACCCCGTCGAAAAAAACATCTGGCAGCGTGTGGAGACGATCCCGGCCGAGGAGCTCTGGAGGACACACGAGCGGCGCCGGGTGCGGCTTGTCGCCTTCGCCCGCAGGCGCCTGCGCAAACAGCTGGTGCGTCGCGGCGTTCCCCGATCCGAGGTCGAAGCCGCGGATGAGGTCCTGGACCCAGAGGCGCTTACAATCGGATTTGCCCGGCGTTTTGCGACCTATAAACGCGCGGCTCTGATCCTGCGCGATCCGGATCGGCTCGCTCGGATCTTGAACAACACAGACCGGCCGGTTCAGATTATCTTTGCAGGCAAAGCTCATCCGAGAGACGACGCCGGCAAGGAATTGATACGGCAGATCGTGGCCCTCGGGCGTCAACCTGCTCTCCGGCGCAGGCTTGTCTTCCTCGAAGACTACGACATGAGCGTTGCCCGCTATCTCGTGCAAGGCGTTGACGTGTGGCTGAACACGCCCTTGCGGCCGAACGAAGCGAGCGGAACCAGCGGGATGAAGGCTATTGCCAATGGCGTGCTGAATCTGAGCATACCGGACGGCTGGTGGGACGAGACACCGGGGATGTCCAAGATCGGCCACGAACTACCCGGTTGGACCATCGGTCGCGGGGAAATCTACGATAATCGGGACTACCAGGACCAGGTTGAGGCGTCAGCACTTTACGACATCCTGGAGAGGGATGTCGTGCCCACCTTCTATGACCGCCGCGCTGACGGCCTTCCGCGCCGCTGGATCGAGCACATGAAATCGTGCATAGGATCGCTCTGCTGGTTTTTTAACACGAACCGGATGGTCCGCGAGTATTGCGAGCGCTTCTACCTGAATGCCGACGCGAAATACCGCGACCTTGCCATTGACGATGCGGCTCGCGCCAAGGCCCTGGTGGCCTGGATGAATAAGGTCCGCGAGGCCTGGCCTCAAGTCCGGCTGGAAATGGTGGATTCAGCGCTCGCGGACGAGCTGCTTGCGGGTCAGGAAATCTGCGTTCAGGCTCGTGTGCAGCTGGGAAAGCTGTCTACGGACGACTTGACGGTAGAACTCTATTTGGGGCGCTTGAATGCCGATGGCGACATCGTGGACGCGATCAGCGCTCCGATGGAGCCCGTGCGGAAGGGCGGCACCTGGCATGAATACCAGGCGACGATCACTCCCAAAACGGGCAGCGGCATGCATGGACTCACGGCCCGCGTACTCTGCCGACACCGCGACCTGAGCTCACCATTCCTTCCCGGAATCATCACCTGGTCCAACTGACCCGCCGGCAATGAAGGCGAGACTCGCGAAGTTGTCGCCCGGCACGGTGACGGCGTCACGCTAGCCGGCGAGCAATCCCAAGTTGACCAGGGCCCCGGGCCATGATGCCCACTCGGCGGCTTGACGGTCGTGCCCCGCAGCGGCCGGTTTGCGGACGGCCTCCGGCACCCCCGCAGTACCGTATGTGCTCTTTCGTGGAACACGAGTAGTTAGGGGTTTGTTCCGTTGGTGTAATCCGGGCGAGGAATCGATCGCGTCCGCCGGGGCGCACGAAGAGAGCGCATGCGGCAGCGAGGCTTTGTTGTAAATTTCGATATATCGGTGCGCCGAACGATCCCAGCCAAACATACAGCTCATCGCAAATCTCTGCAATTTGCGCCAAGCAACCGGCTGCGCATAAATCGACAGCGCCTGATCAAGGCAATCCAGCATGCCTTGCGCATCAGGGTGTACGAATCCAAAGCCGTTCACTGTTCCGGCGCAAGCGCTCTACTCGTGGACAATCGTGTCCAATAGTCCACCAACATGCCGGACCACAGGAAGCGTGCCATAGCGCAGGCCGTACAGTGGAGTGAGCCCACACGGTTCGAACCGAGAAGGATGCAACAGCACGTCGCCGCCGCCATAAAAGCGGTGCGCCAGCGCTTCCTCATAGTCGATCCGCACGCTCATGCGATCGGGGTAACGGTACGCCGCACTCCGCAGTCGACCCTCGAGAATGGAATCGCCTTGGCCAAGTAATGCAAACTGCACATCGCGTTCCAACATTGCAGGGAGTGCGTCGAGCAGAATATCAGCCATCTTCTGATGCGTAATACGGCTGATCCAAACGATAAGCCGCACATTGCTCTGGATCGGCAGACCGAGTTCGCGCTGCAGCTCTGTCTTGCATACGCGTTTGCCAAAAAGGTCGTCTATTTGGTAGTTTGCCGCCAGGTGAGTGTCGTGAGCCGGGTCCCAGATCTGATAGTCTACACCGTTGAGAATGCCAGTCAGGTGCCCCGCGCGGTGCCGTATCAGACCATCAAGACCGCAACCGTGCTCTGGCATCAAAATCTCACGGGCATACGATGGGCTCACGGTGGTCAGATGATCGCTGAACTGAATTCCCGCTTTTATAAACGAGACCTGTCCATGGAATTCGATACCGTCTGGCGTGGAGAGGCGAGGCGGGATGTTGAGCATCGGCAATATTGAGCTTGGAAATAGCCCCTGGTATGCCAAATTGTGGATCGTGAAGACAGTGGCCGGTCGATTCCCGCCGACGTCGCCAAACTGCACTGGTAACAATCCGCCATGCCAATCATTGGCATGGACGACATCCGCACGCCAACCCGGATCCACATCCACATCATGGAAGCAGCAGTAGATCCTGACCTGGTAGGGGATGGCCCGCGAAGCTCGAAATCCTCAACGACTGATTCGAAACGCTCCAGAACCCACCTATGTCTAGACCTGGGTCAACCGCCACGTCCTGTTCACGCACGGCAGCGGCGTGATCATGACCCCGCAGCGGCGTGATCGTGACCCTGGTGACCCGCAAGAGCGGCGAAGGGCTGCCGACCTGCGCTGCACGGGCGAAGGGTCTCATTAAGCCGCAGGCCCGAGTCGGCGTACTCGTCGAACGAGCTCGCGACTTGAAAGTGGGGGCTTTCAGTCCTGTTAGCATTTTCCACCGGTCTCGGGCGCGCGCGCCGGTATCGCTTGTGACGGCATGAATCCCCGCTTGACTTTTATCAAGCAATTGCCTGTCACCGAGCCTCCTCGGGATCGGCGCTCATTCGAGGATACCTTTCCGCGCGGTGCGCACTTCGATCGACAGTACCTTGATGTCGCTTCGCCCCGGCGATACACAATTGAAGACTAGCAGGCTCTTCGGGTCTGGGTGGGGCTGCCGTGCTTCCCGCGCCCGTCACTTGGCACAGGGGCGGTCCCTGGAGTTCCTGTCGGCGGAGCCCGTGATTAGCCCGTTCGGGAAGAGCAGCTTCGACTCGAGCAAGTTAGGCGCGCGTCAAAAAGGGGGCGAAATACGGCGCGATGGCTGTCCCGAATCCTGAAATTAGAAATCCAATGCTGCTGTTCGAAAGGCGGCATTGCTGGAGTATGCCGTACGGGAAGAAAAAGCTCTCCGCCTGTGACCGCGGCACCACCCGCTCTAGGATTTTCAAAGGCGCCAAGGGACGACTGAAGCGCCCAGCTTGGATTACACCTATCGCCAGAAAGGGCGTGCCGTGAATCTAGTCGAGGCCGATATCGCAATCGTCGGTGCCGGCGGTGCGGGCCTGCGGGCGGCGATTGCCGCCGCCGAAGCCGACCGCGGGGTTACGATCGCGCTGATCTCGAAGGTCTACCCGATGCGCAGCCATACCGTCGCGGCCGAGGGTGGCTCCGCTGGCGTTGTGCAAGCCCACGATTCGCTCGAGCATCATTTCAACGACACCGTTGTAGGTGGCGACTGGCTGTGCGACCAGGACGTGGTCGATTATTTCGTCGCGCACTGCACCGATGAAATGGTGCAGCTCGAGCACTGGGGTTGCCCCTGGAGCCGCAAGGCGGACGGCCACGTCAACGTGCGGGCGTTCGGTGGAATGAAGATCGAGCGCACCTGGTTCGCGGCCGATAAGAGCGGTTTCCACATCCTGCACACGCTGTTCCAAACGTCGATCAAATATCCGTCGATCCGGAGGTTCGACGAGTATTTCTGCGTCGACCTCATTGTCGAGGACGGACGCTGCCAGGGCGTGGTTGCAATCGAGATCGCGACCGGCGAGTTCGCGCTTGTCGCGGCGAAGGCGGTGATCATCGCCACTGGCGGCGCTGGACGGGTGTTCCTGCAGAATACCAACGGTGGTATTGTGACCGGCGATGGCATGGCGCTGGCTTATCGGCACGGCGTGCCGCTGCGCGACATGGAATTCGTGCAATATCACCCGACCTGCATGCCCGGAACGGGCCTGCTGTTCACCGAGGGCTGCCGGGGCGAAGGCGGCATCCTCACCAACAGGGACGGCTATCGCTATCTGCAGGACTATGGGCTGGGCCCGCCCGACCCTTGGCCGCGCAACAAGGCGATGGAACTTGGGCCGCGCGACCGAATCAGCCAAGCGTTCTGGCACGAAGAACGCAAGGGCCGCACCATCACCACTCCTCACGGCGAGGCCGTGTATCTCGACCTGCGCCACCTCGGCGCCCGCAAGCTGCGCGAGCGCCTGCCCCAGATCTGCGAGATTGCAGAGCATTTCCTCGGGATCGATCCCGCGGAGCGACCAATCCCGGTCCGTCCGGCCGTGCACTACACGATGGGCGGCATCCTGGTGAACATCGAAACGGCCTCGCCTCTTCCCGGCCTGTTCGCGGCCGGGGAGTGCTCGAGCATCGGCATTCATGGCGCCAACCGCTTGGGGTCGAACTCGCTCGCCGAACTCAGCGTGTTCGGCAAGGTAGCCGGCGCATCCGCCGTCGCATTCGCCAGGAGTGTCGCCGCCACGCCGATCGCAACGCTCGAGCGCCAGGCTCAGGATGTCGAACGCCGGATGCTGTCGCTGATTGTTGCGGACGGCGGTTCCGAGCGGCCCGCGGTGTTGCGCGATGAGATGGCGCGGAGCATGGAGGCGGGCTGCAGCATCTATCGGCTGGGTGCGGAGATGCAGGCCACCTGTGACACCATTGCGACCCTCAAGGAGCGCTACCACGGGCTCCGCCTCGACGACCGCTCGCGGGTGTGGAACACCGAGTGGCTGGCGGCCATCGAGCTCGGGTACCAGCTCGACGTGGCCGAAGCGATCGCGCACTCAGCGATCAATCGCCGCGAGTCACGGGGCGCGCACCAACGCCTGGACGGCTTCGATACACGCGATGACGCGTCATTTCTCAAGCACACGCTCGTCCATTATCGGCCCGATGGGCCGCCACGCGTCGATTATGGCCCTGTCACCATCACCCGGTCACCGCCCGGCAGGCGGGCGTATGGTGTCGAGGCCGAACGCATCGAACAAACGGAGGAGGCAAGCCATGCCGCCTGACGCTGCCGCGGGCGCCGCCTCGCGGGAGATCGCGATCGGGGTGCTGCGCTATCGGTGCGAGACGGACCAGAGGCCTGTGTGGCAGGCCTATCGCGTGCCCTTCACCGATGACATGTCGGTGCTCCAAGGCCTCCAATACATCAAGGATCGTCTCGACGGGACGCTCAGCTTTCGCTGGTCCTGCCGGATGGCGATCTGCGGCAGCTGCGGCATGATGATCGGCGCGGTGCCCAAACTCGCCTGCATGACCTTTTTGCGCGACTATCATCCGGGTCCGCTCACCGTCGAGCCGCTCGAGCACTTTCCGATCGAGCGTGACCTCGTGGTGACCCTCAGTGGGTTCATCAAGAAGCTCGAAAGCATCTATCCGTACCTGATTCCGAGCACACAACGGCGGCTGGACGAAGGCGAATATCTGCAAACCCCGTCGCAGCTTGCGCGCTACGAGACGTTCAGCGACTGCATCAACTGCATGCTATGCTATGCAGCCTGCCCGCAGTTCGGGGAGAATCCCGACTTCATTGGTCCTGGCGCGATGGCGCTGCTGCAACGGTACAATGGCGACTCGCGGGACGCAGCGCGGGCGAAGCGCATGGAACTCGTCCACACGGACAATGGCGCCTGGAGCTGCACCGCCGTCGGCTATTGCTCCGAGGTCTGTCCCAAGCAAGTCGATCCCGCCAACGCCGTCAACCAGAACAAGACTAAGAGCGCCCTTGATTTTTTCGTGCGCTTTCTTGGGCAACCCGCGCATTCGAGGACCGGTGCTTCGGACGGAGGTCCGCCGTGACCGGACCTCGCCCCTATCTCCGGCCCGCGAAAACGGCGTGGTGGGCGCATCCCCCCTATCTCGCCTATACGCTGCGGGAGGCAACCGGTGTCGCGGTGGCCGGCTACGCCCTCGTCCTGCTAGCCGGCCTCATCAATCTCGCGAGCGGCGAGGAAGCCTATGACGCCTGGCTCAATTTTCTTAAGAGCCCATGGTCGCTTGCGCTGCACCTACTGTTCCTGATCGCCATGATCGGCCATGTCTGGACTTGGTTCCAGATCATGCCGAAGACCATGCCCCGTCTCGTGATCGGCGGGCGGGTCTTGCCCCAGAACTGGATCACCGCCGCCGGCCTCGCCGTTGCGATGGCGGCCTTCGTCATCATCCTGCTCGTTGCGGAATGGATGCAGCCGTGAAACGGTCGGTCGCACCCGTATTCTGGTTGTTGTTCGGGGCCGGCGGCATGCTATCGGCGTTCACCGGTCCGGCACTAGTCCTGATCACCGGGTTAGCCGTGCCAACTGGAATCGGCGTTTCACCCAGCTTCATGTCATTCGCGCGCGCGACTGCGTTTGCACAAGATCCCTTGGGCAAACTCGTCTTGTTCGGCGTGATCGCCTTGTTCCTCTGGCACGGCGCCGAGCGCATTTATCTGACGCTGCGAGACATGCGTGCCGGCGGCAGGCTGGCGCTGATGTGCATTTGCTACGGGAGCGCCAGCGCGCTGACTTTCGTTACCGTTGGAACCTTGATGATCATTGGATTCTAGCTAAACGACGTCGGAGCGGTAGGCACCATGCATCTCGGAGGCTCGTCAGGGGCTATGATCTTTCACTTGAGCCTATTCGGACTTCGTCACTAATCGTCATACAAGAAAGAACCAAGCATGCACCGCGAGGCAATTCTGCATGATGGCGCTTTGGTTGAAGCACATGCACGAGGGCTGCCCTGCCTCGCCAACCGCAAGCAGCGCGGCAAGCCCGGGCCAGTCCCGATCGATCGCCCTGCACCGCACCAGGCCGGACCACGAACTTGTCAGGTTCCCGGGTATTTACGCGAGGTCTATGCGTGGGCGTATTTGACCCCGGCATTCGCCAGAATGCTCGACCGCCAGCCTGTGGTTGAGGCCATCCTCTGGGGCAACGCGCGCCGCCTGATCGCCCGCGTGGTGTCCGAAATGCAGCCTGGGTGGCGGGTGCTGCAGCCGGCCGCCGTCTACGGCACGTTTTCACGTCAGCTTGCGGCCGTGCTGGGGCCGAATGGAAGCCTGATGGTGAGCGACATTGCTCCTCTGCAGGTGGAATTGGCCCGCGACAAGCTCGCCGACCTCCCGCAAGCGCGTGCGGATCTGTGCGACGCCGCCGAGCCCGCTCGCGGTCCCTACGACGCGGTGACTTGCTTTTTTCTGCTGCACGAAGTGCCAGAGGACATGAAGACGCGAATCGTCCAAGCCCTGCTCGGTGTCGTCAGGCCCGGCGGCAAGGTGGTGTTCGTCGACTACCATCGGCCTCACCCGGCGCATCCGTTGCGGCCGGTGATGCAGCTCGTCTTCGCGTGGCTTGAGCCGTTTGCCCGCACGCTGTGGACTCGTTCAGTCGCTGACTACGCGCGGTCGCTCACGACACAGTTTGACTGGCGCAAGGAGACGGTGTTCGGAGGACTCTACCAGATCGTCGTGGCCACGCGGCGCGAGGCTTGAGCGTGACCTCACAGGCCTTGCCAGGCATCGAGTTGATCCTCCCCGACGCATGCGCACCGCGGTCGCCCCGTTTGCTCGGCCGTGCCGAGCGGTTACGCCAACGCCGTATAGTGGCGCGCGCGACAAGCGTTCGCCAGTCAGACGCGCGTGCCAGGGCAGTTGGATTGGATCGTGCCACTGGAATAGACCGAATGCAGCTGGCAGCGGTCGCCCGGCACGACGGCCTCCAACCGATCAGGAATTTTGATATTTAGAGCAGATTCCAGTCACGTGCGAACATAGCCCGCATGACGCAAGAAATTTCTGCATTCTTGTGGGCTGAAACTGACCAGGAGACGCCCGATCCTGCGCAACAGACACGGAACAGTGTGCTCGGCCGCCTTGCGTAGATGCGCCTTCAATTTGCTGAAGGCCTGCTCGATCGGGTTTAGATCCGGAGAATACGGAGGAAGATAAAGCAACGTCGCGCCCGCCGCTTCGATCGCCTCTCGCACACCGGGGGCCTTGTGCACCGGCAGATTGTCCATGATAACGACGTCGCCGCGCTTGAGTGTTGGAACAAGACATTGCTTCAGATACGCGAGGAACATCGCCGCGTTCATGGCTCCATCGAGCACCAAGGGGGCGACCAACGCGCGATGCCGTAGCCCGGCCACAAAGGTGATCGTTTTCCAATGTCCCTGCGGCACATAGCCGATTAATCGTACGCCGCGCGGACAGCGGCCTCTGGGCCGCACCATAGCGGTGCTCGTGCAGGTCTCGTCGATGAACACCAATCGGGCTGGATCAAACATGCCTTGCTTTCGCATCCAGCGCCGCCGCGCGCGGGCGACGTCCGTGCGCTTTTGCTCCGCGGCCAGCAAACTTTTTTTTAAAGCTGATCTTGTGACCGATCGAAGAACCGCCACACCGCGCTGCGGCTGCACGCGATCCGGCGCTTACGCATCGCCAACACGACTTCGTCCGGCGTCAATGCCGCACTGGCGCTGATCTCATACCGCTCGGCCGCCTCGCGTCGCGACGCGCCCGTCTCGATTGCTTCGATCACTCGTGCGCGCAGGTCGTTAGAATAAGGCTTCGGCATCGATCCCCCCGAAATCGAATCAATGCCGCTAGACTCGCTCATTGACAAACCCTAGGGAATCCCCCCGATTCGATCCGATTGGAATATGCTCTAAGTGACGCGATGAGGCCGAGCTGACATACCTCTCATGTACACTTCGGCCGCCCCCGTGCCTCATGTAGCCGACGCGGCTTCCAAGTGGTCGGAAGACTTGCCCGGTGGGATAAGGGGTTCACCGAAGCATATTTGTGGCAAGCCCACGAATGCCGCTTTATGATCACCCGAGACCGGCGCGAGGTCACGTGCTGCGGACCGGGTATCGGGTACCCTGGTCAGCCCTGCCATGACAAGCGTTGAGACAAGCGCTTGATGGAAGGGTATTTCAGCGAAGTCTGGAACAGCGTGTGCATCATGTGGAAGCCGATCGTGTCCGCGGCATACCACGTGCGCTCGATTTTCATACCGCCGAACGCGCGTACCGCTACCTTGCCGCCGGGCTCGCGGTTCCAGGGACAACCCCAATGCTCCATCTGGGTGAGTTCGACCGGAGCGGTCCTGACGAACAGGTCGACGGCATCCTGATCGCACAGCCGATCGCCGCTCGCTACCGTGTCCTGGAAATGGTTGTCGTGACTGTCGTTGTCCTTGATCACCCCGGCGGCGCCGCCCTCGGCAGCCACCATGTGACTCCGCATCGGGTAGACCTTGGAGATCAGCGACAGGTCGAGAGTGGGATCGCCCTCGGCCACCGCGATCGCGGCGCGCAGGCCGGCCGCGCCGGCTCCGACAACGGCTACATCGGTCCGAATCACGTCCATGCAGGATCGTCCTTCAGCGTGTAATCACCAGTTTCTGATACAGCCCACCGAAGAACGATTCCCTGGTCGGGGTCGGATTTGCGGCGGGGCAGATAATCGGCGGTCTCCCGCGCTCAAGCACGGCGGGCAATGGGCACCATAGATAGCGCAGCGGATTCCACCAGCGCGGCTTGGCGTAGTCCACAATCAGGATCTTGCCTTCGAGCTTCACAACGCGAAACAGCTCGCGAATTGTCCGCTCGCTCGCCGGTTGTTCGTGAAGCAGGAAGAACACCAAGGCTCGATCGTAGCTGGCATCGGGCAGGCGGAGGTCCGTGGAATCCATTGCCAGCAACCGAGCGGGAGAGTGCCTCGGCAATTTTCGGCTAAGATTTCTCAACTGGATCGGCTGGATGTCTACGACGTCGATTGCGCCGCCCCCCGATCCGGCTCGGCTACACAGCCGGTTCGTCAAGTCGCCGTGGATACAGGCTACCTGCAAGGTGCTTCCGGGCAGTTCGTCCCCCAGTTCCGCCAGGCTGCATCGCGCAGTGCCGCACTGGCGCTGATCTCATACCGCTCGGCCGCCTCGCGTCGCGACGCGCCCGTCTCGATTGCTTCGATCACTCGTGCGCGCAGGTCGTTAGAATAAGGCTTCGGCATCGATCCCCCCGAAATCGAATCAATGCCGGCGCTTCACTCCTTTGCAAACGGTGGCGCGCCCGAGAACCGCAACGCGTCCCCAACATGCCCCCGGTGTGGATCCGCATTCAGCACGATAAGGCGATGCCTGCGTTGATACATATCAAAGCTCCTCCATCCGAGCCGACTTATTACGGACTTGAACCGATGCACTCTCGGACGTCAAGGTCTGCGAAGCGTGCCCTCGTCCAGGCGAGGGGCGGACATAATCTTGGCGTGCAGCAAGGGTAAAGATCGGCTATCCCGGACCGACTCAATGACCGCCGTCAATGTAACGAAGCGCATGGACCATCCATGGCTTGATCTCTTTGAACTCGTGCTCGATGTGGAGAGCTACCCCAGTTTCGTGCCGCATTGCCGAGATGTAAGATTGCTGTCACGCAAAGTCGAAACTCCGGGCAGAACGATCATCGTATCGCGAATGATCGTGGGATTCTCGGTGCTCGAGGTCGGCTACGCCAACCGGACGATCGGGGACGCGTCCCGTCGCCGCATCGACGTCGAAGCCGTCGATGGCCCGCTTCGGTACTTAAAGGCCAGCTGGAGCTTCGTTCCGGAAGACGATCAACATTCCAAGGTAGGATTCTTGGTCGATTATGAATTCCGCAGTCAAGTCCTGTCAGCCGTTGCGTCCCGCGTCTTTTCCTCGATGTTCACCGATATCGTAAATGCGTTCGAACGGCGGGCAAACCAACTTTTCCAGGGTGCGCGGCCGGTTTGACTGTCTTGAGAAATATCAAAGCGAGCTGGGCAAATCGTGGCTTCGAAGCCTTGACCTGAGCTTCCGTACCGCTCCTGCTCGGTGCCAGGTCAGACGCTCGTCGAGCAGGAAAAATGCAAACACGGGAGTGCCGTCGCAAGCCGGGCGATTTTTTGGTCGACCGACGACGACCAAAGTATGACTCACGCGGTCTGCGCGAATCGATAACGTTGTAGAATCTGAATGTAATTCGCCCGCTCGAACGCGGTTGGGTCCGCCAAGTTCTTTTGACTCATGCGGCCGCGGACTTCCGCGACCGAGGCAAACTCCCGCGCAGCGAGAAGCCCGACAAGTCCATCGAGCAGTCCACCCATGTGGTTGACGCCATGACGCAGCAGCGACGAGGTGGTCATCACCGTGTCGGCACCAGCGAGCAGGTATTTGTAAACTTCGTCCGCCGATTCGACGCCGGTGCTTGCGGCGAGCGATGCCGAAACACGCCCGTGTAGGATCGCGATCCAAAGGAGCGACAGCCGGATCTCGGCGGGCGTGCTGAGTTCGAGATCAAGCTTGAGGCGAAGCGTCACCAAGTCGATATCGGGCTGATAGAATCGATTGAACAATACCAGCCCGTCCGCACCGCCGTTCGCGAGGGCCCGCGCCATGGCGCCCACCGCGCTGAAGTAGGGCCCGATCTTGACCGCAACGGGCAGCGATACCGAGGCCTTTACCGCCGCCAGGACATCGAGATACTGCTGCTCGACGTCCCGGCCGGTCATGGTAAGATCCGCGGGAATGAAATAGATGTTGAGCTCGATCGCATCGGCGCCGGCCTGCTGCAGCCCGCGGGCGTAGTCGACCCAGCCCGTGTGCGACACGCCGTTCAGGCTGGCGATCACCGGGATACCGATCGCCGCCTTGGCGCGCCGTACGATGTCGAGATAGCGCTCCGGGGCGAAACTGTAATCGATGCGCGGCGCGAGATAGGTTTGCGCTTCGACGAAGCCGGCAGCCGCCGATTCGGTGGACAACTCGATCTCGCGCCGCTCGGCCATGATCTGCTCCTCAAAAATCGAGGGCAACACGACTGCTGCCGCACCTGCATCCTCCAGCCGGCGGAGATTCCCGAGGTCGGAGTTGAGCGGTGAGGCCGAAGCGATCAACGGGTTCTTGAGCATCAGCCCCATGTATGGCGTCGTCAGATCCATCTGCGCTTCCTATTGTCGTCCGAATCCGAAGTCGGCCCGCCTTCCGGGTCGAACCGACCGGCGCGTCTATTTGGGGCGATCGAAATCGCCGGTGTCAGGGTGGAACCGGGCGGCGTCCCACGCCGCCAGCTCCTCATATTGTCGATATTTCTCTGTCACGACCTGTTGGGCCCCAGCGAGCAATTCTTCGGCTACCTGGGGATTGGTGTTGGCCAGCGACCGGTAGCGCAGTTCATTGTAGGCATAGTCCTTGAACGGGATCGTCGGACGCGGCGAATCGAGTCGGAATGGATTCTCGCCGACCTTGCGCATGACCGGGTTGTAGCGGAACAACGGCCAGTAGCCGCTGGCGGTTGCGAGATCTTGCTGCTTCATGCCGTAGCGCAGATCGTAGCCGTGCGCGATGCAGTGGCTATAAGCGATGATAAGCGAGGGGCCCGGATAAGCCTCCGCTTCGCGAAATGCGAGCAGCGTTTGCTGCGGATAGGCGCCCATCGCCACTTGCGCCACATAGACATTGCCATAGGCAATCGCCTGGAGGGCCAGGTCCTTGCGCGCCACGCGCTTGCCTGCGGCGGCGAATTTCGCCACAGCGCCGAGCGGCGTCGCCTTGGACGCCTGACCGCCCGTGTTGGAATAGACCTCTGTGTCGAGGACCAGAATGTTGATGTCTCGGTCGCTCGCCAGCACATGGTCGAGCCCGCCATATCCGATGTCATAGGCCCAGCCGTCGCCGCCGACGATCCAGACGCTGCGACGCACGAGGTGGTCGGCGACCGACAACAGATCCCGTGCTGCCTCGCTATCGATCGCGGTGAGTCTTTCTCTCAGGAGCGTAACGCGCGCACGCTGCACGCGGAGTTCGGACTCGTGTACCTGGGGTGCCTCCAAAATCGATCGGGTCAGTTCCCCTCCGACGGCCGGCGCAAGCTCGCGGAGAAGCGTGGTCGCAAGCTCAAGGTGTTTGTCTGCCGCGAGGCGAAAACCGAGGCCGAACTCGGCATTATCTTCGAACAGCGAGTTGGACCACGCGGGCCCGCGCCCGTTGGCGTCCTTGGTCCAGGGCGTCACTGGCAGGCTGCCGCCATAGATTGATGAACAACCAGTCGCGTTGGCGACTTGCATGCGATCGCCAAACAGCTGCGACAAGAGCTTGAGATACGGCGTCTCGCCGCATCCAGCGCAGGCGCCAGGAAATTCGAACAGCGGCTGCAGGAATTGGACGCCGCGCACATTGGCGAAATCGACTTGCGCGCGATCGCTCGTCGGCAGCGTCTCGAAGAAGGCGATGCTGGCGCGCTCCTGTTGGAGGATCGGCGCCTTCGGCGCGAGGTTGACTGCCTTCACCCCGGGGTCCCGCGGGCTGTGCGCCGGGCAGACCTCGACGCAGATGCCGCAGCCCGTGCAATCCTCAAGATAGAATTGCAATGAGAAGCGCACGTCGGGGGTGCCACGCGAATTAACCGGTGCCGATTTGAAGCCGACAGGAGCGCCGTCAAGCTCGTCCTCGTTATAGTATTTGGCGCGGATGACACTGTGCGGGCAGGCGAAGCTGCATTGACCGCATTGGATGCAGAGATCCGGCTGCCACATAGCGACACTATCGGAGATATTGCGCTTCTCGAATGCCGCGGTGCCGGGTGGGTAGGTCCCGTCATTCGGAATTTCGCTTACTCGCAATTCGTCACCGCGGCCGGCGAGCATCATGGCCGTGACCTCGCGCACGAATCTTGGCGCATCCGCCGGAACGACTGGCGACCGGTCGAAGGCGCTGGTCGCAGTGGCGGGCACGCTCACCTCGAAAAGATGCGCGAGCGTGTGGTCCACGGCCTCGAAATTCCTGCGCACCACGTCGGCACCCTTGGAGCTATAGCTTTTCTCGATCGAGTGCTTGATGCGCGCGATTGCTTCCTCGCGCGGTAAGACGCCGGAGATCGCGAAGAAGCAGGTCTGTAAGACTGTATTGACACGCCCGCCGAGGCCCGTTTCGCGCGCCACCCTAGAGGCATCGATCACGAAGAAGCGAAGCCTCTTCTCCAGGATCTGCACTTGCACCGAACGAGGGAGCCGGTCCCATACTGTGTCGGCCCCGTAGGGGGTGTTGAGCAGGAACGTGCCGCCGTCGGCGACGAGGCGCAGCACGTCGATGCGATCGAGAAAAGCCGCCTGATGGCACGCGACGAAGTTTGCCGACTCGATCAGGTAAGGCGAGTGAATCGGCCGCTTGCCGAACCTGAGGTGGGAGATGGTCTGCGCGCCGGACTTGTGAGAATCGTAAACGAAATAGCCCTGCGCATACATCGCCGGATCTTCGGCGATGATCTTGACGCTGTTCTTATTCGCCCCGACCGTGCCGTCGGCGCCGAGACCGTAGAAGAGCGCGCGCACGACATCGTCCTGCTCGATGGAAAAGCTCGGATCGACCGCGAGGCTGCTGTGTGAGACGTCGTCCTCGATACCGACGGTGAAGCCGTTCTTCGGCTCTGCCTTCGTCAATTCGTCAAAGACGGCCTTGGTCTGTGCCGGGTTGAAGTTCTTTGATCCGAGACCGTAGCGCCCGCCGATCACGCGCGGCATCGTACGGCGCTTGCCGGCGCCAACCGCCTGAGCCAGCGTGGTCACCACGTCGACATAGAGCGGCTCGCCCGGCGCCCCTGCCTCCTTGGCCTGCTCCAGGACCGCGACCGCCCGGCAGGACTCCGGCAGGGCGGCGAGGAAATGCTCGGCCGAAAACGGGCGATACAGGCGAACCTGCAACACGCCGACCAGTTCCCTGTCCTTCCGCAGGAAGGCCGCGGCCTCGCGAGCCGTCTCGGCACCGGAGCCCATCAGCACGATCACCCGATCGGCGTCGGCTGGCCCATCGTACTCGAATAGCCTGTAGGCTCGGCCGGTGAGCGCGGCGAAGTGGTCCATGGCGGATTGCATGATCGCCGGCACGTGCGTGTAGTATGGGTTCGACGTCTCGCGCGCCTGGAAGAACGTATCCGGGTTGTGCGCTGTCCCGCGGACGACCGGCGCCTCGGGCGTGAGCGAGCGCCCGCGATGAGCGCGCACCAGGTCCTGGCTAATCATTGCCCGAATCTGGTCGTCGGAGAGGAGCGTGACCTTGTTGATCTCATGCGAGGTTCGGAAGCCGTCGAAGAAATGCAGAAACGGGATGCGCGATTCGAGCGTGGCGGCCTGCGCGATCAGCGCCGCGTCGTGCGCCTCCTGTACCGAACCTGACGAGAGGAGCGCGAACCCCGTCGTTCGCGCCGTCATCACGTCGGAATGATCGCCGAAGATCGAGAGCGCCTGGGTCGCGAGCGCCCGCGCCGCCACGTGAAAGACGGTCGAAGTCAGTTCGCCGGCGATCTTGAACATGTTCGGCAGCATCAGCATCAGCCCCTGCGAGGCCGTGAAGGTCGTCGTCAGCGCGCCCGACTGCAGGGCGCCATGCACTGCGCCGGCGGCGCCGCCTTCGCTCTGCATTTCCTGGACGACAGGGACATTCCCCCAGATGTTCTTGACACCCGCCGCCGACCACTCATCGGCGAGTTCGGCCATGGTCGAGGACGGGGTGATCGGGTATATCGCGCACACCTCATTGACCCGGTAGGCGACGTGTGCGACCGCGGTGTTGCCGTCGATCGTGTCGGTTTCGGGCTGCATCGCTTGCCTCTTGTCTCAAGCCGGTTCGGGAATCATGTCGATGGCATGGCAGGGGCACGTGTCGAAGCAGACGGCGCAGCCGGTGCAGCGGTCGTAGAGGTAGCGGTAGCGCCGGCCAGGGCCGAGCTTCTCGATGGCGTCCTCGGGACATGCCGCGAAGCACTGGTCGCACTCGAAACAGTTGCCGCAGGAGAGGCAGCGCTTCGCCTCGTAGAGCGCCTCAGTTTCGCTCAGTCCCGCCATCACCTCGGCGAAGCCACCGGCTCGCGCTGCCGCCGGCAGCCGCGGCTGCACGGAGCGCTCGGCGTCGCTGTAAATCGGCAGATGCAGCATGTCGAATTCGACGATCGGGTGTTTCGGCAACGGAGGGTATTCGGCGCCCCGGAGCCACGCATCGATGTGGCGGGCCGCCTTCTTGCCGTGACCGACCGCGGCCGTCACGGTCCGCTCGCCGGGGACCATGTCGCCGCCGGCGAAAATGCCGGGATGTCCGGTCATCATGCCGGGACCGACGATCACGGTTCCGTCTGGCTTGAGTTCGACGCCGGGCACGCGCTTTAGGAAGGTGCTGTCGGTGTGCTGGCCGAGTGCCAGCACGACCGCGTCGGCTTCGAGCTTCTCGAACCGTCCCGTCGACCGCGGACGGCCGTTTGCGTCGAGCTCCATGATCTCGACGGTCAGCGACGGTCCGACGATCTCTTTGATGCTCGTCAACCACTTGATCTTGACGCCCTCCTCGATCGCCTCGTCGGCCTCGAAGGCGTGTGCTGGCATGTGGGCGCGATCGCGGTGGTAGACGATCAGCGCCTCCTCGGCGCCGAGGCGCCGGGCTGTTCGCGCGGCATCCATCGCCGTGTTGCCACCGCCATAGATGATGACGCGCCGGCCGAGGTGCGGCGCCTCGCCCGTGCTAACGCCGCGGAGGAGGCTCACTGCATCAAGGATGCGGGCGGCGTCGCGTGCCGGGATGTCGACGTGCTTCGAGACATGCGCCCCGATCGCGGCGAACGCCGCATCGAACGCACCTTCGGTCATTGCGGCGATGAGGTCCTCGACCTTGTGATTGACGACGATTCTGACCCCCATCTCCTCGATCCGCTTGACCTCCTTCATCAGCTCGGCGCGCGGCATGCGATACGCGGGAATGCCGAAATGCATCATTCCGCCGGGGAGCGGACCGGCCTCGCGGATCTCGGCCTTGTGCCCCAGTCGCGCGAGATGGTAGGCCGCCGAGAGACCGCTTGGTCCGGCGCCCACAACGAGGACGCGCTTGCCGGAGGGCGGCGCCTCAACTGGGAGCCGCCAGCCTTCCTCTCCGGCCCGGTCGCCGAGGAACCGCTCGACGGCGTGGATGCTGACGGCGCTGTCGAGTTCCTTGCGATTGCAGTGATCCTCGCACGGGTGGTAGCAGACGCGGCCGTGGACAGCGGGCAGGGGATTGTCTTTCACCAGCGCCAGCCACGCCTCGCGGTAGCGGCCCTCCCGCGCATGGGCGAGCCAAGCCTGAACGTTCTCGCCGGCAGGGCAGGCATTGTTGCAGGTCGGCAGGAGGTCGACATAGGTCGGCCGCTCCGTGCGCACCGGGCCGATTCCCTTCACCCGGGTTAGATCGACGAGCGGCGTCAGGTCGGTGGGGCGGGTGCGCACGTAAATGCTCTCCGATAGGGTATTGGGTTTGTCTCAGCTTCGTACCGCCGGTAGTTCTCGATTGGCGCGGCGGGCAGCCGCCACGCAGTCGAGGGCTAGTATGTCGCAAAATAGGCGCGGCGTCAGTCGCTCGCCTGCCGCACAGAGTTGCGATCTCGCAGTACGGTTACGCTTTTCGGGCGCAGATGGCCGCGCCCGGAGAATCACCCATAGACCGGATTCCTCCGAACTGGCGTGAACGATAGCAAATTTTCTGGACTGCTTGGAAGCCAGACGCGAGGTGCAGAGGTGAAGGCCTAGAGTCGCCGGAAATTTAAGCGGGGTGCATCCGCGATCTTCTGAATCTGCTTCGGGACCGGTTGGAACCTACCGGCTATCTCGAAGACGACCTGGTTGTCACGATTGCAAAGCTTAGGCGATCTGACCGCGATCACAGTTCCGATTCGTCGGCCGCATTCTCGCCCCGCGCCATGTCGGCCAATCCCGCCGGATTCTTGAGCATGACTTCGCGGCCGTGAATGACGACGCCGCGATCGGACAGCGCTTTCAAATTGCGCGACAGATTCTCGGGCGTCATCCCGAGCCGCGATGCCAGCGTCCGCTTGTCGAACGGCAGCGTGAACCGTCCAGCCTCGCCCAGTTGCGCATTGGCGCGCAGGAGCCAGTCGACGAGCCGCTCCGTGCTGGTCCGCAGCTTCTGGTTCTTGAGCTCCACCAGCAGCCGGCGAGACATGCGCGCCAGTTCGCCGACGATCGCGCGGGCAAACGCCGTATCCCGGTCGAACACCGTACGTATCGCCTCCGCTGGGATCATGAGAATGCGTGCTGGCCTCAGCGTTCGTGCCGAGGCGAGATACGGCAGGCTGGCGACCACCGCCGGCAGGATGAAGGTGGTGACTGGCCGCAAGATGACGATCGTGGTTTCCCGGTCATCCATCTGCGCGAAGAGTTCGACCGAGCCTTCGAGGAGGACCTGCAAGGCGTCCGCGTCCTCGCCTTCCTTGATCAGCGCCGCCCGCCCAGGAAAACGCCTGAGGCGGGCATCCCCCATCAATAGTTCGAAATGAGGGTCCGCCACTTCGGCGAACAGGGCGAGGGACCTGAGCTCGCTCGGATCCATCTCGCGCATGCGAATATGGTAAAGGAACGCGCGGCCCGAATTTATTGATAAAAATCAATTCTTTGAGGGAAATCATGGTTGCGACGCAACATTTCCTGAAGGCGAACGCATCGTCACGCGGTCTTCGGCCGAATGGCAACCGGCGTCGGAATTGCCTGGACGCTTGTCTACTTGTCCTGGTGGCGGACCCAGGATCCGCCATTGCTCGAGGTCTGCGGCCATCCGGCGGGTGAATTCTCGCAGACCTCCAGTCGGCCGAGCGGCGTCAGGTCGAGGAACTGGTACGTGCCCAGCAACGCCTCGAGCCCGCGCCCATAGATCGAGTAGGTGTGAAAAATATTGCCGCCCCACGCAGAGAAACACGCTCAATCCGGGCTGCTCGCCGTTCAGGTGATAAGTCTCCCCCTTGCGTTCGAGCGTCGCTTTGTCCTGATAATTGTCCTCGACGCGGGCGACGGCTTCATCCGTGGTGACGTGGAAATCGAATTGAAGTCGCTCCCGAACGGGGAATACCACGGGACGGTCCAACCCATCCGCGCCTGGAAGGGCGCGGTCTTGGCGGGCGGTGCGGGGACACGAGCACGAGCGAGGTGTCGCGTGTAGATGCGCCAGATGGGGATGTTGTCGACCAAATGCGAGCAGTCCGGGCAGCCCTCGGAAACGTCCGGATCCAACATGAAGTGACAGATGATCAGCTGATGGCGGCCGTCGAAGAGATCGAGCAGGCTCGCCTTGCCGTACCGAACGACCGGCATCCGTCACGGCACTGCGCACGTCTTCGTCGCTAAGTACGTGCAGGAGCAGATGATCATGACCGCTCCGCGGCAAATGCCGGCCGGGAGGTTTGCGAGGGCGTTGACGGCATGGAAATCGGCCCGGGATTGCTCTTTTGGAATTCGCTATTCACAGCGCTTCCCGCAATTGCCTGCTGCAAGGCCTCAAGCGTCCCGGCGTTGAGGCAATAGCGACGCCACTCCGGGGAGCACGCGTCACAGTCGGCGCTGGCGGCCGGAGTGGAAGCGGGCACCACAGAGCCATCCGCCCAATCCTCGCCCGCCCAAGAACGTTCTAGTCCCGATCCAGAGCCCGTCGCGCGGCATTCGGGACGGAACGTTCTAGTCCCGATCCAGAGCCCGTCGCGCGGCATTCGGGACGGGCGAGTTACGCCGGCATCGACAAGAGTGTGCTCAGCATTTCCGAGGTGCGCCGGTACCGGGACAAGGCCCATCTGAAATTCGTGGCCTCAAGACCCTGCCTTGTCTGCGGCCGGAAACCTTGCGACCCACATCATCTGCGCTTTGCCCAGGTCCGCGCGCTGGGCCGCAAGGTCAGCGATGAGTTCACGGTCCCGCTCTGCCGATTGCACCACCGCGAACTCCACCGGGCGCGGAACGAGGCCGGATGGTGGGCGAAGCTGGGCATCGATGCCATCGCGATCGCTCGAAACCTGTGGAACATGACTCGCTCAGCTGGCATGCCCACCGCGTCAGCCAAAGCTGGGCTGAGTTCGGCTGGACCCGCGGTCGTCACCTCAACGAAACCTCGGGCTCGGCGCCGCGCGAAGGTTGCGGCGCTTGGGCCCGTCGGGACTTTGCCCAGCCGCGCATGACGTCGCTCAAGCAGATCGAATCCAACCGCCGGAACGCACTCCAGAGCACCGGCCCAAAGACCGAGAACGGAAAACAGCAATCTCGACGCAATGCCCTCCGGCACGGCTTCACGGCCGAAACCGTCATCGAGCCCCTTGAAAATCCGGAGGAGTATCGGACGTTCGAGGCTGCGATTCTCACGGAGTACCTACCCCAAACGCCGGTCGAGCAGGAGCTCGTCCGTCGACTGGCTTCCCTCTTTTGGCGACTCCGCCGGGCAACCTCGATCGAAACGGGGCTGCTGCGGATGCAGACCGAGATTCTCCACGCCTTCCGGAACTCCCGTCAGAAAACGGTGGAAACCCGAGGGGAGGGGATGCCTGGCCGGTTCGGCGAAACGGATCCCGAACCCCGGCAAGAGGTGCTAGCGGGGGATGGCGTTGATGAATTTGCCGCCCGGGATTGCGGAGGCGCCGCGGCGAGTTCCTCGCGTGATATCGCGCTCAGCTACTTGCGCCTGGCGAACCTCGATAATGAACTCATCGACCGGCTTAGTCGGTACGAGGGTGGTCTCTGGCGCCAGACCGTGCAGACGCTTTTAGCGCTGCAGACGCTCAAGCGCCGATACCCACCCTAACATTAGTGGGAGCAGCGGAGCCCCTCTGTTTCCATCCGGATTCCCGGATTGGCTTCGTTTCGTAAAAAGCAGGGTCTGCCGCCCATTAATGGAAGGTCGCCCGTTTTTGCGAAACGAAGCCAATTGCTGCAGCGGCACGAGATCGCGTAACAGCACGAACGCGAGACGGGCAGGAGGCCAAAGGTCTGCGTCGGCCGTGATCTGCTGGACCGAGCCCGAACCGGCGAGGGCGATTTTTCGGGGAGCTCTAGTTTATTGTTCATTCCGGCGAATCCGTAGACCGGAGGGTTTCTGACACCGCGTGGGAGGGAAGGGCGAGAAGTGCCACTTCCGGACTTCGCATTGGATGAACGGAGCATCCTTACTCATACGCCGAGTCGCATCGAACTAAAGCTGCCTCAGCCTACCACGCAGCGCGACACGTCAGGCGCCTCAGTAAGCGGGTTGAAACAGTTCGATTGGGTTGCCGGACGGGTCGTCGCGCAGGATCTGGGAGCCGTCAACACCGCTCACGATGTCATTGCGGAATCGGGCCGCGCAGAGCCGCTCGATCTCCGTCGCAAAGATCGACCAGGATCCGCGCGCATCCAGATTGACTAACGGAAAGGCCTCGAAGGGCCAAATTGGCACTCCAGTCTCTTGGTTGCGCCGGGCAGACCGTTCGTCCATCTCTTCATTCCACCTCGCAGACCTCGGCGGGGAAGCTGTCGATCCTAAGCTATTCAGTCTCCGTTCTGATGTTTGACGTCAGAGGGATTATGTGAAGCCATCCCCTCGGAGCCACCGTCGCTCGCTCATCACGGCTGGCGAGCGATGGGGGCGCAGAGGGGTGGCGGGCATCCCCTTGGTGGACCTGAGCGAACCTTTGTCATGCTGCATCGGCGGTGATCCTCGGCTGATAGGCGCGACCGCGCGCGAGAACCGCCCAGGCGATGCGGGCGAGCTTGTTGGCGACCGCGAGCGCACGCGATGCAGAGCCAGCAGATCCATCTGCTCTGGCGTCTTGATCGCCACAAAATGCATGGTCGGTCGTTGCACGGCTTCCGCAATCGCCTCGGCATCGCGGTAGTCGTTCTTGTGACCCTTGAGGAACGGCTTCACGTATTGCGCCGGGATCAGACGCACATCGTGACCAGCAGCTTGCAGCTGCCGGCCGATGTGATGGGAACCCAAACAGGCCTCCATGCCGATCAGGCAGCGCGGAATAATGGCGAGACGGCGTTCGAGCTGACCACGGGATACCTTCTGCTGCAGGATGATTGCACCCCACTGGTCGAAGCCGATGAGGTGGAACGTGTTCTTGCCGAGGTCGATCCCGATCGTGGTGATGATCCCAGCTGTCTTCTGAGATGTGCGCATCGCATGCTCCTTGAGCCTTGCTTCACGCCTCCCAGCCTCCAGTCCAGCAGATTAGGCGCTGAGCGCGGCCGGGCCATCCCATTAACGGACTCATGCACTGCAGCATGAGCTGCTCATTCGATCACCTCGTTGGCGCGGGCGAACAGGGAGGCCGGAATGGCGGTTGCTTTTGATACTCGTTCGCAAGGTTGCTCTCATAGCTCATCTGACCCTCAGAGCGCGGTGAACCCGCGCGGTTCGTAGATTGCAAGCATCATATGTTGCGCAATCAATAATCCGAGCTGTGCGTCGGGTATTGAAGAACGCATCCGCGCTGACGAGGAGCCCTTGATAATGGTTTTAAAGGGTCACGCGTCGTCGATACAGGTTTCGATCCGCCAGCCGATCCGGCGTCGGTTCACTGACCAGTCACTCTCAAATGCAAGGGCACACGACCCTTATCGGAATCGATAACGTAGAGCTGCACGTTGGGCAGGATCCGCTCCATGGCTTCGAGATAGAGCCGGGTTCGGGTGACGTCGGGCACCTTTTCATATTCCTTCTGAAGGGCCAGGAATTGGCTGGCCCCGCCGACGGCTTCGGCGATCCGCTGCTGCTTGTAGGCATCCGCCTCGGCCAACCGGGTTCGAGCTTCGCCTCGCGCCCTGGGCAGGAGGTTGCTCCGGTACGCCCGGGCTTCGTTGATCACCTTCTCGCGATCGGCCATGGCGTCGGCGACGTCCTGGAAGGCCTTGGCTACCGACTGGTCGAGCGTCATGGTCATGATGCTCGCTGACATGATGGCAATTCCGCTGCGGCGAAGGTCCAGGATCTCCTGGGTCTTGGCCTTCACCCGATCCTGCACCGCGACCCGCCCCCTAGTGAGCACCTCGTCGACCGGCAT
>WNGD01001054.1_pt1 | contig 36657 bp, 30 predicted proteins | sample 5400671 | NCBI WGS metagenome assembly WNGD01 (sample SAMN13153369, study PRJNA577476) | soil metagenome | isolation source: 40 cm soil or saprolite under grassland replicate 2 | place: USA:California | collected 2016-06-15 | reverse complement strand
CGACCTGGAAAGGAAGTTGGTTGGCATAGCGATACGGACGTCGGCTTCTGTCCGTGAGCCCCTGCATGCCGCATTCCTGATAACGATCGAAGATCTTATAGCCGGTCTTGCGCGAGATTCCAAACTCCCTGCAAAGTTCCGCCATCGCCTCGCCGGCTAGCCGGCGAGCTACAAACTGCAGTCTTTCATCCATTACCGAACACTCCTTCCAAGGCATCACTCCCTCCCCTTTACGGGGAAAAGTGTCACCTATGTGTCCGGTACAATGTGTTACCTATGTCTCAGGCCGCTCACCAAGCACTTGCGGAAAGTTTGGCTTCCGGCGTGGGAACAAGAAGCAACAATAAGCAGAATCACTTCCCTCCCCCCGCCACAGCGGTTGAGTCCGCTCTGGCAAAATCGTTTTGACAACTATGCACTCGCCGTCTACAGCGTCATCAATGCGGATGTGGTCGCTGCCGATGGGCGTCTAGCTGGCGACGAACCCCACAGAAAATCAAGACCCGTTCTTGGGCGTGGGCGTCGGCAACGGCACCTTCGGAATCTTCACTTCACTTGAATACCGTTTCCACTAGGTCGGTTCTGTGCTGGGTTGCGCTGTGTTCTACGCGGCGGCAAAAGCGCAATGAGGTGCTGTACTTTTGGCGTGAGTTCGCCGCAATCAACCCCGACGAACTGGTCACCGAGGGCGGTTCTTTTTATCTTCCGGATGACGTCGCCTTATTTCGCATCGCTGTTTCCTATTCATAGGCAGGCGCAGGAGTTAACAACATCCAACGACACGAGCAGCCGCGTAACCAAAACGTGCTGCCCTAGGAGATTTACCTACCCAGAGTTTCCTGTACTCACCGGATTGAAGGATTAGGCGTTGCTTCCTAGGCTGGCGTAGGTTTGCATTCAATGTTCTTACACTCTGGTGACGAACGGCAATGCGCCCCAGGGTACGAACGAATAGCAAGCAATCGAGGTGCAAAGATGAGTCGTGAGTTTTGCCCTGCGCGTATCCTGCATTTGATCGTCGTTGCGCTGATTATTCTTGGAATTGCAGAAGCTCGCGCACAAAGCCCGGAGAGCAGTTCGCGTCCCCCGAAGCAAGCCGAACGGATGCAGCCCAAGCAGAGTGTTCCCGCCTCGAACACGCCATCCGACCCCGCCAATGCAAAATCGACTTACGTCATTGGGCCCGGCGACCTACTTGCCATCAATGTACTGCACGAGCCGGAGGTTTCCGAGAAGGTGCCGGTGCGTATGGACGGCAAGATCACCATGCCACTGGTTGGGGAGATACAAGCCAGTGGGATGATGCCGGATAGCTTGCAAGCGGCCATTGCTGAAAAACTCCACGAATTCATCAAAGATGCAGAGGTCACCGTGGTCGTGGAGGAGGTGAAAAGCCGGCAGTTCAGCGTCATGGGCGAAGTCCAGCATCCTGGATCATTTCCATTGCTGAGACCTACGCGCGTACTGGATGCGTTGGCACAGGCAGGAGGATTCCGCGACTTTGCCAGAGTCACCAAGATCCACGTACTCCGGCGGACTACCCAGGGGACGACCGTGACGCTTCCTTTCAACTACAAGCAGGTGACACAAGGCAAGAACGATTCGCAGAACATCGAGCTGCAGGCGGGTGACACCGTCATTGTGCCGTGAGGGTCTATGCCAAAGCGTTACACAAAAATGTCGTTAGCTGGGCTGGCTGCGTCCTTTCTTTTGTCCGGTGTTCCCTTTAGCGCTCAGGCGCAGGAACCGGCGCCCCCAAAGGAGCCTAAAGCTGATTCACGTTACGCGAGCGAGCAAGCCGCGGGCAATGGGTTCGCCGTCGAGCTGCACAGCGAGGCGACCTGGGACGACAATATCTTCGCGAATAACGCGCGCCGGCAAAGGGACTATGTGTTTCAGGAAGGAGGCCTCTTCAGTATCTGGAGCAGACGGCCCTCCTGGGGAGTGGGATTCGAATACCGTCCGAACGCTTTACTGTATCGGACGGTCAAGGGTTTCAATCAGTTCGATCATCATCTGGACTTCGACAACGAATTTCACGCCTCCCGGCATCTTCTTTTCCGCTTGAAGGATTCCCTGGACTACATGACCGGAGTACTAGAGCCGCGGGCCAACCAGGATCTTTCTCTCCCGATCGGCGGTTCCTCCAACTTGAATGCGACACTCTTTACCCCGTTCGCGCGGCAACTGGCTAACGAAGCTGGTGGCGAGGTTGAGTATGAGATGAGCCGGCGCAGCTTCTTCAGTGTTTCTGGCAGCCATGGGTTTCGGCGATTCACAAACGCGGGGAGCGGACTAACAAGCGTTGCTCCGAATCTCTTCAACACGCAAAGCGACACGGGCGGCACAAGCTATCAGTATCGCGTGACAAGGCACTTCACCACGGGAGTGCAGTACCTGTTCCAGAACCTTCGCTTCAGCCAGGCGTCCCATGGTAGAACACACAACGCGTTCCTGACCGTTTTGTGGGAGGCTGGGCCACACGTCACCCTGAGCATTTTCGCAGGACCACAGTATTCAGACACGACAGGGCAGTTTTTGATTGCCTCGACCAATCCCCTCCAGCCAGGGAACGTCTTGATTACTTCGAGAACGATGCAATGGCACCCCGCCGGCGGTGGATCCTTAACTCTTCGTTCGAATCAAACCGTCTTTCGTTTGACTGCACGCCGCCAGGTCTTAGATGGCGGGGGGTTACTAACGACAGTAACGAATACTTACGGGGGCGCTGAGATACGGCGGCGACTGGCGTGGAAATGGGACCTAGCGATAACCACTTCGGCTGCAAGGTCCGTCTCGCTTCAGGGACCCCTTGGAAAGGGCGCCGTGGACACTCAAGCTGCCGGAATGGCCATCGAACATCCGCTCTTCGAAAACCTGAATTTGCATGCCGCATATAACTACCTGCGCCAGCGAGTGAATCAGACTGTGCCACTCGGAGCAGACTTGGACAGGAACCAATTCACCGTTGGCCTTTTCTACCGCGCGCCTGAGCACAAGTTTTGATCAAGACGTTCTTGTGGAACGTCGTGTGCCATCTGCGTATATGATTTCTCGCAATGTAATTGCAGTGATTCCCTTACATCCGTTTGCAGTGTTTGCACCCATTTATATGAGGAACGCGCCTGATTGCTGACTGGGGAGCGGTCAATTAGGCTGTGTTGTGAATGAGCCCCTGAGGAGTGTTCATACGGAGGCCGAGCAGTTGTGCGATCGGGGCCGTTCTAAGGATCAGGCATGCAGCTTGTGCCTGGCGGGCAACTTTACGCCCGACTAGCATTCGCGTTCGGCAGCAACCGCGGGCCACTGCACCCCAACCGCACGCACGAGGGCAGCATTAGAAAAGCGAGGTAAGGAGTGGCATTGCATCGCGAGTTGGGTCTTCAGGATTACTGGGCGCTTCTGCTTCGACGGCGCCGACTGCTCATTATTCCAGCAATCCTGGGAGCAGTAGCCGGCTATCTGCTGTCTCTGGTTTTGCCGGCCAAATATACATCGCACACGATGGTCTTGGTTGAAGAACCGATCATACCAGATAGTTATGTGAGACCAGTAGTTAATGAAGACGTGAACCAACGCTTAGCCAGCATGCAGGGGCAGATACTCAGCCGCACGCGGCTGCAACATCTCGTGGAGCAATTCCATCTGTACAAGAAGGATGTTGGCGCCGTCCCGACGGAGGTACTGATAGAGTGGCTGAAAAAGTCGATCAAAGTGGCCCCGCTGAACCCCATGCCAGGGACGTTATCCCGTGGCCTGCCCGGTTTCACGGTGGACGTGACCCTCAGCGAGGCGCGGCTGGCTCAACAGGTCTGCACCGAGATTACCTCCATGTTTATGGAACAAAACCTTCATCTCCGCCAACAACAGGCGGAGGATACAACTCAATTTTTAGCTAAACAGCTGGAAGAAGCGAAAGCCAAACTGGACGAGCAGGACGCCAAGCTAGCCGCCTTCCAGAGCCGCAACATGGGAGCACTTCCCGAGGATGAGAAGACCAATCTTACCTTGCTGACCGGCATGACCCCGCAGCTCGAAGCCGTCACCCAGGGGCTCAACCAGGCCAGGCAGGAAAAAACCTTTGTCGAATCGCTATTGACTCAGCAGCTCGCAGCATTGAAATCGTCCGCCAACGGCCAAAATCCGCAGACGCTGGAGCAACAACTCAGCGAGATGCAGAGCAAGCTCGTGTCGCTGCAAAGGAGTTACACGGACAAGCACCCAAGCGTTGTGAAACTCAAACATGAAATTGCCCAGTTACAGAAGCAGATTGAGGAGACGGCCACGCAGGACCAGGGTGCGCCCAGCGAACAGAAATCCAGAGCTTCAATCGTTGAGCCGCCGCAGATTCAGCAGCTACGCGCGCAGCTCCATCAGGTAGAGATGAGCATCAGCCAAAAAACGCAAGAGCAGGAGCAGCTTCAGCGGCAAATTAGGGTATTTCAGAGCCGGATGCAATTGAGCCCAGTGATCCAGCAGGAATTCAAAGCGTTGACTCGGGACTATCAAACTGCGCTTGGTTTTTACAACGATCTTCTCAAGAAACGGAACGAGTCACAAATGGCCACCGAGCTGGAAAGCCGTCAACAAGCCGAAAAGTTTCGCGTGCTGGATCCGCCCAGTTTGCCGGAACAGCCTTCTTTCCCGAACCGCCAGCTCTTCGGTTTTGGCGGGCTCTGCGCCGGGCTGGCGTTGGGAGTGGGAATGGCGCATTTGGCAGAGTCTCGCGACAAGTCAATACGAACCAGACACGACGTCGAGGTTCATCTCGGAGTGCCGACGCTAGCCGTAATCTCGCAGGCCGGGAACGGGAAGACGGATCGCAACTGGACCAACGGAAGGATACCGGCGAGGCGGGCCGCGCATAGCTCGCCAGCTGCATCCTGGAAATAGAGATAATGTATAAAAAGTTTTTTGGCTTGGGAGAAAATCCGTTCAATGTGAACCCGGACCCCCGGTATTTGTTCTTAACGCCGGGGACTCGGGAAGCACTAGCCAGTCTGGCCTACGGGATCCGGAGCCGCAAGGGAATCATCCTGCTGACGGGCGAGGTGGGAACCGGGAAAACCATGCTGCTCAACATGCTGCTCGATTGGCTGCATCACAATCGCGCCGCCACCGCGTTCATATTCAACACGCACCTGAGCACCACGGAGTTATTTGAATGTTTGATGGCCGATCTAGGGATCCCCTGCGAATCGCGCACGAAGAGCGAGATCTTAATACGGCTCAACCGTTGGCTCCTGGACAAGTACCGCGCAGGGCAAATAACAGTATTGATCGTCGACGAGGCGCAGAGTCTCTCACCTCAAGTGCTCGAAGAAATCCGCTTCCTCACCAACCTTGAGACTTCGAGCGAGAAACTGCTGCAGGTTGTGCTATCGGGCCAGCCGGAACTCGAAGAAAGACTCAAACTTCCGCACCTGCGCCAGCTGCGCCAGAGGATTACGGTGCTCTGCCGGACAAGCGCATTGTCGCTGGAGGAAACGCGAGGCTACATCACAGAACGCCTGCGAATCGCGGGAGCAAACAGCGGGCCTATCTTTTCTCCTGAAGCCATAGAAAGCATATACCACCACGCACGGGGAATCCCACGAGTGATTAACGTGCTTTGCGAACACGCGTTGATCAACTCTTTCGCCGATGAACAAAAGCTCGTCACCGCCGCTCATGTTCGGAGTTGCACGCGAATTTGCGCTGGACAGTATTGAACCCACTGCGCCCGTTGACGGTTCGGGGCGACCAAACAGCGCTCCTTCGGTGGAAACGGTGCTGCGCGATTTAGCCACACTTCTGGATCAACTTCGTCAACCTGCCTCCGTGGCTACGGGGTCCGGAAAGGGAAACTATGAGCCGTATTCATGAAGCTCTGAAGAAGGCAGAAGAGGAAAAGTCGCCGACAAGGAGCGCGCCTGGAGCAGGCCCGCTCGATTTTGCCGACGATGTCGCGGAGCCCTCGCCACTGGGGACGCTGTACCCACTAAGGCCGGACGGTGCACCCACACCTGAGTTCTGTCCGGGGCTTGAAGAGCTTCGCGGGCGGTGTGCCAAGCCGGGTTGGAAGCTGAACTCGGACTATGATGTTTTCTCCGCGAAGCAGACCTCCTTTCCATGTGCTGAACAGTTTCGTATCCTGCGCGCACGCCTTTACCGACTCCGCGAAAAGAACCCAATTCGCATCCTGCTTGTGACCAGCACCCTACCCGGAGAAGGAAAAACGTTCGTGGCCCTGAATCTGGCTCTGGCGATCACCCGCCAACATGAGCGGCGAGCCTTGCTGATTGACGCGGACCTGCGCGCGTCGAGGCTTCACGTGCGCATGGGGGCTCCTTCTGCCCCGGGATTGAGCGACTATCTCAATGGGAGGGCCGATGAGTTTTCTGTCCTTCAGGCCGACGCAAAGGCAGATCTCTTTCTCATACCCGCCGGCAGGTTTGTTCCCAACCCTGCGGAGCTATTGGCAAATGGACTGCTGAAAGGCCTCCTCGATCGAGTGAGCCCGTTGTTCGATTGGGTCATATTGGACGCGCCACCGGTTCTCGCCGTGTCCGCTGGTCCAGACGACATTGCAGGAATTTCGCGGGAAGAATCTCCTTGGTGTGGTGCTGAACCGCGCCGAGGGGGAGGCGAATTACGGCGCTTATTCGTACGGATACGGTGTGGATACGAAATAGCGACTGAGCTATCCGCCCCGTCGCCGGAAGGATTATCGCGGCGGAGTCTGTGACCAAGTGTTGTGCGTTGGGGTCTAGGTTTGGGACTCCAAGGGCGGTAGCTTGTGCAAATAGGCTGTTTGTTGAGGACCAGCAAAGGGGCGAGCGCTAAAGGGTTCGTAGTGATCCCCAATTGGCGGAACGTATGTGCGGCATAGCAGGCATTGTCGGCATTGAACCCAGCTACCAGGCTGAGGCCGTGGACGTCCATCGGATGTGTCAAACAATCGTGCACCGCGGGCCGGACGATGAGGGGATTTACGCGCACGGCCGCGCCGGGTTGGGAATGCGGCGGCTGAGCATCATCGACTTGTCTACAGGGCACCAACCTATCCACAACGAGGACAACGACCTTTGGGTGGTATTCAACGGCGAAATCTATAACTTCCCGGAGCTGAGACCGGAACTTGAAGCGCGCGGCCATCGCTTCTACACCAATTCCGACACTGAGGTAATTGTCCACTTATATGAGGAGTATGGAGCGGATTGTGTGAAGAGGTTGCGCGGAATGTTTGCTTTGGCAGTTTGGGATCAACGGCGGCAGAAACTGCTGCTTGCGCGCGACCGCTTCGGGAAAAAGCCACTGTACTATGCGATGGACCGTGAACGGTTGCTGTTCGGTTCCGAAATCAAAGCCTTGCTGGCCGCTGCGCCGGAGCTCGCTGAAATCGACCTTCACGGATTGCTAAATTTCTTCTATTTCGGGTACATTCCCGATCCGCACACGGCTTTTAAGCGCATCCACAAGTTGCCTCCTGGCCACTTGCTCGAATTCACGAAGGGACAAGTCTGCGTCCAGAAGTATTGGGACCTGCCCGCCCACGGAACCTATGAGCCCGGATCCGAGGAAGAGTGTGTGGAAGAACTCGAGCACCGGCTGGCTGAAGCAGTTCGAGCCCGCATGATCAGTGATGTTCCACTCGGAGCGCTCCTTAGCGGAGGAGTCGATTCCTCGATCATAGTGGCACTCATGGCAAGGATAAGCTCACGCCCAGTGAAAACGTTTTCGATTGGCTTCTCCAGCCCGGACTTTAACGAAGCGGAGTACGCCCGGCTTGTTGCGCGCCAGTTTGGTACCGAACATCACGAACTGTATGTAGAAGCAAACATCGAAGAAACCATACACATGTTGACGCGCTCTCTCGAAGAACCGTTTGGCGATTCCTCGATCGTCCCTACGTATCACGTATGCCGCCTGGCTCGACAATATGTGACGGTGGCGCTGGCTGGGGATGGCGGGGATGAGCTTTTCGCTGGTTACGACCGTTACAAATCCTATCTTCAGCGTCGAAGACTTCGCTTGTTTCCTGCCGGGACAGGTCGTTGGTACCGTGAATCCATGCATCCGTGGTTGCCGACCGAATGGCCAGGCCGCAGGTTTTTGTATAATCTCTCGCTATCTCTCGGCGACCGTTACCTGGATGGAATTTCGATACTGCCGGCCCTCGTTCGGGAGCGCTCCCTCTTCTCCAAAGATTTCTTGGTTTGGGCCGACCGAGAGACTTCGCCCTACGAGCGCTTTCGACGCTATCTGGAACACAGCCCTGACTCTGATCCGCTGAGCAAAGTCCAATACCTCGACGCCAAAACGTACTTGCCGGCGGATATCTTGACCAAAGTAGATCGGATGAGCATGGCGTGTTCGCTAGAGGTTCGGGCTCCTTTCCTCGACCATGTTTTCGCCGAATGGGTTGCGCAGTTGTCTCCTCGATGGAAAATGCGGGGCGGCCAGCCCAAGTACATCCTCAAAAAACTGGCCGAGCGGCTTGGTGTCCCGAAGCAAGTGCTCTATCGCCGAAAGCAAGGCTTCTCCATGCCCCTCGTCCACTGGTTTCGCCAGGAGCCTTCACCGGCTCTCTTGGAGATCCTTCTGGAGCCAAAGACGGTCCACCGAGGATACTTCAATCCGAGAGAGTTGCATCGCAGACTCTTCGAGCATCGCCAAGGCCTACGCGATCGCTCTTGGGAGATTTGGCATCTTCTTATTTTTGAGCTCTGGCACCGCAATTTTCTTGAGCCTGCAACCCAAGCACAGTCCACAGCCGCTTATTGGTGCCGCCCCGCCACCGAACGTGAGGGCGTTCAACCACCGGTCTTTCGTCCCCCCTCTCAGACGACCGTACAAGTGGCGCGCTAAACTATACTCCATCGCATTGACACAGCCATATGCCTGGCACTTTGAGCGCAGATCGAGCAGCAGTTGTTAAGAATGAGCCGTCGTCATCGCATTGGCTGCCTAAATTCCAGGCCGCTCTTTCGAGGTCAAAGCCGCCCTCTGACAATGACGGGGCGCGTGTGTTGTATTTGGTCGATACGCTGAACGTTGGTGGCACGGAAACCCAGATGGTGCAAACTGCTCTTCGCCTGCGGTCGACGTCCCATCATATAACTGTAGGCTGTTTGCATGCGAAAGGTCCGTTGCTGGAGGTTTTGCAACAAGCAGATATTCCTGTAGTGGAGTTTCGCAAAAAGAAGACGCTTCTTTCAGTCAATGGCGTGTATCAGCTGATGCGTTTGGCCCTTTTTCTCCGGCAGGGACAGTTTCATGTCATCCATGCGCACGACTTGTGGGCAAATTTGCTGGGAGTCCCAGCCGGTCGGTTGGCGCGAACCCCGGTCATTATTTCCAGTCGTCGCTATCTGGCGGACCTGGAGTGGTATACATTTTGGAAAAACAAGGCTATCCGCACCATCTACTACCTCTCCACACACATCATCGTGAATTCGGCTTCCGTGCGGCAATTGCTTGTCGAACGAGACAGGCTGTCCCCAGAAAAGATTCACGTCATCTACAACGGTGTGGATGTCGATCGATTTGCCGGTGCACGGGGAGACCGAGAAGGATTGTTGGGAAGTTTCGGGAGCGGTTCCAAGCTTATCGCCGTTGTGGCTAACATGTACAGCCGGGTGAAGGGACACGCTTGCTTGATTGAAGCGTCGCGTATTGTTTGCCGGTCAGTTCCTAGCGCAAAATTTGTCTTGATCGGTGACGGCGCGGAGCGACGCAAATTAGAACAGCAAGTGAGACAAGCAGGGTTGGAGGAAAACTTCTTGTTTCTCGGACATCGGCAGGACGTCCCCGAGTTGTTATCTTGCTGCGATCTTTCGGTGCTGCCCTCAGAGGCCGAAGCAATGCCCAATTCCGTGCTGGAATCGATGGCGGCCGGACTCCCAGTGGTGGCTACCCGTGTTGGCGGAACTCCTGAAATCATCGTAGACGGCGTGGATGGGTTGCTTGTTCCGCCTCAGGATTCACAGGCCCTCGCTCAGGCCATGCTGCACGTGTTACAAGACGCCGACTTCGCCAGAAGGCTCTCGCGGTCCGGGCAAGAGAAGATGCAAACGCACTTCGGCTTCGATCGTCTTATTGCTCAACTCGAACAGCTTTACAGTAACGCCGTGCTCGGGATGAAAGATTTCAGAGGCGTATCACATTCGGACGTAGTCCTTCTTGACCAACAATCTCAACCACTGCGAGAGAAGAACTGATTATGAAGACGGTTAGCGTGTTCGGAATGGGCTACGTAGGTGCCGTGACTGCAGCCTGCCTAGCGCACAAGGGTCATCGAGTGATGGGAATGGATGTGAATCCGGCGAAGGTGGAGATGGTGGAATCCGGTCGGGCGCCGGTGCTGGAGCCGGGGTTGGATCAGCTCGTGAGGGAGGGTCGCGAGGCCTGCCGATTGCACGCGACGACGGACCCGATAGTGGCCGTGAGTCAATCAGAGATTTCGTTCATTTGCGTGGGCACGCCAAGCCTGCCCAATGGCCGCTTGGACGTGAGCGCCGTCCAACGCTGCTGTGAAGAAGTGGGGAGAGCGCTACAATCGAAGACAGGATTCCATTGGATCGTGCTCCGCAGCACTGTGCTTCCGGGAACCGCAAAGTCTTTGATCATTCCCTGTATTGAGGCGGCCAGCGGAAAGCGCCCAGGCGTCGATTTTGCCGTTTGCGCCAATCCGGAATTTACGCGCGAAGGGTGCGCGGTCGTCGATTTTTTGAATCCACGAATGACTGTTCTAGGAGCCGATAATGCCGAGCAGCTCATCCCACTGCGCGAGCTCTACCGAGGTCTGCCGGGTCAGATCTTTGAGACCACCTTGGGAGTTGCAGAGATGGTCAAATATGTCTGCAACGTCTTCCATGCCTTGAAAGTGACCTTCGCGAACGAGACAGGATCGCTATGCAATGAATTGGGCGTGGATGCGGGTGCGGTGACGAAGATTTTCTTAGCCGATACAAAACTCAATATCTCCGCGGCATATCTGACGCCCGGATTCGTCTTTGGTGGATCCTGCTTACCGAAAGACGTCCGGGCACTCTCCTACTGTGCCAAGCAGCTTGACCTGGACCTGCCCTTATTGCGCGCAATCATGCTTAGCAACCAGGCTCACCTCGAACGAGCTGTCGACGCAGTGCTGGCGACGAAGTGTAAGAAAATCGGAGTTGTCGGTCTGAGCTTTAAGTCCGGCACGGATGACCTGCGCGAAAGTCCCTCAGTGGAGCTGATCAAGCGACTGCTCGGTGAAGGTTGCCAGGTCCAAATCTGGGACCAGGATGTCTCACTGGGACGTTTGGTGGGCTCCAACCGCCACTTCATCGAAGAAGAGATCCCCCATGTCGGTGCGTTACTCTCGACCGATCTGGAAGAAGTAGTCAGGCGTGCGGAAGTTCTCGTCATCGGGGCAAAGGCTTTAGACGAGGAAGCGATATTAGCCACCCTCCGCCCGGATCAGCTCGTCATTGATCTGCGTTCTCCCTTCCCCCGTTCTGCAGCCGTCGGTGTAATGGCCAATCAGCAGATGATATCAGCCTAGTAATCCTCCGGCCGCATCCTCCGGACCGAAGGGTTGGTTCAAGGCGCAGCGTAATGCAGCGGGAAAGTCATTTCTCATGAATAGATCCGCCGAGAGCGATTCGGATCACATGACCGAAGCGTATCCGCGAGCAAGGATTTTGCAGATCGGCAATTATCCGCCACCGGTTTGCGGCTGGGCGATGCAAACCAAGTTGCTAGTCGAGGAAATTCGCCGGCGAGGAAACGTATGTCATGTGCTCAATCTCAATGAGAGCCGGAGGAGGCAGAGCAGTGAGTACATCGGCGTCCAGAACGGCTTCGACTACGTGCGCAAACTCATCCAGTTTGCCTTAAGAGGTTATCATTTCCAGGTGCACGTCAACGGCCAGTCTACGCCCGGCTACATATTGGCCTTCATCGCGGCCGTAGTAGGTCGGCTCGCCGGTCACCCTGTTGCATTGAGTTGGCGCGGCGGTCTGCAGCAGAGGTATTTCCCTCGGCTTGAGGGTTTAGGGGTGCGTTGCGCCTTTCAGTTGCTCTTTCGGCTCGCGGGACAAATCTCATGCAACAACATTGCGGTCAAACACGCAATTGAACAGTATGGAATTGAGGCAGCGCGCGTCGTGGTGATTCCGGGCTTTTCAAAACAGAATCTGGAGTTCCAGCGGGTGCCGCTTGCTGGAGAGATAGAAGCCTTTTTGGAATCACACCATCCTGTGTTTTTCTGCTACGTTTCGTTTCGTCCGGAATACCGACTTCCTGCATTGCGGGAAGCCATGCTGCAATTTCGGCAACGGCACCCGGAAGCGGGATTCATTTGGCTCGGCTTTCCCTCCAAGGAATTGTCCGCGGCCAACGAGTTCGTGGCCGACTGGCCAGCGCAAGAGCGCCAAAGCCTCCTCCTGCTGGGGAATCTCACCCACCACGAGTTTTTGACGTTGCTGACCCGATGCTTTGCTTATATCCGCACTCCAGCGTGCGACGGCGTCGCTGCGTCAGTGCTCGAATCCTTGGCCCTGGGCATACCCGTCATAGCCAGCGAGAATGGCCATCGTCCGGCCAACGTAACGACCTATCGGGAAGGCGATGCCACGGACTTGTGCGCAAAGCTCATAAGTGTGACTGAGGGGTACGACCAAGTTACGAAACAGACGCAGCTGCAAGTCACGGAAGATAACATCGCTCGAACTGTGGACTGGTTACTCGGTGCACCCGCCCGTGAGGCGGAAAAGCTGAGAAGAGGCTGGGTCCATGTCGCTTAACAATCACTGGTTGAAGCGCGGCAAAAGAATCATGGAAATGGAGTGGGACGAATTGTGCTTGCGCACTTACCAAGAGTTCGCGAAACGCTGGGACCTTGCGCTCTGCCAAATCGGCGGTCCGTTCTTCAGGGATGGTCGCCATCCCCAGTTACGAGGTTTCGGCCGCTTTTTCTTCACCGAGGAAGAAGTGCCAGAAATCCTAAAGTGCTTGCGCGAGCGGCTCCCCGATGTGGTAGAGGGAATCGTGAAACAGGCGGAGCAAATTTGCGAGCACCGGTTCGACCTGCTCGGGTACGACGGTGTGGATTACGGAACGGAGATCGACTGGCATCTCGATGCGGTGCATGGCAAGCGCGCTCCGCGCCGCCCATGGTTCCGAATCCGCTACCTCGACCTTGACCAGGTCGGGGACTCGAAGGTCACTTGGGAGCTCAATCGCCACCAGCACTTGGTCACACTTGCCAAGGCCTATCGCTTCACAGGAGAAGCTCGCTACGCGCGCGAGGTGTTCCGGCAGTGGTATGACTGGCAAGACCAGAATTCATATGGGATCGGAATTAACTGGGCAAGTAGCCTCGAGGTGGCGTTCCGAAGTCTCTCCTGGCTGTGGGTCTGGTATTTACTGAATGGCTGTAACACCGTCCCGCAAAGATTCCCTTCCGACCTCCAGCGGGCGCTGATGCTGAACGGGCGCCACATCGAGCGATTTCTTTCCACCTATTTCTCACCCAATACGCACCTCCTGGGCGAAGGAGTAGGCCTCTTTTTTATTGGTACTTTGTGTTCTGGTCCTAGATTGGCTCAGCGATGGCAAAAGCTTGGATGGCAAATTATCTTGCGCGAAGCAGAACGCCAGGTTCGACCCGACGGCATGCACTTTGAACAATCGACCTACTACCACACCTACGCGCTCGACTTCCTCCTGCACTCCCGAATCCTGGCAGATCTAAACGGAATGGCAGTCCCGGCTACGTTGGACCGGATCATGGAAAAAATGCTTGACGTCCTCTGCACCTTGGGTCGAGCAGGGTCTGTTCCCCAATTCGGAGATGATGACGGTGGGCGAGTATTTGACCCGAGACGTAACCGTGCGGGGGAGTTGCTCGATCCCCTTCCAACCGGAGCGGTGCTGTTCAACCGGGCTGACTTTAAAGCAGTGGCTGGTGCCATTCGGGAAGAAACAGTTTGGCTGCTTGGAGCCGCGGGGGCAAGCCGGTTTGAGGAACTTTCTGTCCAACAACCAACGGCGACTTCCTATGCTTTGGAGCACAGCGGAATCTACGTGATGTCCAGTCAGAATCCTTTGACGCGCCAACTCGTGATCAATGCCGGCCCTCTCGGAGCGGGCCGGGCGGGCCACCGCCATGCCGATGCGCTAAGTGTGCAGTTGGCTGTCAACGGACAACCGTTACTGATTGATCCAGGCACGTTTGCTTACGTCGACTCGGATGCCGAGCGCAATCGGTTCCGCGGAACGGCTAGTCACAACACGGCGCAGGTGGACAACTTGAGCCAGGCCGATCCTAGCGGACCGTTTGGGTGGGAAGCCCTACCGAACGTGGATGTGGATCTCTGGGTGACTGGCAAAACCTTTGACCTCTTCGTCGGCTCCCATCGTGGCTATTGCCGGCTGAGACATCCGGTTCAACATCGCCGTTATGTTTTCTACTCAAAGCCAAACTTCTGGCTGATTCGCGACGTTCTTGAAGGCGATGGGGTGCATGGGCTTGAAGTTTCCTGGCACTTCGCCCCTGGCTCACTCTCTCCAATTCCCGGAGGCGCCGTGTTCGTCAGTAGCGAACACGCAGCCCTTGCCGTGCTGATGGGATCGAGTCAAGACTGCTCGCGGGAGATAACCCAGGGTTGGCATTCGCCTATATATGGAAGAAAAGAGCCCTCCCCGATTTTTCGGCTTGGCTCTCGGGCGGAGTTGCCGGTAGAGTTCGCAGCACTGCTGATTCCTATTGCGAAGGCCGACGCGGCTCTAGGTCTCCTCCAGCTGTTCGAACCAACACATAAGGGCGTGCCCGTTCGAGCTTATCGATATTCCGCCGCGGATGTGGCCAACTACATGTTTTTCGCGGATGAGGCGGGGACCTGGCAGGTTGGGCCGTGGGTTAGCGACGCACGGTTTTTGTTTTGCTCGACGAATGGCGACGAAAATGTCCGTCGGCTTGTTATTTATGATGGCAGCTATGTTGAGCTGAGTGGCCGCCAGGTTTTTACGTCGGAGGTGCCCCTCATACGCGGGGAATGGTGCGCCGATGCGCCCAAGCACGCGCAGGAGTTGACCTCGAATCCTCTGTGCATCCGGAAAATGTGCCTCTACTCGTCTAGCTGTGATACGAGAGAACAACCACGTCTGTAGCAATAGCCACGCCGGCAAAATGCTGTTGAAGCATCGATTTCTAACGAGGCGAAATTAGAGCCATGTGCGGGATCTGTGGAATTGTCGCCATAAGAGGTCGTAAGGTTCCAGACCGAGATTTGGAGGCCATGTCGCGTGTCCTTCATCACCGCGGGCCTGACGACCAAGGTAGCTTTATCTCCGGCAATGTGGCGCTTGGGTTTCGCCGGCTGAGCATCATTGATCTACCCGGAGGGCGCCAGCCGATGAGGAATGAGGAGGGGAATGTCTGGATTGTGTTCAACGGCGAAATTTACAACCACCTCGAACTCCGCCCCGACCTGGAGCAGCGAGGTCACCGCTACGCAACCAAGAGCGACACGGAAACGATCCTGCACCTATATGAGGAATATGGGGAGGATTGTGTACATCGCCTGCAGGGCATGTTTGCGTTTGCCATTTGGGACGCCCGCAGTCAGAGGTTGTTTTGCGCCCGAGACCGCTTGGGCATTAAGCCCTTTTACTATGCGATCGTGGGGGATCGCTTCGTCTTCGCCTCAGAAATCAAGGCGCTCTTTGAGCTCCCTGACTTCCAGCCGCGGCTTAATCGGCGTGCTCTTCCCGAGTTTTTTGCCTTTGGTTATCTCTCTTCAGAAGAGACACTCTTCGAAGGCGTCCGCAAGCTCTTGCCCGGGCATTGCCTGCGCATTGATTTGAAAGCACAAGACAAAAACCCCAAGGTCAAGACCTACTGGGACTTGGATACGTCTCCGTCCGAGTCCTCGCTCGGTGAATCCGATTACGTCGCGCAATTTCGTGACCTGTTCACGGGGACAGTGCGTGCTCATCTCATGAGCGACGTTCCAGTTGGAGTGTTCTTAAGTGGGGGCCTCGACTCCAGTTCAATCGCGGCGGTGATGGCGGATCTTCGGAAAGAGCCTATCCAAACCTTTTCGGTGGGATATGCAGAAGACGAATACAGCGAGCTGTCCTACGCCCGGCAAGTAGCTAAGCACATCGGGGCTGAATATAACGAGGTGATCCTTGGCCCGGAAGAATTCTTTGCGAGTTTACCGCAACTGATTTGGCACGAAGATGAGCCGCTTGTGTGGCCGTCGAGCGTAGCCCTCCATTACGTCTCCCGCCTGGCTCGCGAGAAAGTGAAAGTGGTGCTCACTGGCGAGGGCGGAGACGAGATCTTCGCCGGTTACTTGAAGTATCGCGTCACGCTCTGGAACCTGCGAGCTGGACCCCTGTACCGAAAGCTCGTCCCGCGGGCGCTCCAGCAGCTGACTCAGAAGACACTGAGCGCGGAATTGATCCCGGATTGGGCGCGGCGCAAACTTCGGCATTCTTTTCTCTATTATCCAGACAGTTTCGAAAAAACCTACTTCGACAATTTCTATTCTGTTTTTCCTCAGGACCAGCAGTCGGGGTTGTTCACAAGCGAGTTGACCGGAGAACTTCGCGACATTAATGCCTATGTGAATTCTATGCGATTCTTTCCCTCAAACGGGTCGAATGGAAATTTACTGAATCGGCTGCTCTACCTGGATACTAAAACGTATCTGGTCGAGCTTCTTATGAAGCAAGATCAGATGAGCATGGCCGGTTCGATCGAGAGCCGCGTTCCGTTTCTGGACCACAAACTTGTCGAGTTTGCCGCGCGCATTCCCGCACGTTATAAAGTGCGCGCTTTTTCCGGCAAGTATTTGCTCCGTCGAGCCATGGCGCATCGACTGCCTCCCGAAGTCCTTCGGCGCAGCAAGAAAGGCTTTCCCACCCCCATTCGGCCATGGTTGCGGAATCAGCTGGTCGATAAGCTGTCAGCAGTCCTTACGGACGGGCGGATGGCGGAACGGCGACTCATCAAAGCTAGCTACGTGCAACATCTCCTCGAGGCGCATCGCCGCGGCTGCTCGCACGCCACCGAAGGTTGCTGGCGACTCCTGAATTTCGAGCTTTGGAACCGGGTATTCCTGGACCGTGACAGTCGCTTGCTCGAACCCCAGGTGGTTCGGAACGAAGGAGCGGTCCTTCACTCCTGACAGATTGGCGCTTGCCGGAGTTGCGTTTGCTTCCTCGTGGCTGTTAGTACGATGGCTATGAAGATCCTGCTGACGTTACCTCGCCCTCTTTTTCCGCCAGACACAGGCGGAAAGATACGATCGCTGAACATCCTTGCGCGTTTGGCGAGGAGAGCTGAGATTCATGCCGTTTCTTTTGCCGACCCGATTCTCGATGCCTTGGCCATAGCCGAAATGAAAAACACGTTCGAAAGCTATACACCCGTGTTCTGGCGAGAAGCCACGAAGCGTTCACTAAGGTTCTACCGGGAGGTTCTGACGAATCAATGCAGTGCTCTACCGTACTTCCTGGCCAAGTGCTATCTCCCGCGTTTTCGTTCGACGGTAGAAGGATTGGCATCTCGCAAGCACTTTGACTTGATGTTTTGCGATTTTTTGCACACCGCTGCTCCCCTGCTAGAGTCTACGTTCAGGCCACGGATGGTGTTCGAGCACAACGTTGAATTCTTGCTGAGGAAGCGAAAATGGGAGGTGGAAAAACATCCCGTGCGAAAGGTTGTCCTGGGCGCTGAGTGGAGGAAAACGCGAACGATCGAAGCCAAAGTGTGCCGCTCTTTTGACCACATCATCGCCGTGTCAAGCCAGGATCAGCAAACCTTGGGTAACGAATTTGGGATCAAGAACGTGTCCACGCTTCCGCCGGGCGTCGATACAGATTTCTTCCGTCCACTCGATGTTCGACCGCAACCAGGCCGCTTGGTCTTCGTAGGATCGATGGATTGGGATCCGAACGAAGATGGTATCGTTTGGCTGCTGCGCGAGGTGTATCCACGGATCCGTCAGGCGGTGCCGAATGCCAGCCTCTCTATTGTCGGCCGCAATCCTTCTTCGCACTTACGGGCCGTCGCCCTTAGGGAGCCCGGCGTGGAAATCACCGGATGGGTTCCTGATGTTCGCCCCCATCTTTCCCAGGCGGCAGTGGTGGTGGTTCCATTGCGCGTGGGCGGAGGAACCCGGATCAAAATCCCCGAAGCCATGGCGATGGGGAAGGCTGTGGTTTCAACTCCCGTCGGCGCCGAAGGCCTACCTTTTTGCGATGGCCGTGAAATTCGCATCGCGGAGCAGCCCGAAGAATTCGCTCAGGCAGTGATTGAGCTTCTCCGTAATGCATCCCTACGGAACTCGATTGGAACGCTTGCCCTTAAGGAAGTAGCCAGCCGGTACAGTTGGGACGTGGTTGTGGATAGGCTTGAAGAAATTCTGGAGCAGGTGACGCGGCCTCGAACCTTGGCGGTGGTCGCCTAGTGAAGACGCTACTCAGCCCCGGTGAATGCATGAACGAAGCAGAACCCCTCTCAGTCAATGAAGCGAATTGGCAGGAGAACTTCGTTCCCTCGCAATTTCGTGGGGAGAGTGCCAATTTGACTTTTTTCTTCCTGTGGCTTTTCACCGTTGCCGTTTTTGCGCGACCGCAGGACATCTTTCCGTCCCTTGCTCCTCTTCATCTGACGTTCGTTTTCGGTGCTTGCGCAGGCCTGACATACCTTGGCGCCATTCTGTTGGGCCATGCTCGTCTGCTATGGACACCTGAACTCAAAATCGTCCTGCTGCTCACCGCTTGGTATATCGCAGGTGTGCCATTTGCTTTATGGAGAGGCGGGAGCTTCCAAACGCTGACCGATGTGTGGCTAAAGACGCTTTTGATATTCTTCCTGCTCACACAGGCGCTCGTGACCGTGGAGCGAATTCGAAAGCTGCTGTGGGCCATCATTCTCAGCGAACTTGTGGTGACGAGCCTCTCAATCGTCCTGTCTTCCAGGGCTATCTGGGTAGGGGACCGCATGCTAGGCTTCAACCTTGGGATTCTCGGATGGAACTTCCTGGGCATTGCTGAGGCTGTGACGATCCCTTACATCGCAGCGCTCTTTGTTGTCCGACGCTCCGTTTTTGAAGCAAGTTTACTGGCTGCCGCCGTCATCTCGATGACGTGGATGGTGGTGCTAACCGCCTCACGGAGCGGTTTCCTGGACGTAGTGATTTCTGCAGCACTAACGTCGCTTCTGGTCTTACGTGGCAGCTCGCGCGGCAGGATCATCGGTGTGGCGATTGCTCTCGCGCTCATTGTTGCCATTAGCCTGGCACCCCAAGTGTTCTGGGAGCGACTCGGAACTATGTGGGACGGGCCCAGCGACTCCGCAAACGAGGTCGCGGCATCGGCACGGGAGTCTGAAGAGGACCGCCTGACTGTGCTGACGCGGTCGCTCGAGTACACTCTCGAGCACCCCATATTTGGCTTGGGCCTGGGGAATTTCGTTATCGCCAATGGGACCGACGTTGGTCAGCCCGGCGCATGGGTCGGGACGCATAACACATTCACAGAGATCTCTTCAGAGGCAGGTGTCCCAGCGCTATTCCTATTTATTGGCCTGCTGGCCACCGCCTTGCGTAACATCAAAAGAGTTTGCCAAACATTGTCTAACAACCCGGAAGGTGGGGAGCTAAATCTGATTGCACGCGCCACACTAGCGAGCCTGTTGTCATTTGCATTTGGAGCCCTGTTCGCGCACCTCGCCTACGAATATTACCTTTTTTATTTGGTGGGAATTGGCGTCGGGATTCAACAAGTTGCTCGGATAATGCAAGCCATGTCCCTTGCGCCCGCTGGCGATTTCGCTTCGACACGGCGACTCGTTGCCGCGGATTATGATTTGTGAGAGCACATAGTTTAGAAATGATCTTTTGGATCTGTTTAGGTCTATTAGCCTATCACTATGTTGGCTATCCCCTGTTGCTTTTCGTCTTTTGCTCGCTCTCCAAGGCAACATCAGATTTTTGGTATTTGATTCGGCGGCGTAACCGTCGCTGCCTCGTCCAGACGGATTACGTTCCCCAAGTGGCCCTGCTGATGTCTGTATACAACGAAGAAACCGTGATTCGGGCGAAGGTGAAGAATGCCCTCGAAATCGATTATCCGTCCGATCGACTGGAGTTTTTGGTCGGACTTGATGCGCCTACCGATTCCACCGGCGAGGCTCTGAGTCAGACCCAATTGAATCGGCTTCGTGTTTTCCCTTTCCGGACCCGTCGCGGGAAATTGGCCGTGTTGTGCGACTTGGCGGGGCACACCTCAGCAGAAATCCTGGTGTTTACAGACGCCAATACGATGCTTGAAAAGAATTGCGTTCGCAATCTCGTGCGCCACTTCGCTGATCCGCGGGTGGGTGCCGTCAGTGGGGAGGAGATTCGGGTTGTCACTCCAGGTACTGACCCAGGAGCGGAATCTCTTTATTGGCGGTATGAATCGGCCTTGAAAATCCTGGAAAGCCGCTTGAACTGCTCATTAGGGGCAAACGGCGCCGTGTATGCGTTGCGCCGGCGACTTTTCCAGCCGAAAAAGCAGTCAATTGTTGAAGACTTCCAAATTCCGCTTGAAATCCGATTTGCGGGCTATCGTGTCGTCTATGATCCGGAGGCAGTTGCGATTGAGGAAGTCACGCCAACCTTCTCCGCCCAATTTGCGCGTCGAGTCCGCATTGGTGCAGGCAATTACCAAACTTTGATTGGCAACATCGGATGCCTCAATCCAATGAAAGGTTTAGTGACTTTCTGCTTCTTCTCGCATAGAGTCCTGCGTTGGTTCGCGCCGATATTATTGTCGATTGCGTTCTTCTGCAGTATCTTGGTGACCACACAGCCTGAATATGCTGTGTTGCTCGCAGCGCAGTGCGTTTTTTACTTGATGGCCGGCCTGGGATATTGGCTGAAAAGGAACGGAAAGCCAGCACGGCTGTTCTCCTTGCCTTTGTATTTCTGCTCCATGAATTTCGCCTTGCTTCTTGGATTGCTCAGATATCTGAGCGGTCGCCAAACTCTCACCTGGAAGCCAACACTTCGTCAAATACCGTCTGAGATGCTCTTGGAAAAAGGGCCAGACAATCGCTGAAATCGCGCAGAGAGGTTCTCCGTGATCTTGCTGCATCCCATCCTGCAGAAGCTGCTGGAATCGCAGATTTCACAGGCGTGTGTCGTGTCGCTAGCCTGTGACCACACACTCTCGCTTTGCGAACGAAGGAAAGAACGCTAAGCGTTGACGATCGCACTCTGAAGGAGATCCGCCAAATGCTAAACCGGAAGCCGGCCCTCACGATTAAGCACCGCCCGCAAGTGCATTCCCCTAGCACCGACTCTCACAGCTATTTTGAGAATTACAGTCGAGTTGTGGCAGAACTCCCGTATGCCAAGATCGAACAAGTTGCCGATGAACTTCATCGAGCGTACGAGCAAGAGCGAAGAGTATTTTTGTTTGGAAACGGTGGGAGTGCCGCTTTGGCTTCACACTTTGCTTGCGATCTCGGTAAGGGAACCACAATGCCCGCCAACCACCATAAACGGTTCCGGGTTTTGTCGCTGACCGACAACGTACCGCTCATCACTGCGTGGGCGAATGACACTTCTTACGAGCAGGTGTTTGCGGAGCAGCTGCGCACCTTCGTTGAACCGGAAGATGTTGCCTTTGGGATAAGCGGCAGCGGATCCTCACCCAACGTGTTGCTGGCTCTCCAAGTGGCGCGCGAATCGCGTGCTTTCAACATCGGGTTGACTGGGTTCAAAGGCGGAAAGATGCCCGGGCTGTGCGATCTTTGCATCATCATTCCTTCGGACAACATGCAGATCATCGAGGACTTCCAACTCAGTATCACGCACGCCTTGTTTACTATGGTTCGGCATCGAATCTACGAAGACGGTAGGGAATATTCTTGCGTTCAAGAAGGTAGCTGCGTGCATACCGTAAATAGCCCGGGCTCTCACCGGGAGAAGGATTTTTCACCCGGCCACTAGTTCTCTGGGCTCAATCATTGCAACGGAGTTTGAGTACGCTTTGATGTTCACTTCCGAACGCGGATTTGAAAGCTGTCCCGGCATTAAAGGTCGCAGCAGCGGGCGGAACCCGCACCTACAGCACTCCGTCAAGCGGTGCATCGATCTCCTTGGTGCCGGGATCCTCACGGCTGTTCTCTTTCCAGTTTTCATCGTCATCGGCCTGCTTGTTGCTCTCGACGATGGTTGGCCCGTCATTTACCGCCGACGCGTTGTCGGCACCGCCGGTGAGTTCGACGCTTTCAAGTTCCGCACCATGATGCGAGATGCGGATTCTATCCTGGCCACGAATCCTGCTCTAAAGGCTGAGTTTGAGCGCAACTTCAAACTCAAGGACGATCCGCGGACCACAAGGGTGGGAGCTCTCCTAAGGAAGCTCAGCTTGGATGAGCTGCCCCAACTGTTTAACGTGCTACGAGGGCAAATGAGCCTGGTCGGCCCCCGCATGATCACTGCGGCCGAACTCGATAAGTACGGCCCTTACAAACATCTCCTGCTCTCGCTAAAGCCTGGCCTGACAGGCTATTGGCAGGTCCGCGGCCGTCAAAACGTCTGCTATGAAGACCGGGTCCGAATGGACCTGCATTACATCGAAAAGTGGACCTTGAGCATGGATCTGAAGATCCTCTTGGAGACACCGGTGAAGGTTCTTAAGAGGGAAGGGGCTTTCTAATTGAACCCGATCCTGATAACGGGAGGCGCTGGCTACGTAGGCTCCGTCTGCTGTGCCCAACTCTTGTCGAGAGGGTTCTCGGTCGAAGTGGTGGATGACTTATCAGCCGGACGCCCCGACGCTGTTCCCCAGCCAGCCGTCGTCCACCGATTTGATGTGGGCGATCGTGAGGCGCTCGAAAGCGTGCTCACCCATAAGAAGTTTGATGTGGTGTTCCACTTTGCCGCGAAGGCGCTGATTTCTGAGTCGGTGATCAACCCGGGCCCCTTTTTCGATGCTAACGTCGCTTGCGGCGTGATGATGCTGGAAACTCTTCGGAAGCACGGCATCCGCAAATTCGTCTTTTCCTCTTCGGCTGCCGTCTATGGATCGCCCAACGTAGTTCCGATCCCTGAAGACCACGTTAAAGAGCCAGTGAACGCGTACGGCGAAAGCAAGCTCATCTTTGAGCAAATCTTGAAATGGTATGCCGCGTCCTATGGCTGGAGTGTGGTTGTATTCCGCTACTTTAATGCCTGTGGGGGCGAGCGACACTGGGGCGAACGACACGATCCCGAAACGCACATCATTCCATTGCTGCTACAAACCGCTTCGGGCAGGAGGGAATATTTTGAAATCTACGGGACGAATTATCCGACGCCCGACGGAACCTGCCTGCGCGATTACGTGCACGTTCTAGACATTGCGGAGGCGCACATACTTGCCCTGCAGAAGATGGAGTTGCCGGGGTTCCATGCCTACAACATCGGCACCGGCAAGAGCCATTCAGTAAGAGAAGTCTGCCAAGCGGCGGAGAAAGTCACGCAGAAAAGAATCACGGTGCGTCACGCCCCACCGCGACCGGGTGACCCTGCCGTCCTGTGCGCCAGTCCCAGGAAGCTCGTGCGAGAGTTCGCTTGGGAGCCGCGCCACTCTGAACTCGAGGAGATCATCATGGGGGCATGGGAATGGGAGCAAGCACAGTACGAACAAATGCTTGTCAAACAAGGCAGCCGTTGATCGGAGGTCGGGGTCTATGAACCAAAAGCTGAGGTATTCGATTCTAGCGGCTGATCTATTATGGATTGTCACGGCCTTTGAGGCGATACAAATCCTTCAAAACGGTCTGACCGCGGGCAGAACGGGATTGTCGCAAGTCTTCCACGCGCCGACGGTTCTTCTGGCATCTTTGATCTGGATCGTTCTCTACTTCAGAGAAAAGTTGGAAGCCTTCGGCGGCGCACGCCGGTTCCCGAGCGTCTTTGCTCACGTAACAACGGGCGTCATCTATATCCTTGGTTCGCTGCTGGCCTTTGGATTTCTTTCGAAGAGCTACGATTCGCGGCTAGGGCTGGTCTACTTGGGGAGTCTACTGCCGGTGGGATTCATCGCCATTCGTTCCCTCGCCTGGTGGCTGGTCACGTCAGAACCTCGCGGCGCGACGAGGCGGCGCGTGGTCATTCTCGGCAGCGGTCATATGGTGCGCGACCTAGTGCTTAAGATTTCGCGGCATCCGGAAATGTCGATGGAAGTGGAGGGTGTCCTGCTTCCAGCCGATACCGAGCCTTCCAGTCGGGTCTCTACTTTGCCTGTGGGGGCAATCTCGATACGGACGTTGAACATTTTGGGGCTCATGCAGGAAAAAAAGGTGCAGGAACTCATCGTTGTGGAGCCGCTGCCACCGGGAATGGAAAGCGAGAAGCTCATCTCCAATTGTCGAAAGGCCGGAATGAGAGTGCACCTTGTACCTCAGCGCTATGAACTTTATCTATCGAAAGCCAAACTGACGGAAATCGACGATGTTCCCCTGCTCTCTCTTGAAGAACAGACCCTCTCGACAATGGGACTAAAGTTAAAAAGGGTCGTTGATTTCCTGGGTGCATTATTTCTGCTTGTCCTCAGTGCACCTTTCCTGGCCCTTTCCGCAGCCGCGTTGCGCCGGCATAAGGACCAGGTGTTCAGGAAGGAACTCCGCTCCGGAAAAAATGGACATCCGTTTTGGATGTGCCGTTTGAACGTCAATCGTGACGTACCAGATTTGTCAGGGTACGAGCGGATTCTCGCCCGGTTCAGTCTCACCGAGCTACCGCAGCTCTGGAACGTGTTGAAAGGTGATATGAGCCTGGTAGGTCCCCGGCCGGAGCCACGCGAGAGGGTCAAACATTATTCCATATGGCAGCGTCAACGGTTGAGCGTCACACCGGGCCTGACGGGGCTCGCACAGGTGAACGGGCTCCGAGAAAACCATTCTTCCGAGGAAAAGGCGCACTTCGATCTCCAGTACATCTTTCATTGGTCTCTATTCCTCGATCTTTCTCTTCTGCTGCAGACTGTATTGACACTCCTCGGACGGGTGACGGAGGGAGATAGGCTTGTGGCCACACCTGCGTCGAAACCGACAGTCAATACGATGTTTGGCATCCGGAAGGCTTTGAATGCTGATCGTACGCAGTCCAGTGCGTATTAGTTTTGGCGGCGGCGGAACCGACCTGCCTGCGTACTACGAAAAGTTCGGTGGGGCCGTCCTGAATGCGTCCATCAATAAGTACTTTTATACGATCCTGCAAAAAAGGAGCGATGGGAAAATCCAGATCATTTCTTCGGACCTACGCGTTGTGGAAACCTGGCGGGACATCTCCCGCATGGACATCAAGCGCAGCGCGCTGGAGATCCCTATCGCGGTCATAAAAGACCTTGGATGCGATCTCTCCGTTGATCTTTTCCTGGCTTCTGAGATTATCGCAGGAAGCGGGTTAGGCTCGTCGGCAAGTGTCTGTGTCGGCGTCTTAAAGACGTTGGCAACCTACCTTGATTTCTCATTGTCCAAGTACGAGCTAGCTGAACGATCATTTCACATCGCGCGTAACATTCTCGGCAAGCCCGTGGGGAAACAGGACGAATACGCGGCTGCCTTCGGAGGATTGAATTTCATAACTTTCCGTCCTGACGGGAGCACCTTGGTAGAGCCCATCATGTTACGACCTGACCATCTCCGCGAGTTCGAGAGCAATCTGATGTTGTTCTTTACGGGTGCAGCCCATAACTCCTGGGAACTTCTTCAGCAACAAGAGCAATCGACGAAGAAGGGGATGGCGTCTACTGTGGATTCGCTGCGAGAGATCTACGAGCTCGCCGAGCATCTGCGTCGCGCGTTGCTGAGTAGTGATCTGCCGACGTTTGGTGCCCTTCTGCATGCAGGCTGGGAAGCTAAAAAGAGGATCTCTTCCCACATTTCGAATCCGCTTATCGACGAGGCGTACGCTTTGGCGCGCCAGAATGGGGCTCTGGGAGGCAAGATCACCGGAGCCGGTGGTGGCGGTTTTCTCTTGCTCTTCTGCGAAGAACGGCACCAGGGAAAGGTTCGCGATGCCATGGCGCGACTCAAGCTGCGCGAAGTGGCGTTTGGGCTTGATTTCCAAGGCGCTCACGTGGTGGCTAATGATCCGTTTATCGACGGTGACGAGAAGTGCGGCACGCGCTGGACATTTGTTCCCGGCAGTGCCTCGGGAACTTTCGGCGGGGCTCTTTTCAGCAGACTGTCCCGTCGTCATGAGTAGAGCCCAGTCCGCGCTATGAAAGCTTTCATCCTTGCAGCAGGAAAGGGCGAGCGTTTGCGGCCGCTGACCGACACGATCCCCAAGTGTCTGCTTTCAATTCAGAGCGTACCCATTCTTGGGATTTGGCTCGAGCTGTGCCGCCGGCACGGTATTGACGAAGTTCTTGTAAACACACATTCTCACGCGGACAGCGTAAAGAGCTATCTCCGAGATCATCGCCACGGCGTCAAGGTGCACCTCGCCGAGGAGGGGACCTTGCTCGGGAGTGCAGGAACCCTGTTGGCACACCGCCGGTGGATTGGCTCCGAGCGCGATTTCTGGATCTTTTATGGCGACGTCCTGACGAATACCAACATCACACAGATGTTGGAATTCCACCGCCGCCGGAAGCAGGTAGCAACGCTGGGAGTCAATGAAGTTGCGGACCCGCACCAGTGTGGCATCGTGATGCTTGACCGGGAAGGCATGGTTCGGGAATTTGTGGAAAAGCCGACGAATCCTTCGAGCAATTTAGCCTTCTCCGGAATTCTGGTCGCGACTCCAGCGATTTTTGATGTGATCCCGGATCGCATTCCAGCCGATATCGCCTTTGACCTTTTACCCAAACTCGTCGGAAGGATGGTAGCCTACCCCATTTCCGACTATCTGGTGGACATAGGAACGCCGGCCAGCTACCAATACGTGCAAAGGACCTGGCCCGGGTTGGGGGTTCCGGCGTCGTAGGACTGCCCACTTGCTGAAGAGCGTTGTCTTTGATCTGGACGGCGTCATAGTAGATAGCCATCCGGCCCATCTGCGGGCCTGGAAGAGATTCCTCGTGTCAGTAGGCAAGTCAGCAACCAAGGCGGAGCTTGAATTTGTTCGCGACGGGAGAAAGAAAGAAGACATCCTGCGCCATTTTCTTGGGGACCTCGACAAGGATCAAATTCGGGCGTATGGCCGCGAGAAGGACCTGTTGTTTAAAGAAGAAGTGGGGAGCGTAAGTACAGTTGCCGGTATTCGAGATCTGTTGAACCAACTCAACCATGCTGGCCTCCCCATGGCCGTGGCATCGTCTGGCAGCAGTGAACGAGTCCATTACGTTCTGGATCTTCTGCGTCTCGGAGCCCATTTCGCGGCAGTGGTGACCGGGGACGAGGTCGCCAACGGTAAGCCCGACCCGGCCATTTTCTCTAAGGCGGCTGAAAAGTTGCATGTCTCACCGGGCGACTCACTCGCATTCGAGGATTCTGTTTCAGGAGTTCGGGCGGCAAGAACCGCGGGCATGAAGTGCCTGGGAATCGCGACGCCACCCCGCTCACAGAGTTTGCTTGAAGCCGGCGCACACGGCGTACTGTCCGATTTTCTTGGGACATCACTTAGTCAGATTCGAAAACTCTTTCTTTAGCTCCGCGCCAAGACCCTCTGCTGGGGAGTATGTCAGACATGAAGAATGATGAATTTTCAATTCCGAGCCTGGAGACTTTCTCCACTTGCCCTCAAATCAGTGTGGTACCGAAAGAGTCTTACTTGCACAATGTCATCGACGTTGCTAAGTGGAGCGAGGAGCATGGTTGCAGAGGGATTCTCGTCTATACCGACAACTCCCAGGCCGATCCTTGGGTCATCGCGCAAATCATCATCCAGAACACGAAGCGACTCGCGCCCCTGGTCGCGATCCAGCCAGCCTATATGCATCCCTACTCTGTCGCCAAAATGATTGCGACGCTCGGACACCTTTATGGAAGGCGGATCTATCTGAACATGGTCGCGGGCGGTTTCAAGAACGACTTGGCAGCGTTGAACGACACAACTCCTCACGACAAGAGATACCAGCGGCTGGTCGAATACACGCTCATCATCAAGCAATTCGTGGCCAGCCCGGACGCGGTCAGCTTTTCCGGAGAGTTCTACACGGTGAACAATCTGCGGCTGACGCCACCGCTGCCTCCCGAACTTTTTCCCGGAATCTTCATCTCCGGCTCATCGGAGGCAGGATTGGCGGCGGCTCAAGCGATTGGCGCAACTGCCATCAAGTATCCAAAGCCCGCCAACGAGTGCGCCCAAGAGCCGCCGGATGCCGGACTCGATTCCGGTATCCGCGTCGGAGTCATTGCCCGGGCGGACGAAGGCGAAGCGTGGAGGGTGGCTCTTCAGCGGTTCCCCGAGGATCGCAAGGGCCAGCTCACCCATCAGCTGGCAATGAAGGTGTCGGATTCCTCCTGGCACCACCAGCTGTCGGAAATGGCAAAGGAAACGAAGTCGAATCATAACCCATATTGGCTCGTGCCGTTCGAAAACTACAAGACCTTCTGTCCTTATCTGGTGGGAAGCTACGATCGTGTCGCAGAGGAAATCTCGCGTTACGTCGCGGTCGGTTTTCGGACGTTCATCTTGGACATCCCGCCCGACCAAGAAGAACTGCGGCACACGGGAATTGTCTTTCAGCGGGCATGCAAGGCAGGACATCCGGACCGAATCAGCAGCCGCACCGAGCAAGGTGTCCGGTCAAGTAGAACTTATGGTCAGCAGCTTTGGCCGTGAGTGAAATCAGGTTTTGCCCATGTCATCGGGGAGAGAGACACAACCAATTAAGCCCCAAGGGCCAATCGTGCCTTGTCCGCCGTACGCTGAACAGCTCGTGCGGAGGACACTCAGCCAGCAGCCTTCAACTCGAGCCGCTTTGGCCACGGCCACGCGCATGAGGTACAAAGGTTTGATTCAGGGCTTCCTGGACTCCGCTGAGCGATTTGCCTCTCGCGAAGCGCTGGTTGTAAACGACAAGACCCTGAGTTATCGCAAGCTCCGAGGCCGCGCCGCGGCTATCGCCAGGACGATCCTCGACCGGGAACTGGAATCGTTCCCTCTGGCCGCAATTCTCGCTTCGCGGAGCGTAACGGCCTACGCCGGCGTTCTGGGTATCCTCGGGTCAGGGAAGGGTTATGTTCCGCTCAACCCCAAGTTTCCCGTCGACCGCACACGGAGGATGCTTGTGCTTTCCGGAAGTCGAACCTTGGTCGTGGGGCGAGAGGCCCTGGGGCAGCTGCCTAGGCTCCTCTCGGAGACCGACCGGACTCTAACGGTAATCCTGCCGGATCTGGACGACGCGGCCGATCTCTGTGCCGCTTTCCCACAGCACCGGTTTGTTTCCTCCAGACAAATGTCGGAGGGCGCGGGTTTTGCCTTCGACATCGAAGTCGATTCGGCTGCCGTCGCTTATCTGCTCTTCACTTCGGGGAGCACAGGCGAACCCAAGGGCGTTCCCATCCACCACTCGAACGTGCGGTCTTACATCGAGTACATCTCGAACCGTTACGAAGTGAACGAGCGAGATCGCTTCTCTCAGGAATTCGATATGACGTTCGATCTAAGCGTTCACGATATGTTCGTCTGCTGGGAGCGGGGCGCTTGTCTGTTTTCCGTGCCAGAGAAATCCGTGATGCTCCCGGCGAAGTTTATTCGGGACCACGGACTGACGATGTGGTTCTCGGTACCTTCGGTGGTGGCTTTGCTCTCCAACATGCGCCTCCTGCAGCCGAAGTGTTTTCCAAGCTTGCGATTCAGCCTGTTCTGCGGCGAAGCGCTCGCGGCCACCCACGCGCAAGACTGGCAGGAAGCCGCTCCCAACTCGATCGTGGAGAATCTTTACGGGCCAACGGAAACTACGATTGCCATCTCACATTACCGCTGGGATCCATCAAAGTCCCCACAGGAGTGCTTGAACGGAATCGTCCCGATCGGATGGCCGTTTGCCGGGCAGCAATGCCGCGTCGCCGATCACGAGCGGGGCGAAGTCTCCGAAACCGGCGAGCTATGCCTGGCGGGATCGCAAGTGACCGACGGTTACTGGAACAGCCCTGAGAAAACTCGGTGCCAGTTCGTCCGTTTCCCAGAAACCGGCGGGACTCTCTGGTACCGCACCGGGGACCTGGTGAAGCGGGGGGAAAACGGCTGTCTGTATTATCTCGGACGGATCGACCACCAAGTCAAAATTCGCGGTTACCGGGTGGAACTCCAGGAAATTGAGGTCTTTCTTCGAAAGACCAGCCAGGCTCAACAAGTGGTTGCGGTTCCTTGGCCAGTCGTCGACGGGAGCGCGGATGGAGTGGTGGCCTTCGTGTCCGGCGTCTCCAACGTGGATGACCTGCGCATCCTGGATCGCTGCCGCGAGGCCCTCCCTGATTACATGGTCCCGCGAAAGATCTACCGGCTGGAAGAGATGCCTCTGAACGACAACAGAAAGATCGACCGAAAAACACTTGTAAAGCTGCTTGAGGGTGCATGACCATGGCGATGTCGGAAACGCAGCTCGTCGATTTGGTGATCAGTTGGGTTCGGAGCAATCATCGTCCGGGGAATTCGCGGAACGGCAAGATCTCCGCCGATACGGATTTGATTGCCAGCGGCCTGCTGGACTCCTTCGGATTCATTGACCTGATCGTATTCATCGAAAGCCAGAGCGGCTGCAAGATCGACCTCACGGATGTTGACCCCAGCGAATTCTGCGTCGTGAAAGGTTTGTGCCGAATCACCTTAAGGAACCAGCAGAATTGACCTCCTCGACATCAAAACTCGCCAATCCGATCGTCGAGGCTTACTCCCGACTTGCCGAACACTACGATGACGATCCGAATCTTCATTCGTGCTGGGGTCAGGGCGCCGACAAAGCTTTGAGCTCAATCCACCTCACGGACGATTATCGGCTCATCCTCGATATTGGCTGCGGAACTGGGAGAGCGCTGGCGTGGCTGGCCTCCCGGGCTAGGTCCAGGGTCCAGTTCGTCGGCATCGATCCGGCCGAGAACATGCGGAACCTGGCGCTTCGCAGGGTTCGACCGTTTCGCAATGTTCAAATCCGGGACGGATCTTTCGAGCACATTCCCCTGGAAACCGGCTCAGTCGACTATCTGTTCAGCATTTTCGCCTTTCACTGGACCACCGATCCGGATGCCGCAGTGAGAGAAGTCCGGCGCGTATTGAAACCTGGAGCCGAAATGGATCTGTTCTTCATCGGCCGTGACAACGGCCGAGAGTTCATCCAAAAAACGACCCCCATCTTCTTGAAATACATGGGTCCTGCCTTACTCCTGGAATCCGCACGGATGCGGAAGCAACTCACCAAAGAGGCAGCCCATCAACTGTTTGCCAAAGCCTTCAGCCCCCCTGAACTATCCATCGATGAGTCCTACCAAACCTATTACGACACTTTGGAAGGACATTGGGGCTGGTGGGTGCGAATTGAGGGCCACTTCATGCAGATTCCCGCGGCACGAAAAGAGGAATGCGACCGCGAGGTCAAGAACGCATTGCAGGACCTGGTGGAAGGGCGAGGAATCCCCTACACGATCCACCAACTCCATGTAAGGTTACGGCGTGGCTAGCTCAACCGTGCGGTTCTGTCCAGCTTCTTCCAGTTGGTGCGGCGTTCGGCTGACCTCCTCAAATAGTGCCAGTTGTCCCGCTGCCCGGGTGCGACAACAAGGCCGTGCCGCCGGGCTTTCGTTCCCGAGCATTCGAATGCCCGTTTGCCGGTGCACGCCATGCGGATGGTAGAGTACACTCCGGAGCTCTTCGACGCTCTACAAAGTATGGCGAAAAGTATCGACCCGCAGTGCAGCCTCGTCCACCGCCCATTTGTCGATTACTACTATGCGAGCAGTGACTGGTGCAGACTGTTCACGATCCTGGCTGACGATGGAAGCGCAATTGCATCGATCGGCATCGAGAAGATGCCTTTCGAATATGACTCGGAGAAGATCATCGTGGGATTTGGCAGTAATTTCCATTCTCTGCGCTCCGGGATGGGGAGCTACCTCTTTCTCTACTGGCAAAAATGCTGCTCTGTCGGCTTGGTTTACGGAGGGAGCAAGGAGGCCCATAAGATCATCCACAGACAAAACTGGGATTTTTTTACCGGCGTGCGAAGCTATATGCTGAACAAGCCGTATCTCCCTTACCCCGGGCAGGCAAAATGGCGGGTCGCGGCGAAATGGGTCCTGCGCCACACACGAAGAAAAAAGAGGATCCCCGAATACGCCTCAAGGATTCCCGCGAACGTTGTGGCAAAACTGTCGGTGCGAGAGGAACAGAACTTTACGCACGACCTTCTGCCTAGCCGGTCACCTTTCCGCTTTCGTTTCGCTCCCCCGCCCGACTACCTCAACTGGCGGTATAACACCAGCCTTCCCTTCGTGCGTTATCGGCTCTTTCGCATTCTCGAGAACGAGAAAACAGTCGGCTATGTCATCCTCAACGACTCGCCGGAACGAATCCTTGTCGCGCAATGTGATGGCAAGGACGCCGACACATTGGCCTACGGCGTCTTGCTGAGCATCCTGCAAGCCGGTCACGAGGACACAAAGCCGCGCACTGTATCCTTGGTCTCGAGCCACCCGAGAATGCAAAAGATCTACGAGCGGTTCGGTTTCAAGAGGAACGGGCCAGACCGACCATTCGCTCTAGGTCCCCCGGGGCGCAACGTCCAGGTGCACCCAGACACTTCAAACTGGCTTGTGAATCTCGATTGGGGGGATAACGGCTTGCTTGGTCCCTTTCTCGGCCCCGTTTTCCGTAAAGCGGCTGAAAAGTTGCAGGTCCCACCGAGCGACTCACTCGCATTCGAGGATTCTGTTTCAAGGGTTCGGGGACAAGGGCAGCGGGCATGAAATGTCTGGGGATTGCCGACCGCCATTCTGGCGATGCTCTTTTGGATGTACGGACAGAGTCTATAGTCACGAACCTTGTCGGTGTTTGCCTGGCCAGCTACTGAAACTTTTCGCCTGAGATTCACAAACAAACAACTGGAATGAGCCCTTTCCGAATTCTAGTCTTGTCCAGTGTGCGGCCTTCACGAGCCTGGAGGATGGCTAATCGAATCGCGCGAGAAGTACTAGGTGCAGAAATCTGCGGGATCGTCCAACGACCCCTCCAAGAGCTTCCCCTTGCCCAGCAGTTGATCATCAACGGCGGCACACACCCCGCTTTTTTCTCGCCCCTAGTGCTTTCGAATGCGAAGGTTTGGTTTCATTATGTAATGGAAAGACTGGCGCCCTGGGTACTCTGGTGGGTCCACGGTTGTCCGCCGCATAGGAACGGTGTAAAGAAATTCACAATTGAAACGTTGGCGGAAGAATGTGCGCGAGCGGGATGGCCATTTCTGCTGGCCGCCGATGTCAATGGTGCCAACGTCTTAGACTTCGTCCATCGACAAAGCGTGGACCTATGTATCGTGCTGGGGGAACTCCCGCTGGGCCCAGAACTCCTGTTGATTCCACGACATGGTACGATCCAAGCGTCGCAAAGGGAAGTCGTGGAGGCCGAAGGCCTTCATATCAGAGTGGAACACCTCGCGAGAGATGTAGAGACCCCGTTTGCCATTGCTTCTCTCACGATCCCGCCGCAGTTTTACGACGGCTTACTAGGGTTAACACTGAAAGCAGATCTGATCACAGACGATCTCCTTGTACAAACCGCCAAGAGCCTGCGGGCCGGAGACACCACACAAGCACCAAAAGAAATAGCGGATTGGATGCACAAGATTTTGTCTCCCTATCTGACTCAGTTCGAACATGCGTCTGTTAACGGAGTGCAAAGGGAGCTCATCCGCCAGCGATGCCGCCCCGCTTGGAAATTGTTCATCGAGACATTGTTGCTTTGCTCTCCCCTCGTTGTTGCGCGGAACTGGCACCGCCGGTGGCGCGGCCATTACCCGGTGCTCATTCTCACGCATCACCTGGTTACCGATCGGATCCACCGCATGGGCATATCGACAGAAATTTTCTGGCACCAAGTGCGCTTCTTACAAAGACATTATCGAATTGTGAGCTTATCCGAAGGCATCGAACTTCTGCGTTCGGGCGAGGTGAACGTCCCTTGTGTCGCGCTTACCTTCGATGATGGCTATGGAGACAATTTTGTGAGTCTGCGAGCGGTGGCCGAGGAGACAGCAATCCCGGTCGCGTTGTTTCTTCCAACGCAACCGATTGAGAATCACCAGGAATTCCAGCACGACTTGGTGAGAGGTATCAGGGGATTCTTCCCATTGACTTGGGACCAAGTCCGCTATTGGAATCTCAGGGGGGGCGAGTTTGGCAGCCATACGCATACTCACTTCGACTGCGGCTACGCCGATCGAAAGAGACTAGAAGCAGAGATCATCGGATCCAAAAATATCCTGGAGAGTCAGCTGACAAAGCCCGTACGATTTTTTGCTTTCCCCTTCGGGGGGCGACGCAATATCTCTTCAAAAGCGATGCAGCTGGCGGCGTTCACCTACCCCCATGTTCTATCTGATTTTGGCGGAGAGAATCTACCGGACATCGGGAGAAGCAAAGGACACCTACTTCGCAAGGACTTTTATTTAAACGTATGGGAACTCGAACTGGAATTGCAATCCGTTTTTGATCTGGTAGCCGCCAGACAGAAGTTCTCTCTTGGCCGGGCAAACTCTTCCAGTTGTCCGAACAGACTCACTGCCGCTTCAGCCTTCAACACACGCAGAAATGCTTAAGCTAGTTCCCGAATCGATGCCAGTCGACATCACGGAAGCCCTGTCCAGTAGATTCCACTCGGAACCGAGGCAAGAGCGTTTCCGGTGCGCTCAATCCAGCCGAATGGAACAAACAGAGGCAAAGGGGCTGACGAGCGCGCTGGAGTGCACGGTGATTCAGACAATGGCGGCTGCGGACAGCTCTCTGCGTATGGGCCGAAACGTCGGCTTGGCCATCGTCTCTGGACAAGACCAGACGAGTTACACCCTCCATCCCGAGGAGGCGCGAATTCTGTTGCCACGTACCTGCGGAAGAAAACGGGTCGAATTCGCCTTAGGACGAGCTGCAGCGCACTTTGCCTTGAAACAGATCGGTTTTGAGAATCCACCTCCGGTATCGCGGGGCCAAAACGGAGAGCCCATATGGCCTGATGGAATCGTGGGCTCGATTACCCACTGTCATCCTTGGAGTGTTGCCGTTGCGGTCAAATGTTCGAATGGCTTTGCAATCGGCGTGGATTTAGAAACCATGGAAAGGATGCAAGGAACGGATATCAGCGACCTGGTTTGTCGTGAGGCCGAACTCGACTGGATTCGTGGTGGCGATTTCCAAGAGCGGCTCACCATGATTTTTTCGGCAAAGGAGGCTGTCTACAAGGCACTCTATCCCCTCTGCCGACGGTACATCGACTTCAAAGAAGTTGAGCTCACTTGGTTTCCTGAGCAGCACCGTTTCCAGGGTGAATTTTTGGCGCCCCTTGGCCCTAACGTTCAGCAGGGACAAGCATGTGCAGTTCATTGTCGCTGCCACGCCGAATTGGTCTTCAGTTGTTTGGTCCATCAGTTCAAATGAAAACGGGATTCGTCAAGCGCCGAAATCTTGACTCACTCGTTCCACTGAGTCCTATCACGAGGGCGTCTTGGCATGCCTGAAGGAGGAGTATGGTATGTGCAATACCACAGCGGGTTCATTACGAGAGCAAGCATCACTTAGACAAGCGGACCAGCAACGGCTGGAAATCGGGCACTGCATAGAACAGGGCGATTTGCTGCACGCACTTGTCCCGCAGCTGGTAGCTGCTCAAGCCGCTGCCGTGCCAGGCGCGCTAGCAGTGATGCAAGGAAAACTGTCACTGACCTATCGTGAATTGGATCAGCGGGCCAATCGGTTGGCTCATTTCCTGCAGTCGCTCGGCGTTGGTCCCGATGTCGTCGTCGGGCTCTATCTAGATCGTTCTCTAGCGATGATTGCGGGAGCTTTGGCCATTCTCAAAGCAGGTGGCGCCTATCTTCCCCTAGACCCAAGCCACCCAAAAGAACGCTTGATAGTGATGCTGAAGGATGCAAAGACGTCCATTTTGGTGACCGGGCACGGCATGGTAGACGCGTTGCCGGAACACCCAGAGCACGTGGTGGCCTTAGACTCGGAAGGACGATTGCCTTTCACTCAGAGCTCTGAAGCGCCTATCGCTAGAGCGAGGAGGGAAAATCTGGCCTACGTGATCTATACCTCAGGCTCAACCGGCCAGCCAAAGGGCGTTGAAATCAGTCACGGCGCCCTGCTGAATCTTGTCTGCTGGCATCAACGGGCTTTCAGAATCACTCCCGACGACAGGGCAAGTCAGCTATCGGCTCTAGGGTTCGATGCCGCTGTATGGGAACTCTGGCCTTACCTTACGGCGGGAGCGAGCGTACATCTGTCAGATGGTGTCGCCATGAATGACCCGGAAGCAGTCCGCGACTGGCTTATCTTCCAAAAGATTAGCATTTGCTTTTTGGCTACTCCCTTAGCGGAGCGGGTGATGACCCTGGAGTGGCCAAAGAAGGCCAGATTGCGCGTGTTGCTCACGGGAGCCGACACCCTCCACCACTATCCTCCGCGAAAGCTGCCATTCCAGTTGGTGAATAACTATGGGCCTACCGAGTGCACGGTCTTGGCCACGTCAGGAACTGTTC
>WNGD01001051.1_pt1 | contig 36662 bp, 33 predicted proteins | sample 5400671 | NCBI WGS metagenome assembly WNGD01 (sample SAMN13153369, study PRJNA577476) | soil metagenome | isolation source: 40 cm soil or saprolite under grassland replicate 2 | place: USA:California | collected 2016-06-15 | reverse complement strand
CCGAGGACGTCGAGGGTGAGGCGCTGGCGACGCTCGTCGTCAACAAGCTCCGCGGCACGCTGAAGGTCTGCGCCGTCAAGGCGCCGGGCTTCGGTGACCGCCGCAAGGAGATGCTGCGCGACATCGCCATTCTCACCGGTGGCCAGGTGATTTCGGAGGAGCTGGGTCTCAAGCTCGAGAACACCACGCTCAACGATCTCGGCCGCGCCAAGCGCGTCATCGTGGATAAGGACAACACCACGCTCGTAGACGGCAAGGGCAAGGACGACCAGATCGAGGGCCGCAAGGCGGAGATCAAGGCCCAGATCGAGAAGTCGACCTCCGACTACGACAAGGAGAAGCTGCAGGAGCGGCTGGCGAAGCTCGCCGGCGGCGTCGCCGTGCTGAACGTGGGTGCGGCCACCGAGACCGAGATGAAGGAGAAGAAGGCCCGTGTCGAGGACGCGCTGCATGCGACCCGCGCGGCGGTCGAGGAAGGCATCGTGCCGGGCGGCGGTGTGGCGCTGCTGTGGTGTCAGAAGTCGCTGGACAAGACCAAGGGTCACGATGACGATGAGAAGACCGGCATCGAGATCGTGCGCCGGGCCCTCGAGGAGCCGATCCGCATCATCGCCCAGAACGCGGGTGCGGAAGGCGCTATCGTGGTCGGTAAGGTGAAGGAGTCGAAGGACAAGAACTTCGGCTACAACGCCCAGACCGATAAGTTCGAGGACCTGGTCGCGTCCGGCGTCATCGATCCGACCAAGGTCACCCGGACCGCTTTGCAGAATGCCGCATCCATCGCGAGCCTGCTCCTCACGACCGAGTGCGTCGTGGTGGAGAAGAAGGAGAAGGAGAAGGCGCCGCCGATGCCGGGCGGCGGCATGGGCGGAATGTACTAAAGACTAGGAGTCTAGACATTTAGACGCCTAGGAAAAACCCTGGACTCCCCCTCGTGTGACGTTCCGCACGGGGGGGAGCGCTATTTTGGTCCATGACTGGCCCCCCCCCGCCGGAAAAGGCCGCGCTTTCCCGCGAACTGGCCGATTTCCTGATCGAGCTTTCCATCGCCCTGCACAAGCACGCGATGTATCCGGAGGGCCACCCCTCGCTCGCACCGGCGGCGGGCGGCGTCACGCGCCGCGCCGAGCATCTCTTCGAAGGGCGCTCCACGCTCGCGCTCGGCGTGGCCCGCCAGCAGCTCGTCATCGAGGGAGTCGCCACCGACGCAAAAAACCCGCTGCTCGCCGAGCTCGCGGGGCGATTGCACCGGCATCACCTCGGTGCCGTGACGTTCCATCGCGGTCTGCGCACGAGCGAAGTCAGTGACGTTCTGAAAACCCTCGCACTCGAGGCGGAGCGCACCGGGGCGCCCCTGGGACTGGGCATGCCGGAGCAGCTCCGTGCCTGGGAGCACATCCGCCTGCACCCCGTGACCTACGAGCGACTCGAGTTGTTGCAGGAGGACGCGGCGGCCGCTCCAGCCGACGCCGGCAAAGAACGCGGGCTCCGCGGCGCGCAGCTGTGGGTCGGCCTGGCGCGCGCCGCCCTCGTCGCGGAGGCCGTCGTGGCCGACGATGCACCGCCGCCGGCGAGTGAACCGACGATGATCGCCAAAGCGATCGACGACCATCCGCGCAGCGCTGCCTACGATCAGGTGATCGTCGGCTACCTGCTGCAGATTGCCGATGAGCTGAAGCACAGCGGCGGTGCGGAGGCGACTGCCCTGCGCCGGCGCACCTCGAAGCTCGTCGGCGCGCTGCAGCCGGGGACGCTGCGCCGGCTGATCGAAATGGGCGGCGACAACGCGCAGCGCACCAAGTTCGCCATCGATGCGACGCACGGTCTCGCGGTGGATGCCGTGCTGGACATCGTGCGGGCGATGGCGGATGCGTCGCACAAGACCGTCTCCGATCCGCTGGTGCGCATGCTCTCGAAATTGGCGCAGCACGCCGAGCAGGGAACCTTGGAGGCGCGGCCACAGGCGGATGAAGCGTTGCGCGAGCAGGTGCGCGATCTCCTGACGGGCTGGACGCTCGACGACCCCAACCCCGATGCCTACGGGCGCGCCTTGCATCGGATGGTGGCGGCCTCGACGCCGGCACAACAGCGCAGCGAAGTCGCACAGACCGCTGAGCCGCTCCGGATTCTCCAGACCGCCGTCGAAGCGGGCGTGCTCGGGTTCGCGGCGTGGCGCGCGGTGGAGCGGATGCTGGCGGAGCACAACGTCGGGCCGCTGGTGCAGCTGCTCGAGTCGTCCCCTCATGGCTCGGTGGACCCTCTGTGGGCGCGGCTCACCGCTCCCGACGTGGTCCGGCAGCTTGCCGCCAGCGAACCGCCGGACTTTCCCAGCCTCGATCACCTGTTGCCGCGGCTCCCGGTCACCGGGTTCGAACCGCTGCTCGATGTGCTGGGCGCGTCGGAGTCCCGCACCACGCGCCGCGGGCTGCTCGATCGCCTCGCGCGCGCGCCACGCGAGCTCGGCGTCCGTATCGTGGCGCGGCTCGCGGGCGAGATCCCGTGGTACGTCACGCGCAATCTGTTGCTGATCCTCGACGGCCTGCCGGTGCTCCCCGATGGCTTTTCCGCGGCCGCGTTCCTGGCGCACCCCGACGTGCGCGTGCGCCGTGAAGCGGTGAAGGTCGCGCTCAAGATTCCCGCCGAGCGGGAGCGCGCGCTCCTCGGTGGTTTGCAGGATTCCGACGCGCGCATGGGGCGACTCGCATTGACGGCAGCACTGGAGGACTGCCCACCGGCCGCGCTGCCGCTGGTGACGAAGCTCGCGCAGGACCACGCCACCGCCTCGGAGCTGCGCGTGCTGGCGATCAAGGTGCTCGGTCGCACCGGCAACTCGACGGCGCTCGCCACGCTCCTCCAGATCGTGGATGGGGGGACGAGCTGGTTAGGCCGTGCGCGACTGGCGGCGCGGTCGCTCGAAGTGCTCGCGGCATTGATGGCCCTATCAATCGGGTGGCGCAACGACAAGGACGCCGGCAAGATGCTCGCACTGGCGGCGGCGTCCGAAGATCCCGACGTCCGGAACGCCGCGATCGGAACCAGACGATGAGCGGCGATCCGGCCCGCTTCCTCAACGCGTTCGCGCAGGCGCTGGCGGCGATGGCGTTGTACCGCGACGGACATCCCGCCCGCGAGCGCGCGGTCGACCTCGCCTACCAGCATATCCAGGATCTGCAGGCCGACACGGCGCGGCCCCTGTTCACATTCCTCGGCGACGAAGTGGTGTTCGGCCAGATGCCGCTGCGCGAGCTGAAGGCCTGGGATTGGGGCACGCGGCTCGCGCAGGCGGGCATCCAGCGGCTCGAGTTCGAGACCCAAGTGGGGCGCGAGGATTTCGAAGGATTTCTCGAGGAAGTGCTGGCGCGGCTGACGTTGTCGGCCATCAGCACGGAAGCGCGGCAGATGCGCCGCAGCAGTATCCGGTTCGGCGCGGTGGGGCTGAAGGGCGAGACCGACATTGCTCCTGAGCCGCTGCCGACGGCGACGATCAGCTTCTCCCTCGGCGAAGAGGTGGACACGCTGAAATGGGTGCAGGGCGAAGTGCAGACGTCCGGCGCCGTGCCGCTGGCGGAAGCGGAAGCCGTCGTGCGCTCGCTCGCGATTGCGATGCACGGCGGCCGGCAGATCATGCTGCCGCTGTTGCAGCTCAAAGAGTTCGATCAGTACACGACGACCCACTCGATGAACGTGGCCGTCCTGTCGATGGCGCTGGCGGAATTCCTCGGCTTGTCGGCGACCGACGTGCGCACCTTCGGCATCGCGGGACTGCTGCACGACATCGGGAAGGTGAAGATCCCTCTCGACGTGCTCACGAAGCCGGGCAAGCTGACGGACGAGGAGCGGGCGCTGATGAACGAGCATCCGGTCGCCGGGGCGCGCATGCTGCTCGAGACGGAGGAGGATCTCGACCTCGCCGTCATCGTCGCCTACGAGCATCACATCATGATCAACGGCGGAGGGTATCCGACTCTGCACTACGCACGCGACTGCCACCACGCCAGCAAACTGGTGCACGTCTGCGACGTCTACGACGCGTTACGCACGCGGCGCCCGTACCGCGAAGCCTGGTCGTTCGCGAAGACGCTCGGTTACCTCGAGGAACGCAGCGGACTCGAGTTCGACCCCGAGCTGTGTGCCGCGTTCACCCGGATGATGCGACAATGGGAGCCGCAGGTCGCCGTCGTTTCGGATGTGGGTGCGCCGGTTGCCGCAGCGCCCCTCCCGGCCGCTGCAAAACCGGAACCCGGTGGGGTATGATTGCCACGATCTAATCGGGGACGATCATGCGTTGGGTAATCGTTTGGGGTGTGATGGTTGGTGCGGTCCAGGCACCGGTGCGGCTCGCGGGCAACTGGCAGGCCCGCGCGGGCGACGAGATCCGGCACATCATGGTGCGTGGCGACAGCTCGGCGCAGTTCGGGGAAGAGGTCGCCCGCTGGCGCGTGGTCGGCGACAGCCTCTGGATCACCTTGGGCGACGGCGTGTGGCAGGTCTACGGCATGAAAATCGCCGGCGACAAACTCACGATCAGTGGCGGGGATTTGGAGAAGCCGGTCACGCTGCGCCGGGTTGGGCCGCCAACGGTCCGGCCCGATACACTCGCGATTCCCGATCCACCCGCGCCGAATCAACGCGCCTGGTAAGGGCACGCCGGTGGCGTGCCCTTACATTATTTCAGTTCAGTCACCGCAGCCAACCTCCAGCCCGCATCCTTTTTCTCAAACCGCATCGCGAACTGCCGCCGGTCTACGCGCGGCGCGCCACCGGGCGCCGGCACGTACTCGAACGTCGCGTGCACGTTTCCAGTCGCCGTGGCGCCCTGCACCTTGAAGTCTTCGACCGTGAACTTCGCGGTGATCTGATTCCACTCGCGGAAGAAGGCCTCCCACCCCCGCCGTTCCGCGTCCGTCAGGCCCGGATACAACACGCGAATGTTGGAAATCCGCTCGCTCGCCAGCGCGCGGCCGAGATCGTCGAGCAATACATCCACCGCGGCGCGCGCCTCCGGCGGCTGGGTGCTGGGCGGCGCGATACCGGCGTCGATGCCGATCTGCTCGGCGCTCTGCGCCGCTACCTTGGCGAGGGTGAAGTCCTGCTGGCGCAGCAGCGATTCGGCACGCGCCAGGAACACGCCCGCATTGGCTGCGGCTCGCCCGGTGGGGATCGCCTGGACGACCGGTGTGACGCGCTCGATCATGCGCTGCGCCTCCCGGTCCATCGCCCGGGCTTCGTCGCGGGCGTATCCGAAGCGTTGCGCCGCCTCGACGTACCCCCGCAGCGCCAGCGATTGATCCCCGCGCTGCAGCGCCTGCTCCGACGCCTGAAACATCGTCTCCGCGAGAAGCAGGGCCGGCACGGTGTTTTTCTGAGCGCCGGCCGCAATCGCCCGGTCGCGGGCCGCGAGCGCGGAGTCGCGCCGCGTGCTGACGGCGATCGAGACCGGTTCGACGCCGGCTGCGGATGGTGGCGCCACGAGGCCCCCCGCCCCGGGGGGCGGTGCCGACACGGACGGATTGGTTCCCCCCCCGGCATTGCCCGGCTCGGCCGCCGGTTGTCCGGGCGCATACAGCAGGAGTACGACCACGGCGGCGAGCGCGCCCAGCACCGCGAGCCGCGCCCGCATCGACGCATGCGTGATCAACTTGAGCACGGGCCGGGGCAGCGGCGTCCAGCGCCCGAGCGGCTGCGTCGCTTCCTCGTCCGCGCCCGACAACGCCGCGCGAATCTGCTGCAGCATCGACATCATCTGCCCCGCGGACTCGTAGCGTTCGTGCGGCACCTTGTTCATCGCCTTCGCCACGACGCGCTCCAGCGCGGCCGGGATCGATGGCGCCACCGTGCGTAACGGGCGCGGCTCCGTCGTCAGCACCTGGTACAGCACGCCGTGGACCGATTCCGCCTCGAAAGGACGCTGATAGCAGAGCAGCTCGTACAGCATGCAGCCGACGGAGAACACGTCCGTCGCCGGGGTGATCGCGCCGTTGGTGATCTGCTCCGGCGCCATGTACGTCGGCGTGCCCACAATCGAACCCGATCCGGTCGACTCCGCCTTCTGCAGCCGTGCGATGCCGAAATCCATGATCTTGATGCGGCCGTCGGTCATGACGCGCACGTTGGACGGCTTCACGTCGCGGTGAATCACCCCGCGCTGGTGCGCGAAGTGCAGCCCATCGAGCACCTCGATCGTGATGTCGAGCTTGCGTTCGAGCGCGAGCGGATCGCGCAGCGCGATCATGTCGGAGAGATCGCGTCCCTCGACGAGCTCCATCGCGATGTACAGCTGGCCCTCTGCCTCGCCGAGGTCGTAGACCGTGACGATGTTGGCGTGCTGGATGGCGCCGGCGGCGCGCGCTTCGCGCAGGAACCGCTCCTGCATGTCCCTCGTCTTGCGGAAGCTCGCGCTCAACAACTTTAAGGCGACGTAGCGCCGCAGCACCGTGTCGTAGGATTTCCAGACGATGCCCATCGCGCCTTCGCCCAGGAGCTGATGCAGCTCGTACTTCCCCAGCCGGCGGTAGCGCTGTAGGGGGGAGGGGGGGGGGCGCCGCTCATCGGGTCGACCACTCGAAGGCCCGCGCCAGATAGGCGCGCATGGCGTCGCTCACCTGGACGTTACGCCGGGGCAGGACGCGCTCGACGATCGCCAGGAACTTCTGCTGCGTCATCCGCTCGGATGCGCCGCCGCCCCAGGCGAACGGCGGGATGTACTTGGGTGCGCGGACGCCGCCGAATACGCTGGCGCCGGCGCCGATGACCGACCCGGCATCGAACAACGTGCCGATCGCGGTCTTGGCGTGATCGCCAAAGAGACTCCCCAGGAACTGGTGTCCGGTTTCCATGCGCGTGCCGGCCACCTCCAGCCGCACCGGACCGTAGGTGCTCTTCAGGTTGGACGTCGTCGTCCCGGCGCCAAGATTCACCCATCGGCCCAGCACCGAATGCCCCAGGAAGCCCAGATGGCTCTTGTTGGAGTAGCCCAGCACGACCGTCGTCGACACCTCGCCGTGAATGACGGACCAAGGCCCGATGGCGGATGTACGAATCGCGCCGCCGACGAGCCGCGTATTGGCACCGATCCAGAGCGGCCCCTCGAGTCGCGTACCCGAGCGCACTTCCACGCCGCTCTCCAGTACCACGGGACCGTTGCGGGTATCGAAGACGACGCCGGGCTCGATGGCCGCTTCGCGCAGTGAGATCGCAGCGGGATCTCCCAGCACGATCGAGCCCTTGGGTACGGCGTCGGAGTCGCCGAGCAGCTTGCTGACGTCCTCCCGGAGCAGCTGCTCGAGGGCACCCACCAGATCGAACACGCCGTGCAGTAACACGCCGTCGACGCTCATCGCCTGCGCGTGCGCGACAGGGCCGGTCCAGGTCGTGCCGTCAGGAACCGCCCAGCCCACCGTGATGCCGTCGTGAGTCAGACGCACGGGCGTATCGGGCAGCGGGCCGGCGAGGCCCCGGGGCGCAAACGTCGACGAGCCGATCACGGCCGGCCCCGTCACCGCCCGCCGGGCTTCGACGAGGGGAACGCCCGGCTCGGGAAATCCGGCGAGGTGCGGCAGCGCGAACACCGCCGTCGCTTCCGTCCCGACGAACGTTTCCCACCGCTCTCGCACCAGATGCGCGCCCGCGCGCAGCTCGCACAGCGGCCGGATGCCGGCGAACGGGACCCAGGCCGGCCCGGGATCGGGATCGAGGAGGTACAGCCCGAGGCTCACAGGCCCTGCACCAGCGCTTTCAACTTGTCCGACTGTCCCGTCGGCATCACGAGCGTCTGCCCGTTCGCCCGCACGACGACCATGTCTTCCACTCCGGCAACCGCGATGTGCTCATTCTCCGTCCAGATCACGCAATCTCGCACATCTTCACCCAGTGTGACGTTGCCGACGGTGACATTGCCCAGCTTGTCGCGCCGCCGGATGCGCAGCAACGCGTCCCACGATCCGATGTCGTCCCAGCGGAACGCGCCCGTCACCACGGCCAGCCGCGTCGTGCGCTCGAGCACCGCGACGTCCACGGCGACGGGTGTGACGGCCGCAAAGAATCGCGGTACATCGCCGGCGTTGAGCGCCGGCCAGCCGCGGGCGAGCTCTGCCGCATAGGCGCCCGCCTCGCCGAGGAAACGCGCCGCGCCCCAGGCAAACAAGCCGCTGTTCCACAGCGCCCCGCGCCGGCGCAGCAGTGCGGCCCGCGTGGGACTCGGCTTCTCGATGAACCGCTTTACCCTCCGGGCGCTGCCCGACGCATTGCCGGGGATGATGTAGCCGTACCCCGACTCATTGCGCGTGGGTTTGACGCCGACGGTGACGAGGACGTCCTGCTCCGCGGCGACTCCCAACGCGTGCGTCGCGGCGGCACGGAACGCACGATCGTCGCCCACCGCCCAATCCGCGTGCAACGACAACATCTGCCCGCCGGGATCGTGCTTGGCGATCCAGTGCGCCGCCCAGGCGAGCGCCGGCGCGGTGGATGCGGCGCGCGGCTCGGCGAAGATGTTGGCCTCGGGTACCTCGGGCACCGTCGCGGCGACCTGATCCACCAGCGCCGCCCCTGTCAGGATCAGGATCTGCTCGGGTGGCACCAGCCCGCGCAGCCGCGCGACGGCCTGCGCGAGCAGCGGCCGGTCACCCGTCAGGGGCAGCAGCTGCTTGGGCCGCTCAGGAGTCGACAGCGGCCAGAAGCGCGTCCCCGATCCGCCCGCGAGAATGGCGGCCCAGGTGCTCACGTGGCCTCGCCTCCCGCGTCGTCGTCGGGCGGAACGTCACCGAACATCATGGCGATTCGCTGGCTCAGCTTCGTCGGACTGAACGGCTTCGTCACCAGCGCGGCGCCCAGCCGCCGCGCCTCGCGCAGAATACGGTCTTCTCCTTCGGCGGTGAGCACGAGGACGGGGAGACGGGCGGTGCCGCTCTGCTTCCTCAGGTCGCGCAGGAAATCGATTCCCGAGCCGTCGGGCAGATGGAGGTCGAGCAGCAGGCCATCGGTGGCCGGCGTGGCGCGCAGCGCGCTGCGGGCTTCCTGCAGCGTGCGCGCGAGACTCACGCGATAGCCCAGCTGTTCGAGGAACGGGCGCAACACGAGTCCGATGTGCGGCTCATCATCCACCACCAGGAGGTGCCGTGCCGAGATGGTCAACGGCGGACCCGCTTAAAGCAGACCAGCGATGGCCGTGCGGTGTCGGCGAAGATCGAACAGGAGGGCGCCCACGTTCGTCGCAGGTTGCACCAGCACGATAAGGAGGGCGTCAGCATGGAGTACCGCGACCACGGCGAGGCCGCGGCCGAACTCGAGCACGGCAGCCGTGAAGTCGCCGCGACCGCCGGCATCGCCCAACTGCGCCATGTGGTTGATCGCGGTCGGCAGCAGCGCGGCGACACTGTCCGCATCCACGCCGTTAGCCACGCGCGAATCGATGGGCAGGCCGTCCCGGCCCACCACGACCACGGCGTCCACGCCGGTTGAACGGCTGAGCGCCTCCACAACATCGCGGATGCTCGCCATAGGGGGGCCAACGTAGGTTTCCCGGAAGTCGAAGTCAAGCAGCCACTATGGGTTGACCCACTCGAACGCGGCCCTGTAAGTTCTCCAGCACTCCATGCGCCTACGCACCCTCTTTCTCCTTCCTTTTGCGCTCGCGGCCGCCTGCGGTGCTCCACTGGGGCTGCCGCGCGCTTCGTACGAAAACAAGGTGGACACGGTGTCGCTGTATGCCTTGAGCGGCACCCCAATCTCATTCCCGTCGGCGTACTCGCTGCTATTCAATCAGCCGGTGCGGCCCGATCAGACCACGTCCCTCGATTTTGCGTTCGACCTCGATAGCGCGGGTCGGGCCAAGCTGTTTCCGACCGGGGCGCTGCACCTCGGCCGGGCCTCGGGCATCCAGCTCACTACGACGCCGTTCGATTCCATCAAGGTGGCGCCCACGGGCAGGTACCAGCTCGACAGCGCGGTCGTCGTCGATTCGAATAGCGTGGCGATCCTGCATTCGACTCCCACGCAGTGCACGTTCGGCATCACGACAGCCTACTACGCCAAGCTCCACGTCCTCGCCATCGATACGACGTCCGGACCGAACGGGCGCCGCATCGACTTCGAGATTCTCACCGACACCAACTGCGGCTATCGCGGGCTCGAGACAGGCCTGCCGAAGCGTTAAGCCGTGATCGATCTGAAGTTGCTGCGCGCCTCGCCCGCTCAGGTGCGGACGGCGCTCGCCCGCCGTGGCGATCCCTCCCTGATCCGGCTGCTCGACGAAATCGAAGCGCTCGACATGAAGCGGCGCACGCTCACCGCGCAGCTCGACACGCTCAAGGCCGAGCGCAACGACGCCGCGAAGACCGACGCGCAAACCGCCAAAGCGAAAGGCAAGCTGCCCGAGGAGATCGTTGCGGCCCGGCGCAAGCTCGGCGACCGGATCACCGGTCTTGAGTCGGAGTTCCGCCAGATCGAGACGACACTGGACGCCAAGGCGCTGTTCGTCCCGAATCCGCCGCTCCCCGACGTGCCGGAAGAGCAGACCATCCTGCGCAGCTGGGGGACGCCGGCGGCCAAAGGTGGCAAGCCGCATTGGGAGATCGCGGAACGCCTCGGCATCCTCGATCTGCCGCGCGGCGCCAAGCTCGCGGGCTCGGGCTTCCCCGTCCTGATGGGCGCCGGCGCGCGGTTGGCCCGCGCGCTGATCAACTTCATGCTCGACCTGCACACACGCGAGCACGGCTACGTCGAGGTCGAGCCGCCGTTCCTGGTGCGACGTGACGTCATGACCGGCACGGGGCAACTGCCGAAGTTCGAAGACGATCTCTATCGCACCATGCCGGACGACTTGTTTCTCGTTCCGACGGCGGAAGTTCCGGTCACGAACCTCCACCGCGACGAAATTCTCGATGGCACGGCGCTGCCCAAAGGATACGTGGCCTATACGCCGTGCTTCCGGCGCGAGGCGGGCGCTGCGGGGAAGGACACGCGCGGCCTGCTGCGCGTGCATCAGTTCGATAAGGTCGAGCTGGTGCGATTCTGCCTCGCTGCCGACTCGCCGGCGGAGCATGAGAAGCTGACCGGGCACGCAGAAGCGGTCTTACAGAAGCTGGAGCTCCCGTACCGCGTCGCGGTGCTGGCGGCGAACGACTTCGGCTTTGCGGCCGCCAAAACCTACGACCTCGAGGCGTGGGCGCCCGGCGTGGGCCAGTGGCTCGAGGTCTCGAGCTCCAGCACCTACACCGATTTTCAGGCCCGCCGCGCCAGCATTCGCGCCCGCCCGCGGCCCGGCGAGAAGCCCGAATTCGTGCACACGTTGAACGCGTCCGGTGTGGCGCTGCCGCGCACCATCGCGGCGTTGCTCGAGACCCACCAGCAGTCCGACGGCTCCGTGACCGTCCCGCCGGCATTGGCGCCGTATGTCGGCTCTGACCGCATTGCCTAAAGGCGCGCTGCGCCGCGCCGGTCCCGCCGCGCTCCTCACCGCCGCGCTGCTGTTCGGCGTGCTCTCGGTCGGGTATGCCTGGATTGTGGCACGCCATCTTCGCAACGATGCGCGCGAGACCAGCCGCCTCCTCGGCCACGTCTTCGCCGGTCTGAACGACCCGCGCGAAGGGGCGGCGGCCGACGCGCTGCTCGCCCTCGCCGACGAAGTCCGGCGGCTGGGCATTCCGATCGCGGTCACCGACGTGGCGGGCCGAATCACCGCGCTCGACAATGCGCCGTTCGGCGCCAATGCGAGCGACGCGATGTTGCACAACTGGATCCTCGAGCTCGACCGCATTCACCCGCCGTTGATCCAGCCGGGTGTCGGCACCATTCACTACGGGGCCCTGCCGGACGCGCGCGCGTTCACCGGACTGGCGGTGCTGCAGGGGGCGATGTTTCTCTGCCTCGTCCTGCTCGCGGTGTGGGCGATGCGCGAGCGCGTCAACGCGGCACGCGACCGGCTGTGGGTGGCGATGGCGCGCGAATCAGCACATCAGCTCGGCACCCCGTTGATGAGCCTCACGGGTTGGATTGATTACCTGCGGGAGAATCCGGGTACGCCGGGCAGCGAGTTGATCACACATCTTGAAGCCGATGCGGAGCGCCTGCAGCGCGTCGCCCGGCGCTTCGAGCGCATCGGCCGTCCGTCGCGCCGCGAGCCGGTCGGCCTGGGGACCGTCGCCGAGCGCGTCGTGGCCTACTTCCGGCCGCGGCTGCCCACCCTCGCCCACCCCGTGGCCATTGCGCTGACGTCGCCCGGCGCGGGACCGACGGCAACCGGCGATCCGGTGCTCATCGAGTGGGCGCTCGAGGTGGTCGTGAAGAACGCGGTAGATGCGTTGAGCGGCCGGGGCGGCCGCATCGACATCGACGTCGAAGGGGGCGACACCGTCGGGCGGGTCAGTGTGCGGGATGACGGCCCCGGCGTGGCGCCGGAGATGCAAGGTCAGCTCTTTGAGCCCGGCGTCTCCAGCAAAACCGGCGGGTGGGGTATTGGCCTCGCGCTCGCACGCCGCATCGTCGAGCAGCAACATGGCGGCCGGCTCGCGTTTCGGCCGGGAGAGCAGGGCAGGGGTTCGGTGTTCGTGCTCGAATTTCCGTTGAGATGATTGGACAGGCTATTTCACAGGCTAAAGCCTGTGCTCGGCACATCGTTGTCCTTAAGGACAGCGCATTGCCGAGCCCACCCTTTAGGGTGGGAACAAAATGACTGCAGTCCATCCACTTCCCCTCAATCCCGCGCAGCGGGAGGCGGTCGAGCATCCCGGTGGGCCGTTGCTCGTCCTCGCGGGGGCGGGCTCCGGAAAGACCCGTGTCCTCACGGCGCGGATCGCGCACCTCATCACCACCCTCCATGTCGCGCCGCAACGGATTTTCGCCGTCACGTTCACGAACAAGGCGGCGGGCGAGATGCGCACCCGCGTCGCCCAGCTGCTGGGCGCCGATCCGCGCGGGTTATGGATCGGCACGTTCCATTCGCTCTCCGCCCGGCTGCTGCGCCGCGAGGCGCCGCTGCTGGGGTTCGGGCCGAACTTCACGATCTACGACTCGGACGACTCCGAGGCGCTGGTGAAGCGGCTCCTCGAGGCACGCCAGCTCTCGACCAAGGTCTACACCCCGCGCGCCGTGCACGGCCTGATCTCGAGCGCCAAGAACCGCATGCTCGAGCCCGAGGAGCTGGGTGCACGGGCGGATACGCCGCTCGTGAAGGTCGCGGCCGACGTCTACGCCGACCTGGGGCCGGCGTTGCGGCAGGCCAACGCGATGGACTTCGACGATCTGTTGCTCCATCCGCTCACCCTGTTTCGCCGGCATCCGGAGCGGCTCGCCTACTGGCAGGACCGGTTTCAGCACGTCCTGGTCGACGAGTTCCAGGACACCAACGCGGCGCAGTACCTGCTGGTCAAGCATCTCGCCAAGCAGCACGGCAATCTCTGCGTCGTGGGTGACGACGACCAGGCGATCTACGGCTGGCGCGGCGCGGACGTCCGGCACATGCTCTCGTTCCAGAACGACTTTCCGGGCGCGAAGCTGGTGCGGCTGGAGCAGAACTACCGGTCGACGCAGATCATCCTCGATGCGGCCAACGGCATCATCGCCGAGAACACGGCGCGGCTGGGCAAGACGCTGTTCACCGAAAAACAGGGCGGCGCCCCGGTGACGTTGCTGAGTACCGCCGATGAGCGGGACGAGGCCGAATGGCTGGCGAATGAGTTCGCCCGCCGCGCCGCGGATGGCGACATCGCGTACGAAGGCATGGCGATCCTCTATCGTACCAACGCGCAGTCCCGCCCCCTGGAAGAGGCCTTCCGCTTCCGCGGCATCCCGTACCGGCTGATCGGCGCCATCAGCTTCTATGAGCGGCGCGAAGTGAAGGACCTGCTCGCCTATCTGCGGCTGATTGCCAACCCGGCCGACGACGAGGCCTTCCTGCGGGTCGTCAACGTGCCGCGGCGCGGCGTCGGCGACGCCTCGCTGGCGGTGCTGGTGCGGGCGGCAACCGGATGGCAGCAGCCGCTGCTCGAAGCCGCGCGCCGCGCCCCGAACGTCAGCGACCTGCGGCCCAATGTCCGGGAGGCGCTCACGGGCGTAGCCTCGTTGCTCGACCGGTTGCGGGACGCTGTCGGGCAGGCGGACCCCGCCACCGCGCTCGAGACGATCCTCGCCACCACCGGCTACGAGCAGTACCTGGCGGAGGAAGGCGCCGAGGGGATGGAGCGGATCGAGAACGTACGGGAGCTGGTGGCCGGCGCCGCAGCCTGGGCGGAGATCCAGGACCCGGACGCGGCGGAAGGCACGGGGAGTCCGGTCGAGCGCTACCTCACCCAGGCCGCGCTCGTGACCCCGGCGGACGAAGACCGCAACGCGGCTGGCGTGACGCTCACCACCGCGCACATGGCGAAGGGACTCGAGTGGCCGATCGTCGCGCTCGCGGGTCTGGAGGATGGATTGTTCCCACTCGGTCGCTCGACCGAGCAACCGGGCGGCGTCGAGGAGGAGCGACGACTCTGTTACGTGGGTCTCACGCGCGCCCGCGAAAGGTTGTATCTCTCATGGGCGCGCACGCGGTACCGCAACGGGCGCCTGGAGCTGGCGGAGCCGTCGCGCTTTCTCGCCGCGTTGCCGCCGCACGTTGTCGAAGAGCGGAGCACGACGCCGTCGTGGCACCCGCTGCGCGGGTCGAGTGCGATGCCTCCCCGGCCGCCACGGCCGCGTGGCGCCGCGGCGAGGCGATTGCCGCCGGACATCGGATTTCCTGAAGACGTTTCGCAGGACGCGCCGCGCTACGTGAAAGGGGAACGCGTTCGTCACCGCAAATTCGGCGGTGGTGTGGTGCGCGCGGTGTCGGGTGAGGGTCGCGATCTGCGCGTGAGCGTAGACTTCGACGATCCGGACATCGGGACCAAACAACTGCTCGTCGCCTACGCGGGGCTCGAGCGGGACTGGCAAGGAGAAGGGGCATGAGTGTGTCGCGGGAGGAGGCGCTGCGCATCGCGCAGCTCGCGGAGCTCGACGTCGACGACGCGGCGCTGCCGGAGCTGGCGGAGCAGATGTCGCGGATCATCGATTACGTGGCGCAGCTGAGCGCGGTGCCCGCGAACGGCACCGTGAAGGCGTTCGTGCCGGGCCCCGACGCGATCCGCTTCCGGGCCGATGAAGTCAACCCAGAGCCGCTCGCGTTCGGCCCCGCGGAGTTCGCCCCCGCATTCAAGGAAGGATTCTTCGTCGTACCGAAGCTGGATCAATTCGAGTGAGTGACGCCCCCGCCAAAGCGGTCGCGGACCGCCTGGTGAAAGCCAAGCGCCTCAACGCGCTGCTCACCCCTCCCAAGGACCTCCGCAAGTCGCTCACCGCGCAGGTCGCGGCGGCGCGTCCCACCGGAGTGCTGTACGGTATGCCCGTCGCGGTGAAAGACAACATCTGCACGCTGGAGTTCACGACGAGCTGCGGGTCGCGGATTCTCGAAGGCTACCGCTCGCCGTACGAGGCCACCGCGGTGGCGAAGCTCAAAGCCGCCGGCGCGCTGATCGCCGGCAAAACGAATTGCGACGAGTTCGCGATGGGCTCGTCCACGGAGCACTCGGCGTACGGGCGTGTGCTGCACCCACTGGACAAGACGCGCGTGCCGGGCGGCTCCTCCGGCGGCTCCGCGGCGCTCGTCGCCGCCGGCGCGGTGCCGGCCGCGCTCGGCTCGGAAACGGGCGGCTCGGTACGCCAGCCGGCGGCGTTCTGCGGCGTGGTCGGCATCAAGCCGACGTACGGGCGCGTCAGCCGCTACGGCCTCGTCGCGTTCGGCTCGTCGCTCGATCAGATCGGCGTCTTCGGGCGCAGTGTCCACGATGCCGCGCGCGTGCTCTCCGTGATCAGCGGGCGCGACCCCAGAGATGCCACCTGCGAAGATCGCGATCCCTTGCGGTTGCCGACGGTGCCGGAGTCGTTGCAGGGCTTCGTCATCGGGTTGCCGCGGGAGTACTTCCCGCCCGAGCTCGACCCGGCGGTGCGGCGGGTCTGCGATCGCGCGGTGCGCCACCTGAAGGATCTCGGCGCGGCGGTCCGCGAAGTCTCATTGCCCCACACCCCCTATGCGGTGCCGACCTACTACGTGATCGCGCCCGCGGAGGCGTCGTCCAACCTGGCCCGCTACGACGGCGTTCGCTACGGGCCGCGATTCGACGGGCATGCCGATCTGCGCACCCTGTATCGCACCACGCGCGGGCAGGGCTTCGGCCCCGAGGTCCGGCGCCGCATCCTCGTCGGCACGTACGTGCTGTCGTCGGGTTACTACGACGCCTACTACCGGCGGGCCCAGCAGATGCGGTCGCTGATCGCGCAGGACTTCAGGAACGTCTGGGATCGCGGGGTGGACCTGCTGTTCACGCCCACCGTTCCGACGGCCGCCTTCAAGGCGGGGGAGAAGCTCGCGGACCCGATTGCGATGTACATGTCCGACATCTTCACCGTGACCGCGAATCTCGCCGGCCTGCCGGCGATGTCGCTGCCGATCGGCCGCGTCAAAGGCCTGCCCATCGGCGGCCAGTTGATCGGCCAGGCGTTCCTGGAAGACGAGATGATCGAAGCGGCGTACGCGCTCGAGCGCGTGGTCCCCGCCACGGACGAGGCGTAATGAGCGCCCCCTGGGAAACGATCATCGGGCTCGAGACGCACGTGCAGCTGCGTACCAAGTCGAAAATGTTCTGCGGCTGCTCGACGGCGTTCGGCGCGCCCCCCAACACCCAGGTCTGCCCCGTGTGCCTGGGCCTGCCGGGTGCGCTGCCGGTCGTCAACGGCTTGGGCGTCGGGCTCGCCGTGCGCGGCGCGCTCGCGCTGGGCTGCACCGTGCATCCCACGAGCATCTTCGCCCGCAAGAACTATTTCTATCCCGATCTGCCCAAGGGGTATCAGATCTCGCAGTTCGACCAGCCGCTCGCGACGAGCGGCACGCTGTCATTTCTCTCTCCTGAGCGCGGCATCGTGAATGCCACGATCGTGCGGCTGCACCTCGAGGAGGATGCCGGCAAATCGATTCACGATCGCTTTGCCAAAGCGACCGCGGTCGATCTCAACCGCTCCGGCGTGCCGCTCATCGAGATCGTCGGCGGCCCCGATCTCCGCTCTCCGGCGGAAGCGCGCGCGTACCTCCAGACCCTGAAGCAGCTGCTCGAATACATCGGCATCTCCGATTGCGACATGGAGAAGGGCAGCCTGCGCGTCGACGCCAACGTCTCGGTGCGGCGCGCGGGCGAGACCGAGCTCACTACGCGCACCGAGGTCAAAAACATCAATTCGTTCGCGTTCGTCGAGAAAGCGCTGACGGTGGAACGCGACCGGCAGATCGCGCTCGTCGAATCGGGCGGCAGCGTGACGCAGCAGACGATGCTGTACGACTCGCGCGAGAACAGCGTGCGCCCGCAGCGCTCGAAGGAAGAGAGCCACGACTACCGCTATTTCCCCGAACCCGACTTGCCGCCGCTCGTCCTGACGCCGGAGTTCGTCGCCGAGCAGCAGAGCGAGCTGCCGGAGCTGCCCGCGCAGAAGCGCGAGCGTTTCGTGGCACAGTATGCGCTGAGCCGGGAGCATGCGGCGGTGCTCACCGCCAGTCGCGCGGTCGCCGAGTACTATGAGAGCGTCGTGCGCGCGCCCGCGGAGCCGCAGGCGGCGGCGAATTGGGTGATGACGGAAGCGCTGGCCGATGCCAAGGACCATCAGGACCAGCTGCGGGTGTCGCCCGCCGCACTGGCGCAGATCATCGCCCTGGTGAAGGGCGGCACACTCAGTCATCAGGCGGCGAAGCGTGTGTTCGGAGAAGTGGCCGAGCAGGGCGGGGACCCGCGCACCGTAGCGGAATCGCTCGGCGTCGTGCAGGTCGCGGACAGCAACGTCGTCGCGGGGTGGGTCACGGACGTGCTGGGCGCGCACGCGCCCGAAGTCGGCCGCTACAAGAATGGCGAGACCAAGCTGATGGCGTTTTTCGTGGGGCAGGTGATGCGCGCGTCGAAGGGGAAGGCGGATCCGAAGCTGGCCCAGCGCGTGCTCGAAGAGAAGCTCGCCGCCCCCGCGTCCCCCTTTCCCTCCTAGCTCTCCCGCCAGGGACGCTGCGCGCGCGACTGCTTCCAGTAGTCGAGCGCCGGGGTTGGCAATCCGAAGTGCTGCTGTGCCGTTTCTTCCACGCGCTCGGGCTCGTGCCGCCCGCCTTCGCGGAGCGCTTGCCGCCGCATCCGCTTCGCCATGCCCAGCGCTTTTTCTCCCGCCGGGTCGAGCCGCCGAGCCGCCGCGTCACGAGCGTCGGCGCCCAGCGTCTCCATGACGTACTCGAACGCCACGGCCATGTGCTTTTCGATGTCGCTGTCGGCGAGATCCCAGCGGCTCGTGCCGGCGATCACCTGGAACACCCACTGCCAGCTCTGGCTCTCGGTGAGATGCACCATCCCGCGGAACAAGCGGCGATTGGTCCTGACGCTGAACAGGGTGGGCGACAGAATCTCGTCGAGGTGGGCATCGCTCGCCGCATGGTCCTTCAAGATGACGTCGCGGGCCTCTCGCGCGTACGCGTCCCCGAGGTGCGTCTCGAACCGGCTCTCCCAGTAGGAGTGACCCAGCGCGACGGTGCTCGACGTCAGCACCAGCTGGCGCGGCACGAAGAAATTGTGCGCGATCGTATCGGCGGCGAGGTGCGAGAGGTAACCGAGTCCAAACGCGCGCAACGGGTCGCTCGGCGCGAGATCGAGAATCTCCTGACCCACATGCCACGCGTGACAGTGCCGGCCGACGGGGGCGTATTTCTTCGCCATCGACGTGTCCGCGGCGATGTTGCCGTAGAGAAAATCATAGGGGAAGGCGCGCAGCAAATCAGCGATCAGCGTGGGCAGCTGATGCAGGTTGGCGAGCACCGACTCGCCGAGGAAGATGTGGGTGCCGGGTGTCCAGGCGTGCGCGACGCCGGGGAAGAGCAGCAACGCGATGCCGGCGAGAGCGACCGCCACTCCGATGCGCTTCACCGTCGTTTCTTGCCTTTCAGGAGCTTGCGGCTCCAGCGCCAGACCGAGAGCCCACGGCGCACATCGCGCATGGTGGCGGCGGCATCGAGCGCCGTCTCCTCGAGCTCGTCCTGCATCACCTCGGCCAGCGTGTCCAGACTGGTGAGCCGTTCTTCGGCGGCATCCGCTGCGCGGACAATGCGTTGTCGTACATCGCGGGACGCCCCCACGAGCGCATCCGCTTCATTCTTAATGGCGCCGATCAGCTGCCGCACATCGGCGATCGCCGGGCCGGCATAGCCTTTCAGCGCTTTGACGGCCGCGCGAATGCCGAGCGCCGCGGCTACGATGGCGGCGGCCCCTACCAGGGCGGCGAGCGCGATGATCGCCAGACTCAGTGCCGACACCACGCCGACCCAGGTCGGGAGCATCACGAAACCTCTGCGCGCCTCGGGCGTGCTGTCAACGGGGTGCACGCCGCGATGGCCTCGCCGGCCATCACGCTCAGCAGGATCGTGACCAGCACGGCGCCGAAGGTTCCACGTGCCAGGTCGAACCCGGCCGCGAGCGCGATGGCGCTCGCGCCTTGCCGCAAGGCGGGATACGCGAACTCGGGCGGTGGCGCGTAGGGCAGTGACCGCCACACCGGGTCGACCTGATCGAGACCGAATCGTACCGTCACCCAGCGCACCGCGACGCGGATCAGCGCGAGGAACAGCGCCGCGGCGAGGACCCAGCCACTCACGGGGCGGAGCAGGGCGCCCGCGATGATAAGGAAAGCGGCAAACAGGACCAGCTCCCAACGGCCGAGCAGATCCGTGACGGCACGGCGCACCGCGGGCGATGCGAAGCTGACCATGACGGCGGCCTCTAATCCGCAGACGACGAAGGGCGAGAGCCCCAGCGCGTAACTGAAGCCCGCGCCCCAGAGGATCGCCGCGAAGGCGGGGATACCGGCTTCGCTAGGGTTTAGCAAGCTGCGCGCCAGCACCACGAAGAGGCCGCCGAGGCCGAGGCCGGCGATCAGCGTTACCACGAGACTGCGCAACGCGAGGTGGGGGTGATACAGTGCAACCGCGACCACGATGGCGGCCGTACCGAATGCCGTATCGAGCAGCGCGTTGCGCCGGCCGAGCCGCGGCCCTCGCTGGCTGGCCGCAGTGGTGAGTGCCCCCGCGAGTGCGAGGGCGATCGCGAGCGACGGATGACCCCATGTCTGGGCGAGCGACGGAAACGCGCGGGCCAGCGCCCAGGCGGTCGCGGCCGTCGTCAGCAACACGGGCACGGCGAGTGTCGCACCGATCAGCCACGTGCGCCGTGACACGCGCCGCAGCATGCGCCACTCGAGGCGTGACCCGAACAGCGCGCCCATCCATCCGATGCCGAGCGCGACGACCGGCTCGAGCAGGCGCAGTCCGGCGGCGTCGACCACACCGAGACCCGGCCCGAGGAGCAGGCCGAGCAACAGGAACGGCGCGCCAGTTGCCAGCAGATCGTCGAACACCTTGGGGTGTCGCTGTGCCGGGCGGGACAGCCGCGTCACGCCGATGCCGGCGAGGATGACGAGCGCCAGCGCGAGGAGGGGATGCACGAGGGCCAACGTTCGCGAACGCTTGACGCAGGCGCAAGCGGCTTCGTAGCTTGGGCGGACCTATGCCACCGTCGTTCCGTGTCACGGGAGGACGCCCGCTCACGGGCACGATCCGCCCCGCCGGCAACAAGAACGCGGCCCTTCCGATTCTCGCGGCTACACTCCTCGCCGATGGCCCGTGCCGCATCGACAACGTTCCCCGCATCCGCGACGTTGAAACGCTGCTGGCCTTGCTCCAGCACGTCGGCGCGGCGGTGCAGTGGCAGGGCGCGAACACGGTGGAGATCGACACGAGCGGTGCGGAACCACGCCCGCTCGATCCGCAGCTGTGCAAGGAAATCCGCGCCTCGATTTTGCTTGCGGGACCGATGCTCGCGCGCTTCGGCCGCGTCACGTTGCCGCCACCCGGCGGCGACGTCATCGGCCGGAGGCGCGTCGACACCCACTTTCTCGCGTTGGAGCAGCTCGGCGCCGAGATCAGCATCGGTGACGCGTACAAGCTCGAAGGCAAGCTGAAGAGCGCCGATATCTTCCTCGATGAGCCGAGCGTGACCGGGACGGAGAATGCGCTCATGGCGGCGGTGCGGGCGGCGGGCACCACGGTCCTGCGCAACGCCGCATCGGAGCCCCACGTCCAGGACCTGGCGCGCTTTCTCGTCGCGCTGGGGGCGGCGATCGACGGTATCGGCAGCAATACGCTGACGGTCGAAGGCGGCCGCCCGCTCAAGCCCGCTGCGCATACCGTGGGCCCCGATCATATCGAGATTGGGTCGTTCATCGGGCTCGCCGCCGTGACAGGCGGCGAGGTCACGATCGACGGCGTGCGGGCCGACGACCTGCGCTCGACGCTGCTCGCGTTCGAGCGTCTCGGCGTGCGGCCGCGGCTCGACGGCGCGAGGCTGATCGTCGATGCCGGCCAGGAGCGGCGCATCCGCCCCGACCTCGGCGGTCACGTGCCGAAGCTCGAGGACGGCCCGTGGCCCGCGTTCCCCGCCGATCTGATGTCGATCGCGATCGTCGTCGCGACCCAGTGCGAGGGGTTGCTGCTCGTCTTCGAGAAGCTGTTCGAATCGCGGCTCTTCTTCGTCGATAAACTGATCGGCATGGGCGCGCGGATCGTGCTGTGCGATCCACACCGGGCGGTGATCGCCGGGCCCTCGGCGCTGCGGGGCCAGGTGGTGGAGAGCCCCGACATCCGCGCCGGCATGGCGATGTTGCTCGCCGCACTCGCGGCGCAAGGCGACTCCGTCATACAGAACATCGGCCAGATCGACCGCGGGTACGAGCACATCGACACACGACTGCAGGCACTCGGAGCGCAGATTGAGCGCAGCGGATAGTCGCGTAGGGGCGCAGCATGCTGCGCCCCTACTATCCATTGCCGAAGTGCCTGTCGGCGATGCGGCCGTACCACGTCTCGAGCTCAGGGAGTGGGCCGAGCGCTACGGCCTGGTCGCCGGCATCACCACGCGGCCGCTGAGCCTCGGCCTCTGGAGTGACGAACCGGTGGGGCAGGTCAGCGGCCGCTGGCGCGCCTTCCGCGCGGCGTTCGGCACGCGGTTCCCGGCGATCGTGCTGTCGCATCAGGTGCACGGAACCGAAGTGCGGTGGCACGAATCGCTGTCGGAGGGGTGGTTGATTCTCGATGGCAGCGACGGCCACGCCACGGGCGACAGCGGCGTGCTGCTCACCATCACCGTCGCCGATTGCATTCCCGTCTACCTTGCCGTGCCGCAAAAAGGCGCGATCGCGCTGGCCCACGCCGGGTGGCGCGGGACCGCCGCCGGCATCCTCGCCAAGTGCGTCGAGCTGTTGAAGGGGCGCGGTTTTGCGAAAGGTACAGACATCGTAATGCATTGCGGCGTCGGTATTTGTGGTAACTGTTATGAAGTAGGTTCTGAAGTCGCCGATCGCTTTGGTTTAACCGGGTCGGTGCAGCTCGACTTGCGCGACACCCTGGCCCAGCAGGCGCGCAGTCTGGGCATCCAGGAAATCTCCATCTCGCCGTGGTGCAGCGCAGAGGGGCGCGACCGGTTTTTCTCGCATCGGGCGTCTCGTGGGCGGGACGGCCGCATGGTGGCGTACCTGGGACGGCCGGTCGGTTGACATGGGGAGCACCCCGGCTACATTCCCCCTGCGTGATGCGGGCGAAGTTCGGCCCGCGCTTTTTTTTCCATGCTCACTGAGAGTCTTGTCGAGGCCTTTCGGACCCGGCTGGAAGCGCTGGGATTCGATCTGGCTGACCTGCGCATCGGCGGTACGCCGAACCGGCCGCTCGTCCAAGTCCGCATTGACTGTCCGCCACGGAACGTCACGGTCGAAGACTGCAGCCGGGTAAGCGGGGCGCTGGAGCAGTGGCTCGACGCCGGTGGTCCCCTGGGCAATCGCTACGTGTTGGAGGTGTCGAGCCCGGGGATCGAGCGGCCCGTGCGTTGGCACCGGCATTGGGCCCAATTCGTGGGCCGGGACGTGAATGTGAAGCTGGCGGGAATGGGCCGGGTCCGCGCCCGCATCGTTGCGGTTCCGAATGAGGAGACGGTCGTACTCCAGCCGCAAGGCGCACAAGAGCGCGAATACCGGCTGAGCGAGGTGAAGGACGCTCGTTTGGCGAGCGATTCAGACGGCTGATGGCAGATTGACTGAGGGCAATAAATGGCAAACGCGACCGATGTCGTTTCGGCAATCCGAGAACTGACCAACACCAAGCAGCTCGAGCGCAGCGAGCTGATCGACCTGCTCAAGGACGGGCTGCACGCCGCGCTGGTGAAGCGGTACGGCCCGAACGTGCGCGCGGAGATCGGGATCGACGAGCTCAAGGGCTCGATCCGCATCGTCGTGCTCAAGACCGTCGTCGAGACGGTGGAGGATCCCGGCACGCAGGTGTCGCTGGAGGAGGCGCGCTACGAGGATCCGGAGTTTGCGCCGGGCGACGTGCTCGAAGAGGAAGTGCCGTTCGAGCAGTTCGGGCGCACCGCGGTCCAGGCGGCCAAGCAGCGCATCATCCAGCGCGTGCGGGAAGGGGAGCGCACCCGCATCCGCGAGGAGTTCTCCGGCAAGGTCGGCGAGCTGCTCTCGGGCGAGGTGCAGCAGATCGAGCGCGGCAAGATCGTCGTCATGCTGAACAAATTCCGCGAAGCCGAAGCGATCATCCCCTACCGGGACCAGAACCACCGCGAGCACTTCCATCAGGGCGACACGATTCGCGCGGTGCTGAAGCGCATCGAGGAGACTCCCAAGGGGCCGCGTCTCATTCTGTCGCGCGCCGATCCGCTGTTCGTGAAGGCGCTGTTCAAGCTCGAGGTCCCCGAGATCCAGCAGCAGATCGTCGAGATCCGCGCCACCGCGCGGGAGGCGGGCAGCCGCACCAAGATCGCGGTCTGGTCGCGCGACGACTCCATCGACCCGGTGGGCGCCTGCGTGGGGCTGAAAGGCTCGCGCGTGCAGGCGGTCGTGAACGAGTTGAACGGCGAGCGCATCGACATCGTGCCGTGGTCGTCCGATCCCGAGCGCTTCGCCAAGCTGTCGCTCGCGCCCGCGCGGGTGGCCCGCGTCTTCTCCGACCCCGAGTCGAAGACGATCCAGGCGATCGTGGACGAGGATCAGCTGTCGCTCGCGATCGGCCGCAACGGCCAGAACGTCCGCCTCGCATCGGAGCTGACGGGATGGAAGGTCGATCTCTACTCGAGCCGCGAGTGGCTGGAGCGGGGCGGGGAAGGGCCGCTGTTCGCGCCGCTGCCGCCGCCCGACCAGTCGTCCGTAACGCAGGTGGCGCTGACCGAAATGAAGGGGCTGTCGCCCGAGCTCGTCGCGGTCCTGGAGCTGGCCGGCAAAAAGACGCTGCAGGACATCCTCGACCTCGAGCGGGAAGAGGTCGATCAGATTCCGGGCATGACACCCGACCTCGCGGAAAAAATGATGTCATTCCTGAATGAGATGACGGAGGACGGCGGCGAGGAGGAAGAAGCTCCCAAGACCACGGCGTGAGCGCGCGACTGACGAGGCTGCTTGGCCTCGGTGTCCGCGCGGGCAACGTCGTGATCGGCGTGGCAGGCGTTCGGGCGGGATTGCAGCGCGGCAAGCTGGTGTGCGTCGTGCTGGCCGCTGATGCGGGCCAGCGTACGATGGAGAAGGTGACGCGGCTCGCGGAAGCACGGAGCATTCCCGTGATCCGCGGACCAGGGGCAACGGAGTTGGGGACGGCACTCGGTAAGCCGCCGGTGCAGGCGGTCGGAGTCTCGGATCGGGCGCTGGCACGAGGACTGATGGAGGAGTAAGAGTGGCAACGACGCGGATTCATGATCTGGCAGCGGAATTCGGGATCTCCAGCGAGCAGCTGATGGGCATGCTCAAGGAGATGGACATCTTCGTGCGCAGTCATCTGACGCCGCTCAAGGACGAGCAGGTGTCGTTGGTGCGCGCGCGCTGGGAACGCGACAAGCGCAAGCAGAAGCAGCCGGCCGCGCCGCCGAAGCGGCGCCGCGCCGCGGCCAAGATGGTCGAGCCGGTGCCGGAGCCCGTGGCCGCGGGCGACAGCCGTCCCAAGCGGCGGCGCCGCACTGCCGCGGAAGTCGCCGCGGCCGATGCCGCGGCCGCCGAGGTCGCCGCCGCCGAAGCCGCCCAGGCCGAGATCGCGCGCCTGGCGCTCGAGACCGCCGCCCGCGAGCAGGAAGAAGAGAAGGTCGCGGCGTCGCTCGAGGAGCGCGCGGCGGCGCTGTTCAAGGATCTTGCGCCGGCAGAGCCGGCCGAGACGACGGCACCCGTCGCGAACCTCACGTTCGCGCCAGCGCCGCCCTCCGGCGCTGCTTCGCCGCCGGCCTTTAGTTCGCCGCCGGCCGCTCCGCCGCCTCGTCCTTTCATCCCCACGCCCGTGCGTCCACGCCCAGTGGCGCGTGGCGCGCCATCAGGGGGCGGGCCGAGCGGGAGCAGTACCGTGCCACCGCGGCCCGTCGCATCGGCCGCCCCGGGCGCGCCGCCGCTCGATGACCGGCGCCGCGAAAAGGGCAAGAAGCGCAAGAAGGGCAAGAAATCGCTGGTCGATCAGGAAGCGGTGGCGCAGAACATTTCGCGCACCCTCGCCACGTTGAAGGCGCCGGTCGGCAAGAAGGGCGTGCACCGCCGCGAGGAGGGGCCGACGTTCCGTGAGGTGCAGGAGGAGCGGCGGCGCGAAGAACGTGAGCGCGAGAAGACCCTCGTGCGGGTGACGGAGTTCGTGACCGTCTCCGAGCTGGCGAGCACGCTCAAGGTGCCACCGACGCAGATCGTCACCTTCGCCTTCAAAGAGCTGGGCCAGATGGTGACGATCAACCAGCGGCTCGACTTCGACATGATCGAGCTGATCGCCTCGGCGTTCGGTTTCCAGGCGGTCAAGGAAGAGGAGTACGCGACCACCCAGACCGAACAGGCCAAGGACGCGGACGAGACGTTGAAGCCGCGGCCGCCGGTCGTGACGATCATGGGCCACGTCGACCACGGCAAAACCTCGCTGCTCGACTACGTCCGCAAGGCAAACGTGGTCGCCGGCGAGGCGGGCGGCATCACGCAGCACATCGGCGCCTACCAGGTCACGCTGAAAGACGGCCGCAAGATCACGTTCCTCGATACCCCGGGCCACGAAGCCTTCACCGCGATGCGGGCCCGCGGGGCGCAGGTGACGGACATCGTCGTGCTGGTCGTCGCCGCCGACGACGCGATCATGCCCCAGACGATCGAGGCGATCTCGCATGCCAAGAACGCCGGCGTGCCGCTCGTCGTGGCGATCAACAAGATCGATCTCCCGACGGCCAACGTGCAGAAGGTGAAACAGGACCTCTTGGCGCACGACGTCGTGCTCGAGGAGTTCGGCGGCACGGTGCTCGCGACCCCCATCTCCGCCAAGAAGGGCACGAACGTCGAAACGCTGCTCGATCAGATCCTGCTGCAGGCGGAGCTGCTGGACCTCAAGGCAAATCCCGAACGCAAGGCGCACGGGACCGTGCTCGAAGCACAGCTCGATCCGGGCAAGGGCGCGCTCGCGACGATTCTGGTGCAGAACGGCACGCTGCGCGTCGGAGACGATTTCATCTGCGGGCAGTACTCGGGTCGCGTGCGCGCGATGTACGACGAGCGCGGCGGCACCGAAGCCGACGCCGGACCGTCCACGCCGGTGCAGATCCTCGGCTTCGAGGGTGTGCCGGAAGCGGGCGACAGTTTCCTGGCGATGGACGACGCGGCGGCGGCGCGCGACATCGCGCAGAAGCGCCAGCGCCTCGAGCGCGAAGCGCAGCATCGCCGGTCGGGTCGCGTGAAAACGCTCGAAGACTTCATGGCCGAAGCCGCGGCGGGCGGTGTCGCCACGCTGCGCATCATCATCAAGGCCGACCAGGGTGGTCCCGCCGAAGCGTTGGCCGACGCGCTGGCGCAGCTCTCGACGTCCGAGGTCAAGGTCGAAGTCGTGCACCGCGGCGTCGGCGCCATCACCGAGTCGGACGTGCTGCTCGCGCGCGCGTCGGGCGCGATCATCGTGGGCTTCCACGTGCGTCCCGATTCCAACGCGCGGGCGGCCGCGGATCGCGAGCGGGTGGAGATCCGCACCTACCGCATCATCTACGAGGCGGTGGAAGAGGTGAAGCTGGCGATGGAAGGCCTGCTCGCGCCCGAAAAGAAAGAAGTGGTGGTGGGCGAAGCCGAAGTCCGGCAAACGTTCAAAATTGCAAAGATCGGAACGATCGCCGGCTGCTTCGTGCGGAGCGGCGTCATCCCGCGCACCGGCAAGGTGCGCGTGATCCGCAACGGCGTCGAGGTGTACGACGGCACGCTGTCCTCGCTCAAGCGGTTCAAGGACGACGTACGGGAAGTTCGCGAGGGATTCGAGTGCGGCATGGGCGTCGAGAATTTCAACGACATCAAAGTGGGCGACTTGATCGAATCGTATCGCATCGAGGAGATCGCGCGGTCGCTCAGCGCTACTGAGTCGTGATCGTGGGCGTGATGTCGTGGGAGCTGCATCTCCCGGCATGCCAGTCGCTCAAGGACAAGCGCACGATCGTGAAGAGCTTGAAGGACCGGATGCACAACCGCTTCAATGTGTCGGTCGCCGAGACGGGGCATCAGGACCTGTGGCAGCGCGCCGAGCTGACGGCGGCGGTGGTGAGCACCGACCGGCGTCACGCCGAGAGCGTGTTGCGCGAAGCGGACCAGCTGGTGGCCGGCGCGGACGGGGCCCGCATCGTGGACACCAGCACGAGTTATCTCTGAGATGAAGCGTCGCAGCCATCGTCCGGAGCGCGTCAGTGAAGTGATTCGCCACGCCGTGGGTGTCTTTCTCACCGCCGACGTGCGCGATCCCCGGATCGGATTCGTCACCGTGACCGGCGTCGACGTCTCGCACGATTTGTCGCACGCGAACGTGCGGGTGAGCGTGATGGGCTCCGACGAGGAAAAGGCGAAGTCGCTCGAAGGGCTCGCCAGCGCCGCGCGCTTCCTGCGGGCGCAGCTCTCGAAGGAGCTGCATCTCCGGACGAGCCCCGAGCTGCACTTCCACCTGGACCGTGGACTCGAGCACGCGCAGCACATCGATCGCGTGTTGAAGGAGCTGAAGGAGACGGACGACTGAACAACGCGGGGCTCCTGCTGGTGGCCAAGCCGGCCGGCCCCACGTCGCATGACGTCGTCGATATGGTGCGTCGCGCGCTCGGCGAACAGCGCGTCGGCCATCTGGGCACGCTGGACCCGTTCGCCAAAGGATTGCTGGTGCTGGTCGTCGGCCGGGCGACGCGCCTGGCGACGTTCGCCGCCGGCTGGCCGAAGACGTACGAAGGCGTGATCCGGCTGGGTATCACGACCGACACCGACGATCTGACCGGGGCGGTCGTGGCGACGGCGCCGTGGACCGGGATCACGCCGGCGCAGCTCGCCGATGTGATCGCGGGCTTCCGCGGCTCGTACGCGCAGCGGCCGCCCGCGTACTCGGCGGTGAAGATCGAGGGCGAGCGGGCGTACCGGCGCGCCCGGCGCGGCGAAGCCGTCGCGCCCGAGCCGCGGCCCGTGGAGATCGCCGACCTCGAGATCGTCGAGGCGGCCGTCCCGGACCTCCGCTTTCGGGCCACGGTGAGCGCGGGGACGTACCTGCGGTCGCTGGCGCGCGACATCGGGGCGAAGCTGGGATGTGGCGCGCATCTCACCGCGCTGCGGCGCACCGCGGTCGGGCCGCTGCGGCTGGCGGATGCGGTCGCACCGGAGGCAGTCACGCCGGCGGCGTTACAGGATGCGGCGGTGCTGGTCGCCCACTTGCCGCACCGGCAGGTAGATAAAAAGGAACGGGACGCGCTCGTGCATGGACGGCCCATTGCGAGCGAACCGCCGGCTGACGGCAGAGGGCTGACGGCCGTTTTCGATGGCGATGAGCTGCTAGCCGTAGCCGAGCAGGTGGGCGAGCTTCTGAAGCCGCGCGTCGTGGTGGCGGAGCACTGATGTCGGGAGCGGTCGTCACGGTGGGGACGTTCGACGGCCTGCATCGCGGCCATCAGGCGGTGCTCGCGGAGGTGACGCGTCGCGCGCAAGCGGGTCGACTCACGAGCGTGGTCGTCACGTTCGAGCCGCATCCGCTCGCGGTCGTGAATCCGGCGGCGGCGCCGAGGCTGCTCACGCTGCCCGACGAAAAGCGGGAGCTGGTCACGGCGCAGGGCATCGATCGGTTCGTGCTGATGCCGTTTACGCCGGCGGTCGCGCAGCTCGATGCGGCAGCATTTGTCCGGCGGCTGGGCGACGACTACGCGATGCGCGAGCTGGTGATGGGGTACGATCACGGGTTTGGTCGCGGCCGGGCGGGTGACGTCGAGCTGGTGCAACGGTTGGCGCAGGCGCAGGACTTTGCGATGGCGGTGGTGGACGCGGTCCGCGATAACGGGCAGCCGATTTCGTCCACGCTGATCCGCACCGCGGTGGCGCACGGCGACCTGGAGACCGCGGCCCGCTGGCTGGGGCGCCGTTACGGGATTCGGGGAACGGTGGTGCGGGGGGCGGGGCGCGGCCGGACGATCGGCGTGCCGACGATCAATCTGGAGGCGCCGGACCCCCGCAAACTCCTGCCTCCCGATGGAGTATACGCGGTGCGCGTGACTCTCGGGGGACGCGGGACGGGGGACGGGGCGGTGCTCGGTGGGATGATGAATCAGGGTCCCCGGCCGACGTTTGGTGAGCAGGCTCGCACGCTCGAGATCCATCTGTTCGATTTCGACGGCGAGCTGTACGGCGAGATGGTATATGTGGAATGGGTCCGTCGCCTGCGGGATGTGCAGGCGTTTCCGTCCCGTGAAGCCCTAGTGGCGCAGCTCGAGCGCGACCGCCAGGCGGCGCGGGCGACCCTCAACCAGTAGAGAGAGGCGATGGGCAAGATTCGGCAACGGCTGTACCTCATCGGGGCGCTGATCGTGATCAGCATCATCTCCCTGGTGCCGCGCAACACGAAGCAGCGCATGATCGAAGCCGGTACCGGCCGCATGAAAGACACGACCGTGCGGCGGCTGCCGATCAATCTGGGACTCGACCTGCAGGGCGGCATTCACCTGGCGCTCGAAGTCGATCAGTCCAGGGGCCCGGTGCCCGATTGCGCCGACGCCATCCAGCGCGCCGAGCGCGTGGTGCGGACCCGCATCGACGAATTCGGCACCACGGAGCCGGTCGTGCAGATCCAGGGTCGCTGCCGTCTCATCGTCGAGCTCGCCGGCGAGAAGGATCCCGCCCGCGCCAAGAGCGTGATCCAGCGGACCGCGTTTCTGGAATTCCGCATCACCGATATGAAGAGCTTGTTCAAGGACGCCTTGCCGCAGGTCGACGGGGTGCTCCGCAAGGCCGGCATCAAGTCGCGCACCACCGCCGCCCCGTCCGCGGTCGCGCAGCTGTTCGGCGACACCTCCAAGACGAAAGCGGAGCGCGACAGCGCCGCCGACGCCAACTCGCCCGGCGTGCTCTCCGCGTTGCTGTTCCAGGGTCAGATGGCGGGCGAATACCTGGTGCCGGAGGAGCAGTGGCCCCTTGTGGACAGCCTCATCAACCGGCCGGACGTGCGCGCGGCCATGCCGCGCGGCATCGAGCTGCGCTGGGGCGCGCAGTCCGAGTCGCGCGGCGCGCGCGCGTATCGCGCGCTGTATGCCGTCGAGTCGCGCCCGATCATTACCGGCGAAGAGCTGATCAAGGCGGTCGCCCGGCGCGACCAGTCGACCAATCAGTCGATCGTCGCCTTCCAGCTCAGCCGCCGCGGCGCCCGCATCTTCTCGCAGGAGACCGCCCGCCACATCGGCGATTTCATGGCGATCATCCTCGATGGCCGGGTGCAGGGGCAGCCCCCCGTGATCCGCGGCCAGATCGGCGCCAATGGGCAGATCGAGCTGGGGACCAAGCCGCTGCAGGAAGCGAGCGATCTCGCGCTCGTGCTGCGGGCCGGCGCGCTCCCCGCGCCCCTCACGATCGTCGACGAACGCTCCATAAGCGGCACCCTGGGGGCGGATTCCATTCATGACGGGGTGCGGGCCGGCGTCGTCGGCGTGGTGCTCGTCATCGTGATCATGATCGGCTACTACCGCCTGTCGGGCGCGCTCGCCGTCGCCGCGCTGACGCTCTATTGTCTCTTCACCCTGGCGGGCCTAGCGGCATTCGGCTTCACGCTGACGTTGCCGGGGCTGGCCGGGTTCGTGTTGTCGATCGGCATCGCGGTGGACGCCAACGTGCTGATCTTCGAGCGTATCCGGGAAGAGTTGGTCCATGGCAAGTCGCTGCGCCTCGCCGTCGATGACGGCTTCCTCCACGCGATGAATGCCATCGTGGACTCGAACGTCAGCACCATTCTGACCGCGCTGATCCTTTACGCCGTCGGTACGGGTCCGGTGCAGGGCTTTGCCATCACGCTGATCATCGGGATCATCGCCTCGATGGTTTCGGCGATCTTCGTCGTGAAGACATTGTTCCTCATCTGGCTGAACCGGCGGCCCGACATGGTCACCCTGAGTATCTGATGATCCGACTCTTTGCGAACGCGAACTACGACTTCATCAAGTGGCGCCGGATCGCGTTTTCGGTCACCGGCGCGATCATGCTCATCGGTCTCGGGTTTCTCGTCACCCGCGGCGTCAATTACAGCATCGAATTCACCGGGGGGACGCTGGTGCAGTTCGAGCTGGCACATAAGGTGGCGACCGGCAACATCCGCGCCGCGCTCGATCACGTGGGGCTCTCCGGCGCCGACATTTACAACTTCGGCTCCGACACCTCCTACGTGGTCCGCGCCCGACTCGCCGGGCAAGCGACGGGCGAAGCGGGTACGCAGGCGGTCGCTGATGCCGTTGCCCAGGCGCTCGACCAAAGCGCGGGTCCCGGACAGTATCAAATCGCGCAGCGCCAGACCGTGGGTCCCAAGGTTGGCCGTGAGCTGCAGGGGAAGGCGCTCATGGCGATCCTGTTCAGCTTCGTCGTCACACTTGTCTACCTGGCGTTCCGTTTCGAATGGCGGTTCGGGCTGGCGGCCGTCGTCGCGACCGCGCATGACATCGTGGCGACAATCGCGTTTATCAGCGTCATGCATCTCGAGGTCAGCCTCGTCGTCGTCGGTGCGGTGCTCACCGTCGTCGGCTACTCGCTGAACGACACGATCATCATCTTCGACCGCGTGCGCGAGAACCTGCGCAAGTACCGGCGGCAGAATCTCTACGAGATCCTGAACCTCTCGATCAACGAGACATTGCCGCGCTCGGTGCTGACCCACGGCACCACGATCGCGACGACGCTGGCGCTGCTCATTCTGGCGGGGGAAGTGATCCGGCCGTTCGCCTGGGTCATGACGTTCGGCATCTTCACGGGCACGTTCTCGTCCATCTATATCGCCGCGCCGGTGTTGCTGTGGATCGAGAAGCGCTGGCCGGGCGAGGATGCGCGCGGCGCGCGGACCTTCGGCAGCCGTGCGCCTGCGGCGCCGGCCGTGTCCGGACCGCCGGCGACGCCGTCGTCCGCGCCGTCGCCCCGCGCCCCGCAGCCCGCACGCTAGTCGACACGCACTGTCACCTCGGCGATGCCGCGTTCGACGCCGATCGCGACGCCGTGCTGGCCCGCGCCAAAGCTGCGGGCGTCGGGCACGTCGTGGTGATCGGCGAGTCCGTCGCCGGCAGCGAGCGCGCCTGCGCGCTGGCCACCATGCCTGGACTCTCGGCGACCGCCGGGGTGCACCCGCACGAGGCCAGCAGCTGGTCGACCGCCGCGCGGGAGCGGATCCGCCAGATCCTCGCGTCCGAGCCGGCGATCGTGGCGGTCGGCGAGACGGGACTCGATTACCACTACCTGCATTCGCCCCGTGAGGCGCAGCGGGCGGCGTTCGAGGGGCAGCTCGGGCTCGCGCTGGAATTTGGTCTGCCGGTGGTCGTGCATGCGCGTGACGCCGACGACGATATGGCGGCGATGCTGCGTGCCGTGCCACCAGATGCTCCCCCCGTCGTGCTGCACAGCTTTTCATCGGGCGACGCGGTCTGGGAAGCGGGGATGGCGATCGACGCATATTTCTCCTTCAGCGGCATGATCACGTTCAAGAACTGGACTCGCTCCGATCGGGTGGCAGCCTGCCCGCGCGACCGTCTGTTGCTCGAGACGGACGCGCCGTATCTCGCTCCGGTCCCGCACCGCGGCAAGCGCAACGAGCCGGGGTTCGTCCGCGCCGTTGCCGAGCGCGCGGCGGCGCTGTGCGGCGAGACGCTCGACACGCTGACGCAGCGCACCACGGAGAACGCCCGGCGCTGCTTCCGGTCAGCTTCCGTATGACCGCGACCGCCACGAAGGTCCCATCCGACATCGCCATCGCGCAGGCCGCGAAGCTGCGGCCGATCCGCGACGTCGCCGCCGAGCTGGGCCTGTCCGACGACGACGTGGAGCTGTACGGCAGGCACAAAGCGAAGATCTCGCTGCGCGCCCTCGAGTCGCGCGCGGCCAAGGGCCGGCTCGTTCTCGTCACGGGCATCAATCCCACACCGGCGGGCGAAGGCAAATCCACCGTCACGGTCGGTGTCACGCAGGCGCTCAGGCGTCTCGGCAAGAACGCCATCCTCGCGATGCGCGAGCCGTCGCTCGGCCCGGTGTTCGGCGTAAAGGGCGGCGCGGCGGGCGGCGGCTATTCGCAGGTCGTGCCGATGGAGGACATCAACCTCCACTTCACCGGCGACTTCCACGCCATCGCCAGCGCGCACAACCTGCTGTCGGCGATGCTCGACGCGCATCTGCATCACGGCAACGCCCTCGGCATCGACGTCCGCCGCGTCATCTGGCCGCGCACGATCGACATGAATGACCGCGCGCTGCGCAACGTCATCGTCGGATTGGGCGGGGTGAACGGCGGGCCGGCACGCGAGGAGCGGTACGTCATCATCCCCGGCTCGGAGATCATGGCGATCCTCGCCCTCGCGACCGGGCTGCAGGATCTCGAGGCACGTCTGGCGCGCATCATCGTCGCGCTGCGCGGCGACAAGACCGCGGTCCGCGCCAGCGACCTCAAGGCCCAGGGCGCCATGACGCTGCTGCTCAAGGACGCGATCAACCCGAATCTGGTCCAGACGCTCGAGGGCGGTCCGGCCCTGGTGCATTGCGGGCCGTTCGGCAACATCGCGCACGGCTGCAACTCACTGGTCGCGACCAAGCTCGGGCTGGCGCTGGCGGACATCGTGCTCACCGAAGGCGGTTTCGGGGCGGACCTCGGCGCCGAGAAGTTCTTCGACATCAAGTGCCGGTTCGCGGGACTCAAGCCGGAAGCGGCGATCATCGTCGCAACGGTGCGTGCGCTGAAGATGCACGGAGGAGTCAAAAAGGAGCAGTTGGCCACAGCCGACCCGGCTGCCGTGCAGCGGGGCTGCGAAAACCTCCGCCGCCACATCCGCAACGTGAAGAAGTTCGGCGTCCCGGCCCTCGTCGCGCTGAATCGGTTCATCACCGACCGCGATGACGAGGTCGAGGCGGTCCGCGCCGTCGGCACGGCCGAAGGCGTCGACGTCGTGCGCTGTGACGTCTGGGAGAAGGGCGGGGAGGGCGGTGTCGCCGTGGCGGAAGCGCTGCTCGGACTGCTCAAGACGGGCACGTCGGGGGGGGCTTTCAAGCCCCTGTACGACGAGCGGCGGCCGATTCGTGAGAAGATCGAGACGATCGCGCGCGAGATTTACGGCGCGGCGGGCGTGGCGTTCGCGCCGCCGGCCGAGCGCGCGCTCGAGCTGTTGCCCAAGCTGGGACTCGGAGAGACGCCGGTCTGTATGGCGAAGACGCAGTATTCCTTCTCCGACGACGCCACGCAGCTGGGAGCACCCACGGGCTTCACGCTGCACGTGCGCGACATCCTGCCGTCGGCGGGCGCCGGTTTCGTGGTCGCGCTCGCGGGCGACATCCTGACGATGCCCGGGCTCGGCAAGAGTCCCGCGGCGGAGCGGATCCGGATTCATCCTGATGGCACGATCGAGGGACTCTTCTGATGCGTACGATCGCAACCGACGCGGCGCCGAAGGCGATTGGTCCGTACAGCCAGGCGATTGCCACGGACAATCTGATTTTCACCGCAGGGCAGGTCGCCCTGGATCCCAAAACAGGCGAGCTGGTGGGCCGCACGACGGCGGAACAGACGGAGCAGGTCTTTGCCAATTTGAAGGCGGTGTTGACGGCAGCGGGAGTTTCGCTGGCCAAAGTCGTGAAGACCACCGTCTATCTCGCGGACATGGCCGATTTTGCGCCGATGAACGAGGTGTACGCCAGACACTTCGGCGCGCACAAGCCGGCGCGTTCCACGGTGCAGGCCGCCGGCCTGCCCAAGGCTGCGCGCGTCGAGATCGATGTCATCGCCGTGAAGGCCTAGCCAACCAGGTCGGATTCTCATGTGGCGGATCGCCGTTCTCGTCGGCCTGTTCTACGTGGCGACGATTCGGACCGGGCACGACTGGGGCGACGACTTCGCGCTCTACATCCAGCATGCCCGCAACATCGCCGCAGGCGCGCCCTACGCCGAAACCGGTTACATATACAATCCGCACAACCCCGCGGTCGGCCCGCGGACTTACCCACCCGGATTCCCGTTGCTGCTCGCCCCCGTCGTCATGGTCTTCGGGCTCGATCTGCAGCCCATGAAGGTCGTGATTGTCCTGTGCTTCGTGGGAACCCTGCTGCTGCTGCCACACGTGTTTCAGCGCGACGTGCCGCCGCGATTCACGGCCGCGTTGATCCTCGTGATGGGCTTGAATCCCTTCTTCTGGGATTTCAAGGATGAGGTCTTGTCCGACATTCCGTTTCTCTTTTTCACGTTGCTGAGCCTCTACGCATTTCAGCGGTGGAGGAAAGTTCCCCTGGCGGGGCTCGCCGCAGCTGCCGCGATCGCGACTCGTACGCTCGGAGTCGTGCTCATTCCCTGTTTCATCGTCAGCGATCTTCTTCAGTTGCGTCGCGTCAGGCGGGAGACGGTCCTGGCATGCGGCATCGCCGTCGCGCTGCTCCTCCTGCAACGCCTTTTTGGGGCGCAAGACGGGAGCTACTTCGACACCTTCACCGTTACGCCGGCGGTGGTGGGCCGGAACATCGTGGACTATCTGCGAGCGCTGTCGGATATCTGGGATAACGGCTACACCGGCATCGGGAGGAAACTCATCTTCCTCGTGACCGTCGGACTCGCCGGGTTCGGGTATTTCCGCGCGTTCCGGGGGACTGGGGAGAGCAGGGGACCAACCGTCGTAGAGATCTTTCCCGTGTTGTACGTGATTCCGGTGATGCTGTGGCCGGCGTACCAGGGCACGCGCTTCCTCATTCCACTGATTCCCTTCTATCTGTATTACTGCCTGCTCGGCATTCGTGGGCTGGAGAGCGCGCTCGCACCGCGCCGGCACGTCGCACTCGCATTCCTGGCCATCGTGGCGCTGGTCTATGGGGCCAGATACTCGACCCTGCGGTACGGGCCGTTGCCGGACGGCGTTGCGGCGCCCGAGAGCGTGGAGCTGTTCCGATTTGTGAAGCAGAATACGTCGCCGCAGGATATCTTCGTGTTCAGCAAGCCGCGCGCGCTGGCGCTGTTCACGGGGCGCCGCGCATCCGCGCCGTTCACACCGGACGATCCATGCCGGCTGTGGCGATATTTGACCGAGATCGGCGCGACCTACGTGATC
>WNGD01000684.1_pt1 | contig 36701 bp, 33 predicted proteins | sample 5400671 | NCBI WGS metagenome assembly WNGD01 (sample SAMN13153369, study PRJNA577476) | soil metagenome | isolation source: 40 cm soil or saprolite under grassland replicate 2 | place: USA:California | collected 2016-06-15 | reverse complement strand
GGTTCTTGCAGGACTTGTGTGCGCCAGCGGCGCCACGGATGGGGCGAAATGCGCAACCTCCGGTACCGCTGCGACAGGGCTGTGCTTCCGTCGGTGACGCCTCGGTGAAGGATAGTGCCGATGCATGTGTACGGCTTAATCGGGTGACTGGCGGGCTGACTGACCACTTGGCCGTTGCAAGCGGCGGGTCGGGGCGCTTATACGGTGGGCGCCAACTTCACTCGCGACAAATTCCAACTCCCAATATGGCTGTGAATAATTCCACCTTTTCCGGCGCGACGCACTCGGATATGACGGCGCCGGCGGCCGAAGCGCGCCGCACGGAGGAGGTCCATTGGCGGTCGAGCGTTCCTGTCTTGCCATTGTGCTTGCGGCCGGCGAAGGCACCCGCATGCGTTCGACGCGGCCGAAAGTGCTGCACACGATCGCCGGCCAGTCGCTCCTTGCCCACGTGCTCGATGCCGTGCGCAAAGCGGGCGGCACGATGACGGCGGTCGTGGTCGGGCTCGGCGCCGATGCGGTGGCGGCTGAAGCCAAACGGGTCCTGCCGGATGCCGAGATTTTCGTGCAAGCGGAGCGGCGCGGAACCGCTCATGCGGTGCTGGCCGCGAAAGCCGCGATCGCGCGCGCCCCGGACGACGTGCTCGTGATTTTCGGCGATACGCCGCTCATTCGGCCGCAGACCTTGACTCGAATACGTGAAGCCCTCGCCGAAGGGGCGGCGGTCGTGGTGCTTGGCTTTCGCCCCAAGGATCCCGCGGGTTACGGGCGGCTTGTCCTCAAAGGCGGCGAGCTCGTGGCCATCCGCGAAGAGCTCGATGCGAGCCCGGCCGAGCGGGCGATCGAGCTGTGCAACGGCGGCTTGATGGCGTTTGCCGGTCCGACCGCGCTCGCGATCCTCGAGCGAATCGGCAACGACAATCGTAAAGGCGAATACTATCTCACCGATGCCATCGCCATCGCCCGAGCGATGGGAGGCAAGGCTGTGGTGATCGAGACCGAGGAGGACGACGTGCGCGGCATCAACACCAATGCGCAGCTCGCGGAGACCGCCGCGGTGCTGCAGCAGCGCCTACGCGAGGCGGCAATGGAGGGGGGCGTGACCCTGATCGCGCCCGAGACGGTGTTTCTGTCGTCCGACACCAAGTTCGGTCGCGAGGTTGTGGTGGAGCCTTTCGTGGTGTTCGGACCGGGCGTCACCGTCGAGGACAGCGCCGTGATCCGCTCGTTCTCGCATCTCGACCGCGCACACGTGGGCAAGGGGGCGCTGGTCGGTCCCTATGCGCGGTTGCGCCCCGGCGCGCGCCTGCAGGACGATGTTCACGTCGGTAATTTCGTCGAGGTCAAGGAGGCGGTGATCGAGACCGGCGCCAAGGCCAATCACCTGAGCTATATCGGCGATGCGACCGTCGGCGCGGGCGCCAACATCGGCGCCGGCACTATCACCTGTAACTACGACGGCGTGGCCAAGCATCGCACCGAGATCGGCAAGAACGCGTTCATCGGTTCGAATTCGGCGCTGGTCGCACCGGTGAAGATCGGAGACGGCGCTTATGTCGGCTCGGGCTCGGTCATCACCCACGACGTGCCCGCGGATGCGCTCGCGCTCGGGCGCGGACGGCAGGCGATCAAGGAGGGCTGGGCGCGGCGCCTGCGCGAACGCGTGTTGCCAAGCAAGAAACGCACGCCCGCAAAGTAATATGCGCGACAAGCGCGTTAGCCTTAATTGTCACAAGTTGAAAGGTATCTTGATTTCCCTTTTGACGTTCGCGGCCAAGACATACTCGTCGGGGTATAGTGCCGTGTCATCAGCTTAGGAGGCCGCCGCTCGCATGTGCGGAATTGTAGGCATTCTCGGGCGCGAGCCGGTCGCGGGCTTGCTGGTCGATGCGCTCAAGCGGCTCGAATACCGGGGCTACGACTCCGCCGGCGTCGCCACGCTGGAAAGCGGCCAGCTCGTCCGTCGGCGGGCCGAGGGTAAGCTGCGCAATCTTGAGGCCCGGCTCGCGCGTGAGCCGCTCACCGGCACCATCGGCATCGGCCACACCCGCTGGGCGACCCACGGCCGGCCGACCGAAGGCAACGCGCACCCCCACGCCACCGAGCACCTTGCTGTTGTCCACAACGGCATCATCGAGAATTTCCGCGAGCTGCGCGAGGAACTGGAAAAAACGGGCGCGACGTTCGGCTCCGAGACCGACACCGAGGTGGTCGCCCACCTCGTGACGCGGGAGATGAAGAACGGCCGCTCGCCGGCCGACGCGGTGGCGGCTGCGCTGCCGCGGCTGCGGGGCGCATTCGCGCTCGCCTTCTTGTTCGCGGGCGAGAACGATCTCCTCATCGGCGCGCGCAAGGGCTCGCCGCTCGCGATCGGCTATGGCGACGGTGAAATGTATCTCGGCTCCGATGCCATCGCGCTCGCTCCCTTCACCGACGCGATTTCGTATCTCGAGGATGGCGACTCGGCCGTGCTTACGCGCAAGAGCGTCGAAGTCCACGACGCCAAAGGCAGCAAAGTCGAACGCGCCGTGCTCAAATCGTCGGCCTCCGCCTTCCTCGTCGACAAGGGCAATTATCGCCACTTCATGGCGAAGGAGATTCACGAGCAGCCGGAGGTGGTCGGCCACACGCTCGCGCACTATATCGACATGGCCGCCGAGCGCGTGCGGCTGCCGGTTGACCTGCCCTTCGACTTTCGCACCCTCGAGCGTATCACGATGTCCGCTTGCGGCACCGCCTATTACGCCGGACTGGTGGCAAAATACTGGTTCGAGCGCTTTGCGCGCCTGCCGGCCGAGATCGACGTCGCTTCCGAGCTCCGCTACCGCGAGGTGCCGCTGTCGCCGGGTGGACTGTCGATTTTCGTGTCGCAGTCGGGTGAAACCGCCGACACGCTCGCGACGCTGCGCTACGCCAAGGAGCACAGACAGCATGCGCTCGCGGTGGTGAATGTCCCCACCTCGACGATCGCGCGCGAAAGCCACGCGGTGATGCCGACGCTTGCTGGTCCGGAGATCGGAGTCGCCTCGACAAAGGCCTTCACCTGCCAACTTGCGGTGCTCGCCTGTCTTGCGCTGGCGGCCGGCCGCGCCCGCGGGGTGCTGTCCGAGGAGGAGGAGCGAGAGATGGTGCGCGCGCTGATCGAGACGCCGCGCCTGATGGCGGAGGCGCTTGCGCTCGAGCCGCAGGTCGAGCAATTCGCGCGCGATCTCGCCAAGAGCCGCAATGTCCTCTATCTCGGTCGCGGCACCAGTTTTCCGCTCGCGCTGGAGGGCGCGCTCAAGCTCAAGGAAATCTCCTATATCCACGCCGAAGGCTATGCGGCGGGCGAGCTCAAGCATGGGCCTATTGCGCTCATCGACGAAAGCATGCCGGTGATCATCATCGCGCCCCATGACCGAGTGTTCGAGAAGACCGTCTCCAACATGCAAGAGGTTGTGGCGCGTCAGGGGAGGATAATTCTGATCACCGATCCCCAGGGCGCCCATGACGTGCACATGGACGCGCTGTCCACGCTCACGCTCCCGGCCATGCCCGCGACGGTGACGCCCCTCGTATATGCCATTCCCGTGCAGCTGATCGCCTACCATACGGCGGTCGTGATGGGCACCGACGTCGATCAGCCGCGCAACCTCGCCAAGTCGGTCACGGTGGAGTGATTGAGCCGCGACTCTTGCGCATATCGCGGTGGGGTGAGCGGGGAGATAATGTCATTCGGCTGGACTTGATGTGGAGAAGATCGTTACCGCATGAACGAGTTTGACCGCGATCCCGGGATCGTGCCGGCGGCATCGCCCCCCGAGGCACCGCTCGAACCTGCCAAGCCGGGGCCATTCCATCACGGCCTCGTCGGCCGGCTGCGCAATTATTTTCTGACCGGGCTGATTCTGGTCGCTCCAGCCTACATCACCATCAGCCTCACTTGGTGGTTCATCAACTGGGTCGATGATCTGGTGCGACCGTTCATTCCGATCGCGTACCGGCCTGAGACCTATTTGCCGGTGAAGATTCCCGGCCTCGGCCTCATCATCGTGTTCATCACGCTCACGCTGCTCGGTTTCCTGACCGCCAATTTCGTCGGCCGCAAGCTCGTCGAGGTCGGCGAGAACATTCTCAATCGCATGCCGGTCGTGCGGCCGATCTACAACAGCCTGAAACAAATCTTCCAGACGCTGTTTGCAAAAGGTGGCTCGAGCTTCCGCCGTGTCGGTCTGGTCGAGTTTCCCTCGCCCGGCATGTGGTCGCTGGTGTTCCTGTCGAATTCGGCGAGCGCCGAGATCGCGGCGCGGCTGCCGGACACCGAACACGTCGCGGCTTTCATGCCCTGCACGCCCAATCCGACGACCGGCTTCTTCTTTTACGTGGCCCGCCGCGACATCATCGATCTCGACATCACGGTCGAAGCGGCGATGACGCTGCTGATGTCGGCCGGAATGGTGCAACCCGGCGATCAGCAGAAGAAGCTCACGGCGTTGGCCGAGGCTGCGCGGGTCGCACGCCCGACGCAGGCGAAGCGGACCGCTGCGCCGGCGAAGTGAATCCTCCTCCGTCGTAGCGCGTGCGACGTTCCGAGTTGTCAGCCTGCTCGGATCAGCCGGATCGCCTCGTCGCGCTCGAATAGATAGAGCAGATGGCGCAGCGCTTGTCCGCGCGCGGACGCAAGCGTCGGATCGCGCGCCAGCATCAGCGCGGCGTCGTCGCGCGCGGCGCCGATCAGCTTGCCGTGCGTCTCGATGCGGGCGACGCGGAAGCCCGGCATACCGGATTGCCGCGTGCCGAGAACGTCGCCTTCCCCGCGCAGCCTGAGATCTTCCTCGGCGATGCGAAAGCCGTCCTCGGTCTCGCGCATGATGTTGAGCCTGGCTTTGGCGGTTTCACCCAGCGGTCCCTTGTAGAGGAGGAGGCAGGACGAATGCTCGCTGCCGCGCCCGATCCGCCCGCGCAACTGATGGAGCTGCGCCAGCCCGAAGCGCTCGGCATGCTCGATCACTATGACGGTCGCCTCCGGCACGTCGACGCCGACCTCGATCACGGTGGTGGCGACGAGGAGCCGCGTCTCGCCTGCTGCAAAGCGCTCCATGGCGCGGTCTTTCTCGCCGCCCTTCATGCGCCCGTGCACGAGATCGACCATGGCGCCGAAGTGCTCCTTGAGCGCGGCGAAGCGTTCTTCCGCGGCGGCGAGATCGGTATTCTCGGTGACCTCGACCAGCGGACAGACCCAATAGACGCGCCGGCCGTCCACGAGCGCGCGGCCGATCCCGCCGACCACCTCGTCGAGCCGGGTGTGAGGAACCACTCGGGTATCGATCGGCTGGCGGCCGGCGGGTTTTTCACGCAGTTCCGACACGTCCATGTCGCCAAAATAGGTGAGCACGAGCGTGCGCGGAATCGGCGTCGCGGTCATCACCAGCACATCCACCGCCTCGCCCTTCTTAGCGAGTGCGAGCCGCTGGTGCACGCCGAAGCGATGCTGTTCGTCGACCACGGCGAGCGCGAGGTCGCGAAATTCGACCTCCTCCTGGAACAGGGCATGAGTGCCGATCAGCACATGGATGGCGCCGAACGCGAGCTTCTCGAGAATATCGTTGCGCTCGCGTCCACGCTCGCGACCAGTGAGGATGGCGACGTTGATGCCCGCCGCGGCGGCGAGCGGCGCCACGGTGTTGAAGTGCTGGCGTGCCAAAATTTCGGTCGGTGCCATCAGCGCGGCTTGCCGGCCGCCTTCGATCACGGCCGCCGCCGCGAGCAAGGCCACCACGGTCTTGCCCGATCCCACATCGCCCTGCAGCAGCCGCAGCATGCGCTCGGGCTTGCCGAGATCGGAGACAATGTCGGCGACGGCGCGCCCCTGCGAGGGCGTGAGCGAATAGGGCAGCGCCTCGATCAGCTTTTTCCTGATATGCCCGGTGCCCGGCGTCGCCCGGCCGGCGGGCCGCCGCAGATGTGCGCGCACCAGCGCGAGCGCCAGCTGACCCGCCAGAAACTCGTCGTAGGCAAGCCGCGACCAGGCCAATCCTTCCGGCAGCAGGTCGGCCGGCTCCGCCGGCCGGTGCAGGACGCGCAGCGCCTCAGCGAAGGACGGGAAGCGCTCACGTGCAACCCAACTGGCCTCCTGCCATTCCGGCAAGTCCGGCAAGCGCGCGAGCGCGGCATCGGCGGCTTTGCGCACCTGGTTGAGGCTCAGCCCTTCGGTCAGCGGATAGACCGGCTCGACCAGCGGCAGCTTCGCGAGATCCGCCTCCGCGACGACGCGGTCGGGATGCACCATCTGCCGCATATGGTCGTAGAGTGCGACCGTGCCCGATACGTAGCGCCGCTCGCCGACTGGCAGCAGCTTTTGCAAGTAATCCTTGCGCGCATTGAAATAAGTCAGCGTGAGATCACCGGTCTCATCGCTGGTGTAAACCTGATAGGGCACGCGCGGCCGGTGCGGCGGCGGCGGCCGGTGACGATCCACGGTGACCGCGACGGTGACGACGGTATCCGGCACCACGTCGCGCAGCTTCGGCCGCGCTCGCCGGTCGATCGCGCCGGTGGGCATGTGAAACAGGAGATCGATCACCCGCGCCGGCTGTTCGCGGCCGAACAGCCGACGGTACAGCTTCTCCAGTTGTGGCCCGACGCCGGTCAGCGTCGTGACCGCGGCGAACAGCGGATTGAGCAGACTCGGCCGCATTCGGGACATCCCGCCTTTCGTCGCCGCCGATGCTCGCGCGGCTGGGCCGGATAGGCAATGCAGTTGGGCGCTGACATATCCCGTCAGCGTCGCTATATGACCTGCGCCCGGCCCGTCCGGGCTTTTGGCGTTGCGTCGCGAGCGGCGAGGAAACCGATGACCGGCACGGCACGTTCGAGCGAAGGACTGGATACGCGCCGGCGCAAACTCTTGTTCCGCTCCTGGCATCGCGGCATGCGGGAAATGGACTTGATCATGGGCCGCTTCGCCGACGCCACTGTCACGCAATTGACGCAAGACGAGCTCGCCGAATTCGAGCAGCTGATGGAGGTGCCTGACCGCGAGCTCTTGGCCTGGATCACCGGCGAAGCCGACGTGCCGCCGGATTACGACACCGCGCTGTTCCGTCGGCTGCGCGAGTTCAACCGACAGGGCGAGGGTGCAAGATGAGCGTGGCGCGCAATCCCGCCGAGCTCCTCGTCCCTGGCCGCCCGCTGACGCTGGCAGGCGTCGCCGACGGCGCCGAAGGCCTCGTTATTGCCGATCTCGCCCGCGCGCTGGCGGCGCGCGCCGATGCGCCGGCGACGACCGCCGTGGTCGTCTGCCGCGACGGCCCGCGCATGGCCGCGCTCGCCCGCGCGCTTGATTTTTTTGCACCGGATCTTGCCGTGCAGGAGTTTCCGGCCTGGGACTGCCTGCCCTATGACCGGGTCTCGCCGCACGCAGGCTTCGTCGCGCAGCGCATGACAACGCTGTCTCGGCTCGCGCGCGTGCAAGGCCGCGACCGCCCGTCGGTCCTGCTCACGACCATCAATGCCGCCCTTCAGCGCGTGCCGACCCGCGACTTCGTTGTGCGGCAATCGCTTTCTGTCACGCCCGGCAATGTGCTCGCCATGGACGGCATCACGCAATGGCTCGAGCTCAACGGCTTCGTGCGTGCTTCCACTGTGCGCGAGCCCGGCGACTATGCGGTGCGCGGCGGCATCATCGACCTCTACGCACCGGGCATGGCAGAGCCGGTGCGGCTCGATTTTTTCGGCAACACGCTGGAGACGATCCGCAGCTTCGACCCCGAAAACCAGCGCACGACCGACCAGTTGCGCGCGCTCGATCTCGTGCCGGTGGCCGAATTCCAGCTCACCACGGAAACGATCCGGCGCTTCCGCCTCGGTTACGTCGCGGCCTTCGGCGCTCCCACGCCCGACGATCTCCTCTACCACGCGGTGAGCGAAGGCCGGCGCCATGGCGGGATGGAGCATTGGCTGCCGCTGTTCCATGACCGGCTCGATACGTTGTTCGATTACGTAACGGGTTCTTCGGTGATACTCGAACCGTTGGCCGAGGACGCCGCGCGCGAGCGGCTCGGTCAGATCGCGGACTATTACGAGGCGCGTCAGCAAGCGCTCGCCCAGCGCGGATCGGGCCCGCCCTACAAGCCGCTGCCGCCCGAGCGGCTCTATCTCGGCGAAGCCGAATGGCGCGCGCGGCTCGAAACCGCAGCGTTGGCGCGGCTCACTCCGTTCGCGGTACCGCAGGGGCAGGGGGCGCTCATCGATGTCGGCACCAAGCAGGGGCGCAATTTTGCTGCCGAGCGGGCCGAGCCGGGCCGCAACGTTTTCGAGGCAGTGACCCGGCACGTCGCGGCGCTCAAGGCGCAGGGCAGGCGCGTCGTCATCGCGCTGTGGAGCGGAGGCGCGCGCGAGCGCATGCGCCATGTGCTCGCCGACCACGCGCTTGCCGACCTCGCGCCGGTTGAGTCGTGGCCGCAGGCGCTCGCGCTGGCGCCGCAACAGGTCGCGCTCGCGGTGCTCGGGATCGAAAGCGGGTTCGAAACCGCCGCGGCGGCGGTGATCGGCGAGCAGGACATTTTGGGCGATCGCCTGGTGCGGCCGCGACGCGCCGCACGCCGGGCGGAGAATTTCATCGCCGAAGTGACGAGCCTCGCCGCCGGCGATCTCGTCGTTCATGTCGACCATGGCATCGGGCGCTTCATCGGGCTACGCGCGATCGAGGCTGCCGGTGCACCGCACGATTGTCTCGAAATCCACTACGCCGGCGGCGACAAACTGTTCCTGCCGGTCGAAAACATCGAACTCCTGTCCCGCTACGGCGCGGAAGAAACCCAGGTCGATCTCGACCGGCTCGGCGGCGGCGCCTGGCAGGCGCGCAAGGCGCGCATGAAAAGCCGCATCCGCGATATTGCCAACGAGTTGATCAAGATCGCAGCAGAGCGGCAGTTGCGCGAGGCGCCGCAACTCGCGGTCGGGCACGGCCTCTATGACGAGTTCTGCGCGGGATTTCCCTACGAGGAGACCGACGATCAGCAGGCGGCCATTGACACGGTGCTGGGTGAACTCGCCTCTGGACGGCCCATGGATCGTCTGATCTGCGGCGACGTGGGCTTCGGCAAGACCGAAGTAGCGCTGCGCGCAGCCTTCGTCGCCGCGATGAACGGCAGACAGGTCGCGGTGGTGGTGCCCACCACGCTGCTGGCCCGCCAGCATACCAAGACCTTCGCGGAGCGGTTTCGCGGTTTTCCCGTGCACGTCGCGCAGGCCTCGCGATTGATCTCATCGTCGGAGCTGGCGCGGGTAAAGAAAAAGCTGGCCGAGGGCGGCGTCGACATCGTGATCGGCACGCATGCGCTGCTCAGCAAGACCATCAAGTTCCGCGACTTGGCCCTCCTTATCGTCGACGAGGAGCAGCATTTCGGCGTCGCCCACAAGGAAAGGCTCAAGCAACTGCGCGCCGAGATCCACGTGATCACGCTCACCGCGACGCCGATCCCGCGCACGTTGCAGCTCGCGCTGTCGGGTGTGCGCGATCTTTCAATCATCGCCTCACCGCCGGTCGATCGGCTTGCGGTGCGCACCTTCGTCGCGCCGTTCGATCCCGTGATCGTGCGCGAGGCGCTGCTGCGCGAGCGTTACCGCGGCGGCCAGGCCTTCTATGTCTGTCCGCGCATCGAAGACCTCGCCGGCGCCAAGGACTTCCTCGACAAGCACGTGCCGGAAGTGCGGGTTGCGGTCGCCCATGGGCAGATGCCCGCGACCGTGCTCGAAGACATGATGTCCGCCTTCTACGACGGCAAGTACGACGTGCTGTTGTCGACCACGATCATCGAATCCGGCCTCGACATTCCGACCGCCAACACGCTGATCGCGCACCGGGCCGATCGCTTCGGGCTGTCCCAGCTCTATCAGCTGCGAGGGCGAGTGGGGCGTTCCAAGCTGCGCGCCTATTCACTGTTCACGTTACCGGCCGTGGGCAAGATCACGCCCCAGGCGGAACGGCGGCTGAAAGTGCTGCAATCGCTCGATACCCTCGGCGCCGGATTCCAGCTTGCCTCCCACGACCTCGATATCCGCGGGGCCGGCAATCTCTTGGGCGAGGAGCAGTCCGGCCACATCAAGGAGGTCGGGTTCGAACTTTACCAGCAGATGCTCGAAGAAGCGGTCACGAGTCTCAAGGCGGGCATCACCTCGCCGGTCGCCGACAAATGGTCGCCGCAGATCACCATCGGAACGCCGGTGATGATTCCCGAGGACTATGTCGCCGACCTACCGGTGCGCCTTGCGCTCTATCGACGCCTGGCCGAGATCGAGAACGAGCGCGACATCGAGGCGTTCGCAGCCGAGCTGGTCGATCGTTTCGGGCCGTTGCCGGAGGAGGTCGAGCATCTCCTCCAGATCGTCGCGATCAAATCGCTCTGCCGGCAGGCCAATGTGGAGAAGATCGAGACCGGCCCCAAGGGTGCAGTGGTGTCGTTCCGCGACAATACCTTCGCCAATCCCGACCGGCTGGTCGCCTTTATCCGCGATCAGGGCCCGGCGGCGCGGGTGCGGCCCGATATGAAGGTCGTCTTCTTCGACGATTGGGAAGATCCCGAGGCGCGCTTGCGCGGAACCTCGGCCATCCTGCGCAGCCTAGTGGCGTTGGCGCAGCCAGCCAAGGCGGCGTGATGAAGTTGGTCTTGCAGCAAGGCAGCAAGCTCTCGCGGAGGGGCGCCTATTCCGCCGCCGGGCGGTTGGCGTATTCGTTCGCCGCGCGTTCGATCGCCTGCGCGAGATATTCGGGCGCCTGCGCGCCCTGTACGGCAATGCGGCCGCCGAGAATGAAGCACGGCACGCCGTCGATCCCCGCGTCCCTGGCCGAATTGGCCTCCCGCGTCACGCGCTCCACGTCGTCCTCGCTCGCGAGGCGCGCGCGTATGCGCTTGGCATCGAGGCCGCATGCGGCCGCCGCCGCGACCAACACCTCGCGGTCGGTTAGATCGCCGCCTTCGCTGAAATAGAGATCCATCAGCCGCTGCTTCATGCGCGCTGCATTCCCTGTTTCGCCGGCCCACAGGATCAGGCGATGGCAATCGAGCGTATTGGGCTGGCGCTTGATGCTGTCGAGGTTATAGGTCAGCCCCTCTGCCGCGGCCGCTTGCGACACCCGCTGCGCGATCGAGCGATAGCGCTCGGGCGAGCCGAACTTGGTGGCGAGATAGTCTTTTCGGCTAATGCCTTCGCGCGGCACCCATGGATTGAGGAAATAGGGCCAAAAGCGCATCTCGACTGCAATGTCGGGCCGCAGCGCGATCGCCTTTTCCAACCGGCGCTTGCCGATGAAGCACCAGGGGCAGACGACGTCGGACACCATCTCGATTGGCAGGGCTGCGCTCATGGTGGGCTCCTCATGCGGGCCCCCCAGACTAGGCCCGCCGTCACTCGGCGGCAACCTTCGGATGGGCGCCGAGCCGCGCCACCAATGTGCTGACGTCGTCGGTGGGCTTGCGCGCGGCAAGCGTGATCGTCGGCCTGATCGCGCGGCGGTCACGGCCAGGAGAGAGCATGGTGCGCCTCAGCACGCTTGCGATCCGGCGTGCAACCAGATGGGCGCTGCGCAGATCGGTCTTGGTAAAAGCCGCGAGAATCGACCCGTCCTGCTCCCGGCAGGCGAAATCGACGTTGCGCACGAGGCGGCTGAAAAGTCGCGCGGCATCGACGTAGGCGCGACGATCGGCGACGCCGTCGAAGGTAAAGCGTGCGACCGAAAGCGCGCCGCCGGTCTCCTCGCTCTCTTGCACGGCGCGCCCTAGGTCGCGCCAGAAGGCTTGCGGGGCGAGCAGACCCGTGTCCGGATCGATGACGCCCTCGCTCTCGAGCGATTTCAAAACGCGTGTGAGCTGTCCCTCGAACGCCTGCAGGCGCACGAATGGAAGGACACGCTCGACGAGATGCGTTGGATCGGCTTCGACGCGCACCAGGTTGGGCAGCCGTTCGTCGTCCACCGCGCTGTTGTCCAGCACGCCGACCGGCAAGTCGCGAAAGCGCGCGTTCTCGGCGAGCATGGTCAGTAGCGCCGAGACGACGCGTGGACCTAAGCCCTCGCCGATGACGATCCCGTCCACGTCGCGAGCGTTGAGATAGCGGGCGGCGGTCTCGATGGTCAGCGCCCCAATGAGGCCGACGCGTTCGCCGATCGCGACCGAAAGCGCGGGATAGGAGCCGCCGCGTCCGACGCAGAGCACGGTCGCCTCATCGAGCAGGTCGGGCGGGATGAACGCCGGTGCTCGCTTCTTTGCGCCCGCGGTGCGCGAGCGACGCAACACGGTGGCATGCAGGGTACGGATCCGCAGCGCGGAGCGCAGGCGTGCAATCAGCCGGTCGGTGGAGTCGTCCAGCGCGATCGGCAGCGCGCTCGGCATGACGGGGCTGCTGTTGTTCTCCACTAGCGCGATTACCGGCGTGACCGGCCCGCCGCGGGTCTCGACGCACTGGATCACCGCGCCCACGTGTTGCGGCGACGGCGCGCCGCGCGCGTCGGCGATGGCGAGCGCCACCGGCTGGATTTCGCCAATGGCCGCGGGCGCATCGGCCCAGCGCGTTTCGACGATCGGAAAGGCCCCAGCCTTGCCGAGCACATCGAGCAAATCGGCCGCCGAACTCTCGGCGACCACCACCATGGGACCCAATAACGCCATGACGACGAGCCGTTGCGCGGGATGGACCCGTTACCTTAGGCGAGGGCTGTTAACGGCTCGTCAACAAAATCCGACACTTCGCGGCCCCGATGCGTCTGCCGCGAACCGGCCGCTGCCAAGTCATCGCGAGCGATGTTTCACGGTGCCTTCGCCTCGCGCCACCAGGTTTCGGGAAGATAACCGTAGAGCGAGGTCGTCGCCGGTCGCCCGATCGTGGTCCAACGCGCGACCCACTGGGCAGGAAGATAAAATAGCGGGATGACGTAGAAGCCGGAGATGAGCACGCGATCGAGCGCGCGCACTGCGGCGACGAAATCGCCGCGGTCTTGCGCTTTCAGGAGCGCGGCGATCATCGCATCGACGGCAGGACTCTTGACGCCCATGTAATTGCGAGTGCCGGGTTGGTCGGCGGCGGCCGACCCCCAATAGAAGGCCTGCTCGTTGCCGGGCGACAGCGATTGGTCCCAACGGTTCTCGATCATGTCGAAATCGTAGGTGAGACGCCGGCCTTCGTATTGAACCGCGTCGACCATACGCACGCGGGCCGTAATCCCAGCCCGCTTCAGGCTCTGCGAGAACAACAGCGCAAGCCGCTCCTCGTCTCGCGCGGTCACCAAGATCTCGAACGTCAGTGGCCGGCCGCTCTTGCGTTCGACCAGTTCGGTGCCGCGCAGCTCGTAGCCTGCGGCTGCGAACAGGTCGAGCGCGCGCTTGAGCGTCACGCGGTCGCGGCCGGAGCCGTCGCTGACCGGCGGCGACCAGGTGCCGTCGAGCACGTCGGCGCGAACGGCCTCGGTGAACGGCGCAAGCAACGCTTTCTCCCGCTGATCGGCCGGCCGGCGGTGGGACGACAGTTCCGAGTCATCGAAATAGCTCGCGCTGCGCCGGTAGAGGTCGAAGAAGTAGCCGTGATTGATCCATTCGAAGTCGAACAGCAGCAAGATCGCCTCGCGCACGCGAATGTCGGAGAAAACCGCCCGGCGCGTGTTGAACACGAAATAGCTGCTCGCCTTCGGCACTCCGGTCGGCAGCGCCTCCTTGAGTACGCGGCCGTCGCGCACGGCGGCAAAATCGTAGGCCGTTTGCCAGCGTCCCGGATCGTGCTCGTTGCGCAGGTCGTAGAGACCGCGCTTGAACGCTTCGAGGTGCGAATTGGCCTCGCGGTAGTAATCGAAGCGGACCTCGTCGAAGTTCCACAGGCCGCGATTGATCGCAAGGCCGCGGCCCCAATAATCGGGATTGCGCTTAAGCGTGACGCTCTTGCCGGGGTCGACTTCGCCGACGACATAGGGGCCGGTCCCGAGCGGCGCCTGGAACGAAGTCTCCTCGAACGTCTCGGGCTTGACGGCGTGCTTCGCAAGCACCGGCATCAGTCCGAGGATGAGCGCAAGCTCGCGGTCGTCGCTGCCGGAGAGATCGAAGCGCACCGCCTGCTCGCCGATCGCCTCGGCCTTGGCGACCTTGGCGTAATAGGTGCGATGATTTGGCCGGCCTTTATCGCGCAGAAGTTGCCAGGAGAAGATGACGTCCTCGGCGGTGACCGGTTTGCCGTCGGAGAACTTCGCGGCGGGGTCGAGGTGGAAAGTGACGTAGCTGCGCTGGGCGTCGGTCTCGACCGAACGCGCGATCAACCCATAAAGCGTAAATGGCTCGTCATAGCCGCGAGCCATCAGGCTCTCGACCACGTAACCGCGGATCGACGGCGGCGCGATGCCCTTTACGATGAGGGGATTGAGGCTGTCGAAGGTGCCGAGCACGCCTTGTACCAGGCGACCGCCCTTGGGTGCGGCGGGGTTGGCATAGGGCAAGCGCGCGAAGCCCTCGGGCAGCGCCGGCGCGCCATGCATCGCAATGGCGTGCCTGGGCTCGGCGGCGTGCGCCCCTCGCAGCGCACCCGCGGCGCCGCAAACGGCGAGGCCGATGAGCAAGGTGCCGCAAGCCGCGCCATAGCCTCGCGGCCCGCGCGGGCGGATGAGATCGACGAAAAGATGCAAGCTCACGGCGGCAATGCGACTCGGAGATTTCGGCAAGTATTTCCACCAAATAGGTCAAGCTGGGGCAGCCTGGCTTGGATTTGAAGCCAGTCGCGACCGTTATCGCGATCTTTCGTATCATAACGCGGCGACGTTATGGCTTTATCGGACGGTTGAAATGGGCTATCACGCCGCTAGCCGTCGTCACGCTCTCGCCGCATTTGGTGCCGACACAGCCTTAATATGGGGCAGCCGTTCCGGCGTGGGGCGCTGGGAGAACGGTCAGTAAGAGGATCTGTCGATGGATCATCGGTTGGTTTCTGCGCCGGCCCGGCCGGCCGCATGCGCGTTCGCCGTCGCGGCGGCAACGACCATGCTCACCGCATTGATCGGCTCCGCGGCCTTCGGTCAAGCTCCGCCGGCAACTCCGGCGCCTGCGGCCCCCAAAGCCGCTCCCAAGGCGGCGCCCAAGGCGGCGCCCGCACAGAAGCCGGCCGAGGCTCCCGTCCCGCATGCGCAGCAGCCGCAAGCACAGCCCGAGCAGCCGCAGCTCGTCTTTTCGCCTTGGACCAAGTTCTGCCTGAAAGGCCAAGAGGCGAATGCCAAGCAGGTCTGCTTCACCGGCAAGGACGGCCGCGTCGAATCGGGTATGCCGGTGGTCGCGGCCGTGCTGATCGAACCGGAAAACGAGCCGAAAAAGGTGCTCCGAGTCACCTTGCCTCTGGGTATGTCGATCCAGCCCGGTACTCGGGTGATCGTCGACAACGGCCAGCCCATGACCGGGCCTTACGTCATCTGCTTTAACAACGGTTGCATGGCCGACTACGAAGCGAGCGGCGAACTCATCGGCAAGCTGAAAAAAGGGCAGGGGCTCGTCATTCAAGGGATCAATGGCGCCGGCCAAGCCATCAGTCTCGTGGTTCCGCTCACGGATTTTGCCAAGGCCTATGACGGTCCGCCCACCGATCCCAAGAAGTTCGAGGAGCAGCAGAAGCAATTGCAGGAGGAGCTGCAGAAGCGAGCCGAGGAGGCACGCAAGAAGCTCGAGAGCCAGCAGCAGGCGGCACCCACGGCACCCCAGGCAGCGCCCACAAGGTAACGCCGGAGGATAGATTGGAAGATATCGAGGCGCGCCTTGGGCGCGCCTCTTTGCTGTGAGCAGTCAGCATGTCGTATCGTCTACGTCGGCGTCACCCGTCACGATAAACGGGGGCAGTCCAATGAAATATCGAGTCGCATTTGCAGCGCGGGTGTTTGCTTATGCGCTTGCCGCGATGGTGATCGTTGGAGCACCTCATTCTGCTGCCCAACAGGACGCACCGAAAGCACAGCCGAAGGCTAAGCCGAAGGCTGCCCCCAACCCCACCGCGCAACCAAAACAGGGCGGACAGCCTGAGCTGACCTACTCATTCTGGACCAAGGTCTGCCAGAAGGGTCCAGAGGCAAATGCCAAGCAGGTTTGCTTTATCGGTAGGGACGGTCGCGTCGAGTCGGGCATGCCGGTGGTCGTCGTGGTGTTGGTCGAGCCGGAAGGAGAAACGAAAAAGCTGCGCGTCACGTTACCGCTTGGCATGTCGCTCCAGGCCGGCACTCGTGTGATCGTCGACAATGGTCAACCGCTCACCGGCCCCTACGTGATCTGCCTCTCCAACGGCTGCGTGGCGGAGTACGAGGCCAGCGCTGAGCTAATTACCAAGATGAAGACCGGTCAAAGTATGCACGTGCAAGGCATCAATGGATCGGGTCAATCTATCAGCATTCCGATGCCGCTCGCCGATTTTGCCAAGGCCTATGATGGACCGCCCACCGATCCTAAGGAATTAGAGCAGCAGCAACCGAAATAGGCGGCCCGAGCGGTGCCCGGGACCGAATCCCAACGTACTCGCACGGCTGCGGAAAAACCCGCGCGGGCCCGGGCGGGACGACACCTTGCAGCCTCGACCGCGTCCAGGTGTCAGTTCAGCAGTGAATTGCGCGGCCGGTAGCTGCCCTTCTCGTCCTGCTCGAACACCTCGGCGACCTGGGGATGGCGCACCGGCTCGCCGGACGTATCGGGCAGCAGGTTCTGCTCGGAAACATAAGCGATGTATTCGCTGTCCGCGTTCTCCGCGAACAGATGATAAAACGGCTGGTCCTTGCCCGGGCGAATCTCCGCGGGGATCGATTGGTACCATTCCTCGGTGTTATTGAATTCCGGATCGATATCGAACACAACGCCGCGAAACGGAAACAGGCGGTGGCGAACCACCTGACCGATCTTGAACTTGGCGTTGCGCGTCTTGCCCATGCTCAAGTCGACATAATCCAGGTTTGCGAGCCGCGCCAGAGGCTCAAAAGCCGTAGCGTGCCGCCTCGCCCGGGTCCTTGGCCGCGACCAAGCGGGCGAGATCGACCACCACCTTGGCCTGCTTCCAAGTCGCATCGTCCTGCATTTTGCCGTCGATCATTACCGCGCCGGTGCCGTCGGGCATGGCGTCGATGATCTTCTTGGCAAAAGCGACCTCGGCGGGATCGGGCGAGAATACGCGCTTGGCGATCGGCACCTGGCTTGGGTGCAGCGTCCACGCTCCGACGCAGCCCATCAGGAAGGCGTTGCGGAACTGCGTCTCGCAGGCTTGCGCGTCGGAGAAGTCGCCGAATGGGCCGTAGAACGGCTTGATGCCCGCCGCGGCGCAGGCGTCGACCATCTTGGCCAACGTGTAGTGCCACAGGTCCTGCTGAAACGCCGCGCGCGGTCCGCCGTCGGCGGTGGCGTCGGCGAGAACCTTGTATTGCGGATGTCCGCCGCCGACGCGCGTCGTCTTCATCGCACGTGAGGCGGCAAGATCGGCGGGACCGAGGCTGATGCCGTGCATGCGCGGCGACGCTACCGCGATATCGGCGACGTTGTCGACGCCTTCGGCGGTCTCCAGGATGGCATGGATGAGGATCGGCTTCTTGACCGAGTATTTTGCTTCCAGCTGAGCGAGGAGCTGGTCGAGATAATGGATATCCCACGGTCCTTCGACCTTGGGCAGCATGACCACGTCGAGCTTCTCTCCCACTGCGCCGACGATCTCGACGACGTCATCGAGCATCCAAGGCGAGTTGAGCGCGTTGATGCGTGTCCACAGGCCAGTTGTGCCGAAGTCGTTGGCTTTTGCCATAGCGATGAAGCCCGCGCGCGCCGCCTGCTTGGCATCAGCCGGAATCGCGTCCTCGAGGTTGCCGAGCACCACATCGACCTCGGTGATCAGCTCCGGCACTTTGGCACGCAACTTCTCGATGTGCGGCGGCACGAAATGGATCATGCGTTCGAGCTTCACCGGGAGCTCGCGCAGCGGTGCCGGCGCGCCGATCGCCAGCGGCTTGAAGAAGTTGCGCGGGAGCTTCATCCGCCCGAATTCCTCGTCCCAAACAGGAGCCTTCGTGGCTACCGTATGAGGAACGCCCAGGCCTCGCCAAGCCGCTTTTACAGGCAACGGCAAGGACGTTGACGAGCACAAGGGCAGCATCGGCCTCGACTTCGTCAATCGGGCATCGCTGCTCCCCGGCGTGGCTCTCCCTCGGGGCTAACCGTGGAAAGTGCAGGACGATCCCGGATGCAGCCGTCTCGTGACTTTCGATCAGCGCTATTGCAGTGGAATATTGGCTTGCCTGATCACTTTGCCCCAGAGCTGCGCCTCCTCGACGAAGAATTGGGCTGCCTCCCCGCGGCTTTTGGTGACCGGCTCCATCTGAATTCCGCGCGTCTTTTCGCCCACGTCCGGTCGGGCGAGGATCTCGACCACATCGCGATTGATCTTGTCGGCCAAGGCCGCGGGCGTCTGCGGCGGCGCCACCATCGCGTACCAGGTGACGGCCCGGTAGCCCGGCAAACCCGACTCGGCAACGGTGGGAACCTCCGGCAATTCCCGCACGCGCTCCGCCGTGCCGACCGCCACGATCTTGACCTTGCCATCGCGATGCAGCGCAAGCGAAGTCGTCGGCGTGTCGAACATCATGTCCACGTGTCCGGCGATGAGGTCGTTGAGGGCGTGGCTCAACCCGCGATAGGGGATCTGCGTCGTCGTGATGCCGGCGAGCATTTCGAGCTGGACCGTCGCCAGGTGCCCGACCGAGCCAGCGCCCGGCGTCGCCGACGTGATCTTGCCCGGATTGGCCTTGGCACGCGCGATCAGGTCCGCAACCTTCGAAGCCTCGAAGTTCTTGCGCAGCACGAGCACGTACGGACCCGTTGCCAGCAGGGCGATCGGAACCCAACGCGCCGGGTCATAGCCCATCTCCTTGTAGAGAAAGGCGTTGGTCGCGATCGGGCCGGGCGAGGCCAGGAGCAGCGTGTAGCCATCAGGGGTCGCGCGCGCGACCTCGGCGGAACCGATATTGCCCGCCGCGCCGCCGATATTCTCCACGATCGCCGGTTGACCCCATTTGCGGCTGAGTTGGTCGGCGAGCAGGCGCGCTAGCGTGTCGGTGCCGCCACCCGCAGGGTAGGGGACGACGATCCGTACCAGCCGCGTGGGATAGGCGTCCTGCGCGCGGCTCGCCTCGGTTGGAAGGAGGACGGTAAGCGCGGCGAGCGCCACCAGACCGACCTTGATCCGTCGCATCGGCGATTTCCCCCGCGCATGCACGACCCGCTCCGCTTCAAGGAGCGGCGCGATGCTAGTTGAGGGAAAGGCTAGACGCCAGCGCGAGCCGACAGGCGGCTTCCCCTGTGCTAGAGACGTGAAGACATCTGGGGGTGACCGTTGCTGACCAAGGACAGTCAGGATTGGGTTGCGCGGGCTCGCGCCCTTGCGCCGATGATCGAGGCCGCTGCCGGTCGCACCGAGAAGGAACGGAAGATTCCTGCCGATGTTTTGTCAGCGATGCACGCTTGCGGCCTGTTCCACATGCTGCTGCCGGTTTCGCTCGGCGGCGCCGCCGTCGATCTCGTCACCTTCAATCAAGTCGTCGAGGCGGTCGCGGCGGCCGATGCGAGTCCGGCCTGGTGTCTTGCACAGGCAGTTGCGAGCTCGCACGCGGCCGGATTTCTCGACCCGAAAATTGCACGCGAGGTCTTTGGGGCACCCGACGCGCTGGTCGCGTGGGGGCCGCCCGCGGGTGTTGCCAAGGCCATTATCGTCGACGGCGGCTACCGCGTCACCGGCAAATGGCGATTTGCGAGCGGCAGCGCCAATGCCACCTGGATGGGCGGGCATTCGACGGTTTTTGAAACCGCCGATAAGCCGCGCCGAGAGGCAAGCGGCAATCCGGTCAACCGCACCATGCTGTTCCGCCGCGAGCAGGCGAACATCACGGACACCTGGCACGTCATGGGCCTGCGCGGCACGGCCAGCAACGACTACGAGGTCGTCGATTTGTTCGTGCGGGAGGAATACACCACCTGGCGCGACTCTGTCCCCGACCGCCGCGAGAGCGGGCCGCTCTACAACATTCCGCTGCTCACCCTCTATGGCGTGGGCTTTTCCGGCGTGGCACTCGGCATCGCTGGTTCGTGCCTTGCTGCCTTCATGCAGCTCGCGCAGACCAAGACCTCCGGCGGGGGCCTGGGCTCGACCGCCGTGCTGCGCGACAACGCGGTGATCCAATCGCGCGTCGCGCGGGCGTGCGGACAGCTGGGATCAGCGCGAGCATTTCTCCTGCAGATGCTGCGCGAGATTTGGGCAACGTCCGCGGCGGCCGGCGCTCTTTCGCTCGAACAGCGTGCGCGCCTGCGCGTCGCCATCACCGGCGCGATGGAAGCGGCCCGCAAGGTGGTCGATTTCGCCTACCGCGCCGCCGGCACTACCGCGATTTTCGAAGGCAGTGCTTTCGAGCGCCGGTTCCGCGATCTGCACACTTTGCTGGCGCAGGGGCAGGCGCATCTGTCGAATTTCGAGTCGGCAGGGCAAGCGCTGTTCGGGATCGAGCCCGCGCAGAGATTGTAGCCCTACAGTGCCTCTCCGCGCATGAGCCGCGGCTGGGAGGCCCACGGCGAGACACCCTCGCGCATGATCGCCCGACGCAGCGGACCGATACGGTCCATCAGAAACAAGCCGGCCGCGCGCGCGCTCTGCAGTGGCAGGAAATCCGAGAGCAGGCTGCGGTTGAGGAGATCAACCGCCAGCATGCGGCTCGTCGCGTCGGCGCGGCGCATGCGATCGTAGCGGTCGGTCAACTCCCCGACATCGTGCCCGTCCCGATGGGCGGCGACGACGAGTTCGCCGATGGTCGCAGCGTCGCGCAGACCGAGATTGAGACCCTGCGCGCCGATCGGCGCAATGACGTGCGCGGCTTCCCCGATGAGCGCCACCCGCCCGGCGCCGAAACGGGCGGCGGTCTCGACCGTTAGCGGGAAAACGCCGCGCGGCGCCTCGACTTCGATCTTGCCCAGGATCGAATGCGAGCGGCGCTCGACCTCGGCCGCCATCTGCGCGTCGGAGAGCATCGAGAGCTTGGCGACCTCGGCCGGATCGACCACGAAGACCAGGCTCGAACGTCGTCGCGGCAGCGGCACCAGCGTGAACGGACCAGCCTCGGTGTGGAATTCGGTCGACGTGTCGTGGTGGGGGCGGCTATGACCGAGGTTGAATGCAAGTGCAGTCTGCGCGTAGCTGCGGCCACGCATGTCGATGCCGGCGGCGGTCCGACACAACGAGCGCCGTCCCTCGGCGCCGACTGCCAAACGCGCCGACAGCGCGGCGCCACCGCTGCAGCGGACCGTCACTTGCTCATCGGCGATCTCGACCGCGACGGCTTCGTCTTCGATGCGCGTAAGCGCAGCAAGTTCGCGGGCACGCGCTTCGAGCGCGGCGACGAGAAACCGATTCTCGATGTTGTAACCAAAAGCGTCGAGCTGAATCTCGCTCGCGACAAAGCAAACCTCGGGGGCCCGCATCAGCCGCGGCGTGTCGTCGATAATACGCATCACCCGCAGGGGCGCGGCATGCTCCCGGCAGCGCTGCCACACACCCAGCGCGTCGAGCGCCTTGACCGACCCTTCGAGCAAGGCGCTGGTGCGCGCATCTGACGCAGTCGGTAGTCTGGCGACCAGCGCAGTTTCGACGCCGGCCGACGCGAGCGCGATCGCCGCGGTCAGGCCGGCCGGGCCGGCGCCGACGATCGCCACTTCCGACGTCAAATGGTCCATGTCGCCGCCCACCCGCCAATCGTCGTCATCCCCGCAGCATCTCCCGCCAAAGTCAGGGCGGACGGTCCGTGCTCGCAGCCCGTTGGCGGGGCATGACAACGGATAGCAAGACCGTATGATGGTTGCGCGGGTCAAGACCCGCGCGTGACGATCGAGGATGGCATGTTCATCCGCGCCCGCGCGTTCGCGGTGCACGTTTTCACCGCCGCAGGCGCGGCGCTCGCGCTCGCCGCGCTGGTCTACGCGGTGCGCGGTCAATGGGCGGCGATGTTTCTGTGCCTCGGCATTGCGCTTATCGTCGACGGGGTCGACGGCACCATTGCACGTTGGCTCAAGGTTGCGGAGGTGCTCCCGCGCTGGTCGGGCGATGTGCTCGATCTCGTCGTTGATTTCGTCACCTATGTGTTCGTTCCGGCCTACGCGATTGCCGCCGGCGGGCTATTGCCACAAGCGCTGGCGATGCCGGCGGGCATCGTCATCGTCGTCACGGGCGCGCTCTATTTCGCCGACCGGGAGATGAAGACCACGGACAACTTCTTTCGCGGTTTTCCGGCGCTCTGGAACGCGGCGGCGTTCTATCTTTTCCTGCTCAAGCCCATGCCATCGCTCGCCGCCGCCATCGTCGTCGCGCTCGCGGCGCTGACCTTCGTGCCGTTCAAATTCCTGCACCCCTTGCGAGTTGCGCGGCTGCGGGCGCTAAACATCGCCGCCTTGATCTTGTGGTCCCTGCTCGCGCTGGTCGCTGTGCTGCGCGATCTCGCCCCGGGACCCTGGGTCGCAGGCGGCCTGGTGGCGATCGCCCTATATTTCCTCGGCGTCGGGCTGACCGAGAAACGCTGAATGAACGTGCTATCGCTGCTGACCGACCCAAATGCGTGGGCCGCGCTCGTCACGCTGACCGCGCTCGAGATCGTCCTCGGAATCGACAACCTCGTGTTCATCTCGGTCTTGACCGCACGGCTTGAGGCGGACAAGGCACGCCGCGCCCGCCAAGTGGGTCTGTCGCTGGCATTCATCTTCCGCGTGATCATGCTCGCCGGGCTCACTTGGCTGATGGGCCTCACCGCGCCGCTGTTTACCGTTTTCCGCATGGGAGTATCCTGGCGCGACATCATCCTGATCGGCGGCGGCCTGTTCCTCATCGCCAAGGCGACGTATGAAATCCACAGCGAGGTGGAGGCGCGCGAAAGCGGCGCCGAGGTGGCCTCGAGCAAGCAAGCATTTGCTTGGATCGTGGTTCAGCTCGTTGCCGTCGATCTGGTATTCTCGCTCGATTCAATCATCACGGCGATCGGGATGGCCGAGCACCTGGAGGTGATGATCGCCGCCGTGGTCATCGCCATGATCGTGATGTATGCGGCGGCCGCGCCGGTCGGCGCGTTTATCGCGGAGCATCCTACCACCAAGATGCTGGCGCTCGCCTTTCTTGTGCTGATCGGGGTTGCGCTGGTGGCCGATGGTTTCGAGTTCCATATTCCGCGCGGATATATCTATTTCGCCATGGCGTTTGCCGGCGCGGTCGAGGCATTCAATGTCATGGCAAAGCGCAACCGGCGGCGTCCGCCGCGCACCTGACGGCTTGATCCACAGGCTCCGCTGAGAGACATTGCCGCCGCCGGGCCGGTTCGCGGCGCGTGCAAGTCGAGCAGGGAGTGACAGCAATGGTCGCAGCGGTGCGAGTACACAAGACGGGCGGTCCGGACGTGCTGACCTACGAGGACGTTCCGGTGGCGGCGCCAGGTCCCGGCCAGATCAAGATCAGGAACCACGCCAGCGGGGTTAATTTCATCGACACCTATTTCCGCAGCGGCATGTATCCCTCGCCGGTCGGGCTGCCGTTCGTCTCCGGCAACGAGGGGGCGGGCGAAGTCATCGCGGTCGGGCCCGGGGTCAGCGACATCAAGGTCGGAGATCGCGTCGGCTATGTGTCGGCGCTCGGGGCCTATGCGGCCGAGCGGCTGCTGCCGGCCGACCGCGCGGTGAAGCTGCCCGACAAGATCAGCTACGAACAGGCCGCCGGCATGATGCTCAAGGGCATGACGGTGCAATACCTGCTGCGGCGTACCTATAAGGTGCAGAAGGGCGACAATGTGCTCATCCATGCCGCCGCTGGCGGCATCGGCCTCATCGCCTGCCAATGGGCGAACTATCTCGGCGCCAACGTGATCGGCACCGTCGGTTCGAAGGACAAGGCCGAGCTCGCGAAGAAAAGCGGCGCCCACCACGTCATCCTCTACCGCGATGAGGACTTCGCCGCCAAGGTGAAGGAGATCACCGGCGGCAAGCTGTGCGAGGTGGTTTACGACGGCGTCGGCAAGGCGACCTTCCCGGCTTCCCTCGATTGCATCAAGCCACTCGGCATGTTCGTCAGCTTCGGCTCAGCGTCCGGACCGATCGATGCCTTCAACATCAACATTCTGCAGACCAAAGGGTCGCTGTTCGCCACCCGCCCGACGCTCAACACCTACGCCGCCAAGCGCGAGGACTTGCTCAAGACCGCGAACGACCTGTTCGACGTGGTAGCGCGCGGCGTGGTCAAGATCCCGGTGAACCAGAAATATCCGCTGAAAGACGCGCAGAAGGCGCACCGCGATCTCGAAAGCCGCCATACCACGGGATCGAGCATTCTGCTGCCGTGATCGGCGGCGCGCCGATCGTCGCGCGCTCAGCCGATCAAGCCAGCAACGCGCGCGAAGGCCCCATGGTCGTCCGCCCCCGGCGCCAGGCGTGGAATTCCCACCACGTCGATCGCATCCGCAAATCGCTCGACGGTCCCGACCGTCTCCTCGAGCGACGCCGCGCTGCCTTCGCTTTCGTTGACGACGACCGCCGCGATATCGAGATTGCGCCGCGCCATGACTTCGAGCGCTGACAAGGTGTGGCTGATGGTGCCGACATAGCTTCCGGCCACCAGGATCACGGGGACGCGCAACACAGACATCAGGTCCAGCACCGTGCGGCGGTCGTCGAACGGCACCATGATGCCGCCGACGCCCTCGATCAAAAGCACGCCGTGGTTCCCAGCCATCGAACGGCGGCAAAACTCGACGACGTCCTGAAAGACGATGGCGCGACCCTCGCGCCTGCCCGCCATGTGGGGCGAGAGCGGCGCCTTGAACCGCCAGGGCGAGATGCGCTCGACCTCCTCCAATGCGACGGGGCGCCCAAGCGCCGCGAGCAGCACCGCCGGATCGCTCTCCTCCCACGCGCTGGGATCGAACCCGCTGACAATCGGCTTGATGGCGGCGACCGCGCCACCGGCGCCGCGCATATGCCGGATCAAGCCTGCGGTGAGGAACGTCTTGCCGATATCGGTTCCGGTCGCGGTGATGAAGACAGCGGTCATTGCGCTTCGGTGACGCTTGCCAGAGCGTGCGCAAGGACGCGCGTGCGCATGACTTCGGCCAGCCGCTCGACCTCGTCGTCAGGATGCTGCGCGGTAAAGGTCAGCCGCAGGCGCGCGGTCCCCGCCGGCACGGTCGGAGGCCTGATGGCGACGACCAGGAAACCATGATCCTCCAAGAGCCGCGACGCTTTCAGCGCCGCCTCAGCCTCGCCGAGGAGCACGGGGACGATGGGGCTCACCGGCTCAGGCAACCCGGCACGGCGGGCAAAGGCCTTGGCTTTTGCGAGAGGAAGAGCGGCGTAGCCGGGTTCGCGTTCGATCACGTCGAGCGCCGCGATCGCAGCCGCGACGATTGCCGGCGGAAGTCCGGTTGAGTAGATCACGGTGCGTGCGCGGTTGCGAATGAGGTCCACGACTGCGGCGGAGGCACAAATATAGCCGCCATAGGAACCGAGCGCCTTGGAGAGCGTGCCCATCTGCAGCGGGACCTCGGCCCTCGTCCCCTCGACGAAATTCGAGCCGCGGCCGCCTCCCACTACGCCGAGACCATGGGCATCGTCGGACATGAGCCAGGCGTCGTGGCGCTGCGCCAGCGCCGCAAGCCCATGCAAGGGCGCGATATCGCCGTCCATCGAGAAGACGCCATCGGTCGCGATTAAGGCGCGCCGGTGACGGTGACGCAGTTGCGACAGCAGCAACTCCCCGTGAGGCACATCCGCATGGCGAAACGGCACGACCGCGGCACGCGCGAGCCGCGCGCCGGCCCATAGGCAGGCATGGGCCAGTTCGTCGATCAGAACGAGATCGTCGGGGCCGACCAGCGCTGGGATGATGCCAAGATTGGCGAGGTAGCCCGAGCCAAAGACGCAAGCCGCCTCCATCTCCTTGAGCCGGGCAAGCCGCGCTTCCAATTCGCTGAACAAGGGATGATTGCCGGTCACGAACCGGGAGGCGCCGGCGCCTACACCATAGACGCGCAACGCCTCGATGGCCGCCTCCTTGACGGCCGGGTGATGGGTCAGGTTGAGGTAATCGTTGCAGCAAAACGACAACAGCCGGCGGCCGTTGCGCAGCAGCCAAATTCCCGTCACCCGGGTGGTGTCGACGAGTGCACGGCGTAGACTGCTGCGTTCGAGTTCGCCGAGCTTGGCAGTCGCAAATTCATCGAGTGAATGCATCCTCGCATCGACCTCAACCCGTCATGTCGGTAAGCTTTGCATTGAAAGCGCCGAATGTCTCGAAAAAAGGGAGATCAAGGAACTTCGCGGCCGGCGTGGTATGAGGCCGGGCTCGACCACGTCTGGCTGCCGTATGCGCAGATGAAGACGGTGCGAGCGCCGTTGCCTATCGCTCGCACCCATGGTTGTCGCATCGTGCTCTGCGATGGACGCGAGCTGATCGACGGGATCGCATCGTGGTGGACCGCCTGTCACGGCTATAACCACCCCCATATCCGCAAGGCGGTCGAGCGCCAGCTGGCGCTGATGCCGCATATCATGTTCGGCGGGCTCGCCCACGAGCAGGCGCTCACGCTTGCCCGTCGACTTGCGGCACGCATCCCGGGCGATCTGACTCGCGTCTTCTTCTCGGAGTCCGGCTCAGTCGCCGTCGAGATCGCCATGAAGATGGCGGTGCAGTTCTGGCTGAACCAGGGCGTGCGCAAGCGCAAGAAATTCCTCGCCTTCAAGGGCGGCTACCATGGCGATACGACCGGGGCGATGGCGGTGTGCGATTCCGAAGACGGCATGCATGCGCGCTTCCATGGCCTGTTGCCCGAGCATCACATCGTCGAGCTGCCGCAGAGTGAGGAGAGCGCTGCGATCTTTGCGCGCTCTCTCGAGCGTCACGCCGAAGAACTCGCGGGCATCATCGTGGAGCCGTTGGTGCAAGGCGCCGGCGGCATGCGCTTTCATTGGCCGTCGGTGCTGCAGCGCCTTCGCACCGCGGCGGACCGCTACCAGCTGCTGTTGATCTTCGATGAAATTTTCACCGGCTTCGGACGAACCGGAAGCCTCTTCGCCTGCGAAGCAGCCGGCGTCGTGCCCGACATCATGACCCTGTCGAAGGCACTGACCGGCGGGACGCTGCCGCTCGCGGTCACCGTCGCGCGCGACAAAGTTTTCGACGCTTTCTGGTCCGACGATCCCACCCGCGCGCTCCTGCACGGGCCGACCTTCATGGGAAACGCGCTCTCCTGCGCCGCCGCCAACGCCTCGCTCGACCTGTTCGAGCGCGAACCGCGCCTGCGGCAAGTTGCCGATATCGCGTCCGCCCTCGAGCGCGGCCTTGCGCCTTGCCGCGGCCTTCCGGGCGTCAAGGACGTGCGGGTGAAGGGGGCGATCGGCGTCGTGGAGCTTGACCGCATCGACGATCTCGAGGCCCTGCGCGCGCGGTTCGTGGAGGAGGGGGTATTCGTCCGGCCGTTCGGGTCCATCGTCTATCTCACCCCGGCGTTCACGATCGGCGAGGACGAGCTCGCGAAATTGACGGGAGTGGTGACGAAGGTGGTGGGCAAACGCGGCTAGGATCCGTAATCCCATTGCTGATGCGCCAGCAGGGGCTCAAAACCCCACCACCGTGCCATGCAGGTCGTATTCGTCGGCGCGTTCGATGCGCACCGTCGCGATCTCGCCCCGGCGCAGCGGGCGGCGGCTTGCGACGAGGACAACGCCGTCGATCTGCGGCGCGTCGCCGCGCGTGCGCCCCTTGGCGACGGTCGCGGCGGCGCCCACCGGTTCCGACTTGCCGCAGGAGCCGTGAACTTGGTCGATGATCACCAGTTGGCGCGTGCCGACTCTGCGCCTGAGGCGTCGCGCGGAGATCGCCTGCTGATGCCCCATGAAGCGATGCCAGCGCTCCTCCTTCACCGCGTCGGGGACTGCGGGTGCAAGCTCGTTGGCGAGCGCGCCCGCAACCGGCTCGTAACGGAAGCAGCCGACGCGGTCGAGCTCTGCCTCATCGAGCCAATCGAGCAAGCGTCGGAAATCCTCTTCGCTCTCGCCGGGAAAGCCGACGATGAAGGTCGAGCGGATGGTGAGATCGGGGCAGATGTCGCGCCAGCGGGCGATGCGCCGCAGGGTTTTCTCCTGCGCGGCCGGCCGTTTCATCCGGCGCAACACGGCAGGTGAGGCATGCTGAAACGGGACATCGAGATAGGGCAGCACCTTGCCCTCTGCCATCAACGGGATGACCTCATCCACATGCGGGTAGGGGTAGACGTAATGCAGCCGCACCCAGGCGCCGAGCTCGCCAAGTGCGCGGGCGAGATCGAGAAATTTCGCCTGCACCTCGTGCCCCTTCCACGCGCTCGCCGCATATTTGAGGTCCGTCCCGTAGGCCGAAGTGTCTTGCGAAATAACCAGAAGCTCCTTCACGCCCGCGGCGATGAGACGCTCGGCCTCGCGCAGCACGTCGGCGGCGGGCCGCGAGACCAGATCGCCCCGCAGTTTCGGGATGATGCAGAAGCTGCAGCGATTGTTGCAGCCCTCCGAAATCTTCAGATAGGCATAATGCCGGGGCGTAAGCTTGATGCCCTCGGGGGGCAGGAGATCGACAAACGGGTCGTGGCGCGGCGGCAGCGCGCGATGCACCGCGGCGACCACGCTCTCGTACTGCTGCGGACCAGTGATCGCGAGCACCCCGGGATATCGCGCGGTGATCTTTTCTGGCTCGGCGCCCATGCAGCCGGTCACGATCACCTTGCCATTCTCGCTGAGCGCCTGGCCGATGGCGGCGAGCGATTCCGCCTGGGCGCTGTCGAGAAAGCCGCAGGTGTTGACCACCGCGAGGTCGGCGCCGGCATGGGAACGAGCGAGTTCATAGCCCTCCGCGCGCAGGCGGGTCATGATGCGCTCGCTGTCGACCAGCGCCTTCGGGCAGCCGAGCGAGACGAAACTCACTCGCGGCGCGCGCGGCGCGGGATGTCGGTTTTCCATGGCGAGGGGCTACCCGAGCGCGCCGCCAGGAGCAAGCGGCCTAGTCTCAGCGCGCCGGTTCCGGACCGCCGTCATTGAATATTCATCATTGCGGCCTATATAGGGTTGTTCGCGACCGAGCTTCCGACCGCGGATGTACCGGCGGGAGCGAGGGCGCGATCAATGTAGGCCCGCCGGGAGAAATCCCTGGCGGGTTTTCTTTTTGGAGGTTGGGCCCAGCGCGGGCGGACGCGCTCGTGTGGGTAAAGGCCGCACCGCACCTCCTCCTTGACGCGGGAAAATAGGTCATCCTGGTATCTGCATACGGCTGCACGTGAACCCTACGGGCCCCTTGCGCGACTAAATCGTGATGCCGCGGCGCTCGCGGCTCGAGGGGGAATGATGCTGATCTTGAAATACTTCTTGGTGGTCGGGGCGGTACTCACGCTCGGCCTGATCGCGCTCAATGCCCACCTCCTGCCTGACGGCTCGAAGGCGCCGGCGGCGGTCATACATTCCCCAACGACCGCGTCGCTCCCGACGGTCGCGCCGAACGTGCCACCGGCCGATACCAATGTAGCCGCGGAACCCTCCCAGCCGCCGCCCGCGAAATCCGCGTCTACCGCCCGGCGCTCCCATCATTCCGCGCGCGTCCAACGCCGATCGCACTGACGCCCAACGCATCGGCAGGCGCTTACTTTTGCAGAAATGTCACACCGCCAAAATTTCCGGCGTTGACGATTGCCGCCGGAACGCTCGCGCATTAGCCTTTTTGGCCGTCACGGTTCGCCCTCATGGCCGTGGCGAATGCTCCTGCGAGAGAGAGCCCCGGCCGTCAGATCACCCACGGCCGGGGTTTCTTTTGGGCGCCTAGCCGGGCGCCCGCCGCGCCATTCGATCAGCTTCGCGCCGCCAACAGACCAACGCTCAGACCTCGGCCGCAAATTCTCTTCAGCCAATTTTGAACCTTGGGGTCCCCTCGGCCGACTAATCAGGCAGGGAAAGGGGAGCCTATCATGAACAAGTTGTCCCGTTTTGCGACGCTCGCCGCCGTAGTCATTGCCGCGAGCGCCTTCGCCACGCAAGCATCCGCCAATCCATTTGGTTGGCTCGGTCTGGGCTACGCTCCAAGCGATAACGGCAACCAGGTGCGGGCCGACCTGCAGCGCCGGACCGTCGAATATCCGACCAACGAGGCACCGGGCACGATCATCGTCGATACGCCGAACACCTACCTCTACTATGTGCTTCCCGGCGGCAAGGCGATCCGTTACGGCATCGGCGTCGGCCGGGAAGGTTTCACCTGGTCCGGCGTGAAGACCGTCGAGCGCAAGGCCGAGTGGCCGGATTGGACGCCGCCGCCGGAGATGATTGCCCGCTCGCCTTATCTGCCGCGCTTCATGGCCGGCGGCGCAACCAATCCGCTGGGCGCGCGCGCCATGTATCTCAGCGGCACATTCTACCGCATCCACGGCACCAACGCGCCCTCGACCATCGGCAGCCGCGCGACAGCCGGATGCATCCGCATGGCCAACGAGGACGTCATGGACCTCTACGACCGCGTCAAGGTCGGTACCAAGGTCGTGGTGCTGCCCGTCGCCGAGCGTCGCGCCGCGGCCGGGTTCAACCTGTTCCACTGAAGACCGCGTCGCCGGCCGAAATCGCACTTTTTGTGACGGCCATCACATCGGTATGGCCCCGGCCTCCATATCTACCTATGCAAGGCGGGCTGGACGGCTTTCCGATTCCCCCAATCCCCGAGCTGTCCTGACATACGCCGAACCTGGGACTTGCCCCGCGCCTTAGCGGGGTTTTCTTTTTCGGCACCCAAGTCCTTAAGTGGCCCGGTCTCGGAAAGGGGCGAGCGCCGGCCCCAATAACGCGCATCCGAGCGAGCTGGGTCGGGGGCGGGCGGTGGCAATTTGGTGGCAATGTTGACGTTTGTTCTGCCGGCGGCAATGCGTAAGTATTCGATGTTGTCAGCGCGGAAGGGTGGCCGAGTGGTTTAAGGCAGCGGTCTTGAAAAACGGACCCCATTGTGCGGTCTAGTGTTGGCATGTGTGGTTGCGTACGGATTTTCGCCGATTACCGCTGGGGTTTGATCGGTCTTGTAGCATCCTGTAGTGGAGCGTTTGGTGTCCGTTGGGTCCAAGTTTGGGTCCAAAATTCAATGTTGCGTCCTGCATGCTCGGGCTATCGAAGGCCCGCGAGCTGCGCGCCCAATGGCAACACGCGGCCGAATTGCTATTAACGGAGGCCGACGTTGCCGATTTCAGCAAGCAGATTGAGCTTGCGCTGTTCTATGACGGCAAGCTCGTTCTCACGGCATGACCACACTAATCCTCAAGCGAGCGTCCGCGAGTCGCCCCTCGGGGCGGCCGACACGACGCTGACGCTGGCTTGTTATAGAATCATCTAATCGTCGCGGCGATCTGCTTGCTTACCGCCAACGACGAAGGAGCGTGTTTCGCGCAAATCGACAGGCCCCGATTTCGCGACGCGAGACCGGGGCCCCTGAGACAAGTCGATGACGAGCGATTTAGTAGCAAACGTACACTCTCCGCTGAAGCCGGGGGCTCCACCGCCAGCAGCTGTATCCGGTCACCACGTTGCCGCCGAAGCCGTAGCCCCAGTAGCCATGATGGCCATGGCCGTGATGGCCGCCACCCATGCCACCGCCCTTGCCCCCACCACCACCCTTGCCCCCGCCTCCAGCGGAAGCTTCGGTGGGGATGAGCGCGGCGGCGCCGATAGCGGCGACGGTGGCGATAGCGAAAATCGTCTTGCGGATCATGCGTCTCTCCTAGTTGTTATCGGATGTGTTCTCACATCCTACATGGTCTGTCATGCGAACGATCCGTCAGTTCAACAGCGCGAGTCTCAAATCGCCCATTTCGTGATAGCCATCACATTCGCCGAAGCCATTCGCCCATTTCGTGATAGCCATCACATTCGCCGAAGCCATTGCCGGACAATCCTGTGCGCCTGTACAAGCGCTAGCCGAGCCCCTTCGCCGCCCATCAAAAACGTCTACTTTTGTGGTTCCGGCTTGGCCGCGGCCGCCCACGGGCAAGGGACTGCTGATCGGCGTGCGATTGCGCGCTCGCCACACCGGCAAATGCCGGACCCTTGTACTTGCAGTGCGTACTTGCAGTGCGGCGGTCCCTAAATGATGAATGATCGAGACCGTAGATGGCTTGCGTTGCTTGTCGGCGTCGTATTGTTTGCGGTCGGCGCGGTGATCGAGGCGCGACGCCGAGGCGATCTCGGCTTGTTTCCGGACTTTCTGATGTTTATCGGCGGCGGCATGGCCATGTGGATGGCGGCAAAGCTGTTCTGGAGGGATGACCCGCCGGAATGGTTCGTCTTTGTCATGTTTGGCTGGCTAATCATTCTCGCAATGACCATGAGCCTAATACGACGCGGAGTCTTGTTGTGATGCGTGTTCCGCAATACTTGAGCCGGAAGGGTGGCCGAGTGGTTTAAGGCAGCGGTCTTGAAAACCGCCAGGGGTGTAAGCCCCTCGTGGGTTCGAATCCCACCCCTTCCGCCATATCTCATTGAAATCATTAGAGTTTCTGCAAATTGCCGGGATGTATCCCCCGCTCTATCCTCGGCCATGCCGCCCGCGATCGCGCCCAACGCACCAGCGGCCACGCCAATGGCAGCGCGGGGCATTGCAGTGGCGAGGGCGGCCATCGCCCCTACGTCCGTGAGCTACAGCACGATCAGCCGTTTAGAAAGCTAGCCGGTCCATCCTCAGATCGGCAGGTCGGGAAGAAAGTGCGGCGCGACGTGCTCTATGACAGGGGGAGGGACTTCGACGCTCGTAATCCCCAAGTCAACCAAGTCAACGGTGTGGTGGTGATTTTCCAACGTTACGGACTCCACAGTGACCGACTCGGGCGGCTGGGGCGGGGGCGGAACGATGGTCGTGTCAACGGTAAACGTGACTTGCCCGTTTGAGAACGTGAAGATCTGTTCCTGCGGGTCACTAATTTTAACGGTCCACGGCTCTGCCATTGGTGCCTCCTGTTCAGCTTAGCTATTTTGGGCGCTCGCCCGGGGAAAACCCCGCCGCGCGGGCAGCCGCATCTTAGTCCATTCCAACAAGGCAACGAGAAGATTTTATAGGCTGACGGCACACTGGTCATGCTCACGATTCGCATTACCGGCTCCAAGCTCAGGACAGCCCGCTCTCGATTCCTAGAACGCCCCCGCTGCGCGCTGTACGGCCACGCCAATGGCAGCGCGGGGCTATTCCCGTCGCCAGCTCTTAGCGAACGCCGCCATCGCGGCCTCGCGCGTCGGCTCATAGCCGTGCGGGCGACGCGGCGAACCAGAACTATTGCCGCAAGAGTTCTTCTTTCAGCGTATTGCGGTGGGCCGCGATGGCCGCATTGCTGACATTCGGGTTCTCTGAAAGAGATTGTTCAAATGCTTGAAGCTTCGATTCTTCGGTTCGGCAGACCATAAAAGCCTGATCTATTCCCATGTTGCGATCCACCATTGTTGGTCGCATCGAGGCGAATGACGTTCGTACACAAGAGTAGTAGGCCGTGGTCAGTTGCCGACCAATCTCCTTCCTCTCCGCCGCCTCCTTTTGCGCGCGTTCACTGGAGCAACTTGCTGCAAGCGATGCAAATGTGATGAAGAAGATGCGCGCAAGGTGAGGCATTAACGCATAGCCCTCTTGATTTGACCCAATTGGCGCGCGCTTGGGATTAGAGTGGTCACCAACCTTCCGGAAGGGGGCAGCGACCAGGCTGCCCCTCCCTGTGCGCGAGTTGATGGCCTTGAACCGCAATGAAATATCCCCCGCGGTAGGACGGCAGGCCATCTTTCTGGGAGCGACCCAGCCACGCGCTACCCGACCGGGAAAAGCCCCGCCCTATGCCTAGAGCGCTCACTGCGCGCGCCAGCGCTCTGGCGGCGTGGAGAAATAAAGGTCGATCGCCTCGCGGCAGGCACCCGAGCACGGCTCGACGGCGAGCTCTCCGGCGCCGGACTCGAGGATCAGCGCCGCGATCTTCTCGGCGCAGTTGATGCAGACCCCGGCGCGGAGCATCCCGCAGCCCGTGCAGTTGCAACTGGACTTGTGAGATGTCAGTCCGAGGCTCTCGCACACCACGCCTCGACGCTGGCAGCGGCGCAGCGCGCGGTCAACCGGAATCCGACTACTCGCTGCGCCAGATCGGGTGCCCGGGGCCGAGGACGGCCGATGGGAATGCGCCATTCGCCATGCCTGCAGGTTCAAACTCGCCAATGACGGACATGACATGCCGCTCGCTGCGGCACTACCTCGGGCAGGCACAAGAACAGCCAGCACACGTCGCGGACTTTTCGATGCGACGGTGGGCCGCACCGTGACGCTGGCCAAATGCGCCGGGTGATCCTTGGATCTTGGCGAATTGCCTTGTCTAATAGACGTCGGCAAAATTGAATCCGGGCCCCTCTGGCGAGGACGCCGACGCGGTCGGTCAACCTCGCGATGTCGGATCGCCTTGCGCTAGTGCGCGCTAGGACTGGTCGACATCGGGGCTTTTTCTGAACTCCCTCGACAAAAATCGGTCTGCGCGCATGCAGCGCACCGAGTGCCTAGGCGGGGGTTTGCATGTCCATCACCCCTTATCTACACGAGTTCGATGCCGATCCCGAAACCAAGCGTGTTCTGGCTGTCGCGCTCGAAATGACTCGCGTATCTCTCGGGCTTACAGACGATCTCGCCGACGGCATTATTGCCAAGCAAATTGTCGAGCTTGCCAAGACCGGCGAGCGGCGTCCCGATGTTTTGTGCGAAGGCGTATTGAAGACTTTACGCGGGCATTTGTTCGGAGACTAACAGGGGGTCATCGAAGCGCCTCGGCTGCGCCGCTTTGCAAATGGGCCAGCCCGCTCAGTTCGGGGCTGTATTCGGCCGTCATTCGCGCGACCCAAGGGCGCGCCATGGTGATCGCGGCAGCGGCCTCGCGCGGGGTCGGAAACAGTCCCAGGCAGTGGTCGTCGGGCGCGTAAGCCTCGAAGCCGCCCCTCCCAGCGCGCGCCACGATCACGCCGAGACGGTTTCGATCCTCGTAAACAGCCGCAAAGGGCTCTGATGGAACAGACATTGCGGGCGCCTCCCGCGATAGCGAGCTTGCCGCTTGGTTCGACAGCAGAAGTCCCAGCGAAATTGACGCTTCGGATTGGTATTCGTCAATGCCGGCGCAGCGCACAAGGCCGGGGTCTTTGTCGCCGGCACTCAAACGTCGGTAAGTGCTGAGAGTGTGAGCTAGTTCACATTCTGGCAAGGCTTACTGCGAGATAATCTCGGTGCGCACAAGCGCACTGCGCGAGTCCCCGCCTGGAAGAAGAGACCAGTTATGAGCACTGCCAAGATGGAGAGACCGGGGTGGGGATGGACCTCAGATACGATAGCAGTCGTAATCTATTCAGTTCTAGTTACCTTCCTCATGCTGTCGTGGGCATACATTCCGGCGTGAGCCCTTTCAAGGCGTGATGCCCGCTTCTCCATCATTGCTGCTGGTATCCGCACCTTTTCACTGGCCCTACAGTCCAGCAACCAGTTTGCATGCAGGTCTCGTACCGCCTTTGGCAGACCCGCTGCGTGCCGCAGTGTGACCGTGCCTGCGAGCAGGTTTCCCGCTCTTGGGCCGATGCCACATTGTAAGAACTCGAAACAAACGGCACGCAGAGCATGACGAGAAGGACAGTTCCAACAGCAAAATGTGCCATTAAGTTGCCCTCTTATCCGCCGCCGCCCTCTCCCGCCACATAGCGGGCACGCCGACGCGCTGGTCAGCCTGCGTCCACGAGGAACACTTCAGGGAAGCGGCCGATGCTCGTCCGCAGCCTTTCTTTCCCTCAAAATGACGAACCACGTCTTGCGATTACGGATTCCGAAGGTCGGAATTGCGATGTGCTAGTCGTCGTCAATCGGTTTGAGCCGATGTATGGCTTTTTGTGCGAGCACAAAGCAGGCTTTTTTTGCAGGAGAGCGAGTCGAGTGTGCAGCTAACCCAAACGCGGGCCGTTTCGACCTTCCTCCCGATCCTTTGCCTCATAGTAGTCGGCCGAAAACTTGATCGACCACCGTTCGAACAATCCGCGCACCTGCTCGCTCGGTCGCGTCGAGTACACGCTTCCATATCGCGCGAAGTAGCGGTTCACGATCGGGCTGATGAGCGGTGCTCCGGAAAACGTTTCGAGCAGCCGCAACATGACGTCGGGCCAGGGCTTGCGGATCCATGTGAGCATGTCGGTCAGAGGAACTCGCATCGCGTTGAACCCGTGCGCCAAACCGACGCGGGCAGCCGCGCGCCCCACGCTGTTGGCCACCATGGCGGCGCCGCGTTCCGTCTGCTGGTATCGATATCGCGCCTTATGGACGACATCGAGGCTCATACAATAACGACAGAACTGGAAAAATCTCTGCACGATTGGATGTTCTCTCGCCTGCGGCCAAGCAGCCGGGTAGACCGGCAATACGAGCAGCTTGCTCTTAGCGATGAAGGTTGCGAAGGGGTGCAGCAGTTGCATCCATGCCGGTAACGACTTCGCCTGGGCAATGAGGATGGCGTGCAGCGCCGTCGCGCCGCCAAAAGATACAGGCAACCAGAGCAACGCGACGGCGATGTCCAGCAACGCGCCACGGGGTGTCAGCCTTCGGCATTTTCTGAACACCCACGCCATTCCGGCTTCGAAGGC